>Ga0207905_1000015_pt1 | contig 299570 bp, 276 predicted proteins | sample LinPmetageLP49_FD_184060 | JGI IMG/M metagenome (GOLD analysis project Ga0207905, IMG submission 184060) | Marine viral communities from the Subarctic Pacific Ocean - LP-49 (SPAdes) | ecosystem: Environmental > Aquatic > Marine > Oceanic | place: Pacific Ocean | collected 2011-08-27 | reverse complement strand
CGTGACCCGGAACGGTCAGCCGCACATTTACGATCAGATCGAACCGTCTTCCAGCTCCGACCAGCGGATTTGGTCGCCGGGTCCATTGGTTGAAGACGATCCTGCCACCGGTGAGTGGCAGATGTTGTTCCCCAAAGCAGAATCAAGCTGCGCTGTTTTTGGCACCAACGATCTCGCCAGCGCCAATGGTTGGGGTGGTGGCCGCGTGGACGAGGAGGGTGATTACGCCTGGAACCTGTGGAGGCCTTATCAGTGCTGTGAAAAAGAAGGTCAGTTTTTTCTGTTCGACATCAACTGGATCAATTACCCGCCATGATCAAATACAACCCTATTCACTGTCTGGTGATCGCTTTGGCGGTCGCCATTGGCCCCGGCAGCTATGCCGCTCAGGCGCCCACGGAAGATGGGCTGTGGTATTACGAGATCGGTGGCGCCGAACCGGTCTCGGTACCGGCCAATCCTGCCGTGGTCTCCACGACGTTGGGTGGCTCTGCGCAACTGGGACTCGGCTACAGCTGCGGCAAGTTCGATCCGGTGGCGGCGGTCACCAATACCTTGAACGACATCGGTTCCGGTGTTGACAACATGATGAACGCCATGACGGCTGCGGCCACCAGCGCCATAGCGTCGTTACCGGCGCTCATTCTGCAACGAGCCAACCCCGGCCTGTACGATCTCTTCCAGAATGCCCTGATCAAGGCCGAAGAAACCATGCAGCTGGCGACCAAGTCCTGCGAGCAGATGGAGGCGGAGATTGCCCAGGGCAAGAACCCCTACGCCGATCTGATCACCCTATCCAAGGGTAACGACTGGAAGGTGCAAATGGGTATTGGCGGCAATGATGCCGTCACCGCCAAAGGCACGGTGGAATCCTCTAACGGCGATAACGGTGTGCCCTGGATCGGTGGGCAGGCCGGAGGAACCGGCCAGCCGGTGCTGGAGTTCACCGGCGACATCGTCGAGGCCGGTTACAACATCAATATGAATCGCGCCGTGACTGACACCAGCCCGGTACCGGCCGCATCGGCAACGCGCCTGTCGGAAATCTGGAACACGCCCGGCGAAGCCCGAGACTGGACCGTGGATGTGGTGGGCGAGAATATCGTCACTACCTGCGATACCTGCCGCAAAGACAGCATTCCCGGTACGGGCCTGCTGCCAAAGCTCTATCAGGAGTCCGCTACCGTCACCACCGAGATCCAGAACCTGGTCAGTGGCGCGACACCACTCACTCTGACTAACCTGGAGCAGATCACCGCACCCGGCGTTGCCATCACCCGCCAGGTGATCGAAGCGATCCGCGAGATGCCAGCCTCGGAGCAGAGCCTGATCATGGGTCGCCTGGTCTCTGAAATCAGCACCGCACGCACGGTCGAAAAAGCACTGTATGCTCGCCGCTTGCTGTTGTCCGGGCGACAGGTGCCCGAAGTCTATGCCACTGAAGTCGCCCGCGAACATGCAGACAACTCTATCGCCGAGCTCGATAAAGAAATCGAAAACCTGCTGTTTGAAACCCGTGTGCGCAAGGAAGTGGTTTCCGACACCGTTGCCACTTTACTGGAGCGAGCGGCTGCCAAACGGCAGAGTTCCCTTACCGTGCCGGAAGTGCCCACCCTGGATCCCAATCCGTTGCGAGGTGGGCGTGTTCAATAATATCCGATCACGGCGAAAAAACTTTCTGCTATTCACCTCCATGGCCGTGTTGCTGACAGTGCTGGTGGGATATCTCCTAGTGCATCGATTGCACACGGATTCCGTGCAATCCGTCCAACAAAGCATCGATACCTGGCGGACGACACTGGCAGCCATGCGCTGGACAGTGATCGCTGTTATTGCCCTTGGCTGGAAACATCTGGTTGCCTGGCTGGCTGAGGCGACAATCCTGAGCCGGGCCAAAGCAACCAGACTAACAGGAATACGCTGGCGCGCCGTCACCTGGTTGGTTTTGCTCGAATTGGTGTTAGGGCAGGGTGTATTGGTCAATGCCATTGGCCTGATGGTTAGAGCTTGATCGTTGGAGCAGGGCAATGAGTGTCGATAGCTATCTGGAGCTCTTTACTTCCCTTTTTGGCTGGACCTTCTACGGAATTCTGTGGGATGTGCTAGTCAGTACCGGCATCGTCTATCTCCCGTTTCTGGGCATCCTGATCGATAACTGGCGCGAACCGGCGCAGGGCGGTGAGGTTGGCCATGCCAGTGGCCTCTCACTGCGGCGGATGGAGATCGAGCTGTTCATTGCGCTGTTGGTAGTCGTGCTGGCCGGGCAACCCGCTGCCCTCACGCCACTCAATGCCGGTACCTTGTCCTACTCGCCGCCGCCGACCTTGCTGAATCCAACGCCAACAACCGCGACCGTAGCGGCCCCACAGAGCACCTATGGCACGACCGGCTTCACGGGTTCTGCCGCAACCGTTAATGTTCCCGTCTGGTGGTACGGTGTGATCGCCCTCAGCTCCGGCCTGAATCACGCCATTGTCGAAGGCCTGCCAACCGTGGCGGATATGCGCACCTTCGAGCAACAAGCACACCTGGCCACCATTGCCGATCCGCGACTCCGGCAGGAGGTGAGCGATTTCTTCAGCCAGTGCTATGTGCCGGCCCGTTCCAAATACCAGGCTGAACGACCAAACACAGCGGCCATCAATGGCATTCTCACCACCTACGGTGCCGATGACCCCGACTGGATGGGCTCACACGTCTACCGGGATACCGCAGGCTATTACGACACCCTGCGCCCGACTAACCAAATTACCGGCTGGGCTTACAACGCGGCCAGGGATACGGAATACGATCCGACTACTCCGCCAGCCTGGGGCAAACCCTACTGCAAACAGTGGTGGGAAGATGGGGCCATCGGCTTGCGGGAGAAACTGATCAATGAGGCGGATGCCACCTCGGCCGGCTTCTCCGGACTGGTGGTCGCTATCGCACCGGCACTGGCCAGCGAGCAGCAAAATGACGCCGTTGCCAAAACCGTTCTCACCAATGCGCCACCCTCCTGGTCGAGCAATGAACTGATCGCCAACAATGCCTCCGGCTCGGGTTTGTTCAATACGGCAGGAAATATTGTCAAAGGTGGCCTGGCGACCGGTGGTGTGGTCACCGCTTCGGCCCTGTTTTCCGTTACCATGACCGCCGTGCTGCAGTCATTGCCCATGGTGCAGGCCATTATGCTGCTGGGCATCTATGCGTTGTTGCCGCTGGTGGTGGTTTTGTCACGCTACTCCATCGCCATGATGGTGGTGGGCGGCATGGCCATATTCACCATCAAATTCTGGACGGTTCTCTGGTATCTGGCCATGTGGGTGGATCAGAACCTGATTCTGTCCATGTACCCGGACATCAACGTCTTCCTGCAGATCTTCGCCAACCCCGGCGAACACGACGCCAAGCGCATGCTGTTGAATATGATCACAACCAGTCTCTATCTGGGATTGCCGCTGCTGTGGAGTGGGATGATGGCGTGGGCGGGGATGCAGGTGGGACGGTCGATAAACAACGCGACGTCGCCACTGGCGCGACCGGGAGAGGATGCTGGTCGACAAGGTGGTGCGATAGGAAAAGCAGCGGTGAGTCGAGGACTTCGCCGTTAGAGTCGCGTCCTGCTAGTCGTCGTACCAGCCGTAGGGATCGGTTCCTGCATCCAGCCGCCCAGTGCGGTGATTCAACTCACCCGACAAATCTGAATCGTGTAGTCGGCGCTCCTCGTCATGCCGAGTTTCCGTCGAGACAAAAAGCTCACGGAGGACACCGAGCAGGGCTATTGCAAGTCCGACCGAGAACACTCCAACTTTGCGTAGGACGAATCCTACACCTGCCAGCTGCTCTCGATTATTAGTTGCACGCTTATTCATATCTCAATGATAGACGATGGTGAGATATAGGAACACCCCGATTCGGGAATGACCAGTAGGTGGTAATTACATCATGCTCGTGGGTGGTGTCGGTAAATATTTAGCGATCGAGAAATCAATGGATATCGTGAGCCAACCATCTGGAATCACAGATATTTTCCATGGGTTTATGGCTGCCGTATCGCAAAATGCGGGTCTAAGCGGCAAAAAACGGTAGACAAGCGGCCTTTACATCAATATATTCGACTCATACCGTAAGTTGTCAAACCTGCGTCAAGTATTCGTGCCTTTTTCTGGCCGGCGGATGCGTGGCGCTTCAGCTGGAGCTTTTATGAGGGAATCGAGAAATGGCTGAGCTGGAAGATCGCTGGCTGTCCGTAGGGGATATTTGCACCTATCTCGGCGTGAGCAATGACACCGTTTACAGGTGGATTGAAAAGCACGATATGCCCGCTCACCGCGTTGGTCGTCTCTGGAAATTCAAGAAAGAACAAGTGGACGCATGGGTCGAAGCAGGTGGGGCGGACTCGGATCGAGTGGAAGGGAACAATAATGAGGGGTGACCATGCCTAAAATTTCTTGTGTGGACTTGTTCTGCGGGGCGGGCGGACTGACGCACGGCTTCGTTCTGGAGGGGCTTCCAGTGGCTGCCGGTATTGATCTGGACCCTGCATGCAGATTTCCCTACGAGGCTAACAATCAGGCCCGATTCGTCGAACGGGACATCAGCAAGGTTACTACTAAAGACTTGAAAGTGCTTTTCGGCGATGCTGACGTGACGGTTCTCGCGGGCTGCGCCCCGTGCCAACCCTTCTCGACCTACGCACAGCGCTACGAACTTGACGGGAAGGATGGCAAGTGGGGCTTGCTGTATGAGTTCGCGCGTCTCGCCAAAGGTGCCAGGCCCGACGTCATCACGATGGAGAACGTCCCCACCGTCGCGAAGCACGAGGTGTTTCATGACTTCGTCGATACCTTAAAGCGGCTCGGTTACAGCGTCTGGTCGGATGTCGTCGATAGTTCTCACTATGGTGTACCGCAGACGCGCCGCCGCATGGTGTTGCTGGCATCAAGACATGGCGACATCAAAATGATCGAGCCGACCCGCAAAAAGCCAAAGACGGTTCGTCAAGCCATTGGCCGTTTGCGCCCATTGAGTGCGGGTGAAGCGGCTCCGAGGGACAAATTGCACGTCACTTCGACACTATCGGAAAAGAATCTCAAACGGATCAAGGTATCGAAACCCGGTGGCACCTGGCGCGACTGGCCAGATGACCTGGTCGCCGACTGTCATCGCGCCGAGAGCGGGCGTACCTATCCGGGCGTCTACGGTCGGATGGAGTGGGACAAGCCAGCCCCCACCATGACGACGCAGTGCTACGGCTTCGGGAATGGCCGTTTCGGTCACCCGGAACAGGATCGGGCCATATCCTTGAGAGAAGCCGCGATCCTACAGAGCTTCCCGCGCGACTACGCATTCGTGCCAGGGGATGAGGCGCTGAGCTTCAAGGTTCTTGGTCGGCTCATCGGCAATGCGGTTCCCGTCGATCTCGGCCGTGCCATAGCGCGCAGCATCAACACGCATATCGCATCGGTCGTGGCCCGATGACGAACTGACGAAGGCCTCCCGATGTCGCGCATTCAGCCCTCGTCGCCCGAGACCAGTCGCCGCATGGCGAAGGTTCGGCAGAAGGGGACTGATGCCGAGATCGCCTTGCGAAGAGAGCTTTACCGAAGAGGTCTTCGCTACCGGGTCGACTACGAGGTTCTGAAGAAACCTCGCCGCGTGGCAGATGTGGCATTTCCGGGTTTGAAGATCGCCGTCTTCGTTGATGGGTGCTTCTGGCACGGTTGCCCCGAGCATGCAACTTGGCCGAAATGGAACGCCGAATTTTGGCGACAGAAGATTGAGGCCAATAGACTCAGGGATGCCGACACGAATGAGCGTCTACGAAGTAGCGGTTGGATGGTACTGCGATTCTGGGAGCACGATTCACCAGTCGAAGCCGGAGAAACCGTTGCACAAACGGTCGCAATGGCGAAATCGGAGGACTGTATATCGTCTGCTGGCACACACAAGAAGAACTGAACAGGAAGGTGGTCAACTGCATGGATATTTTGAAGGACCAAGAGCAACAGGCCTCTCTTGTGCGCCCGGAGCCCGGCCAGTTGGTAGAGGTACGTCGGAGGCAGTGGATCGTTTCGGACGTGCAATCTTCGTCCCTCGACCCGGCTCACCACTTTTTGGGTATCAAGGAGGTTTCTGCCCCGTATATGGCTGATGCGAAGCCCGGACTATCTTCGGATCGGCAGCATCTTGTCAGCATGAGTTCCATTGACGAGGACGGCCTTGGCGAGGAATTAGAGGTCATCTGGGAGATTGAGCCAGGCGCACAAGTCATCGAACGCGCAGGCTTGCCATCCATCACCGGGCAAGACGATTCCGACACCCTTGAGGCCTTTCTTGATGCTGTGCGCTGGGGTGCCGCCACCAATGCCGACAGAGGCTTTCTGCAAGCGCCGTTCCGCAGCGGTGTCAGTATTGAGGACTTCCAACTTGACCCTCTGGTGCGTGCCATCGACATGGCTCGCGTTAATCTGCTCATCGCCGACGACGTCGGCTTGGGTAAGACCATTGAGGCAGGTCTAGTTATTCAGGAAATGCTCCTGCGTCATCGAGCGAGGACCGTTTTAATCATTTGCCCAGCATCGCTGCAAGAGAAGTGGCGCGTCGAGATGCTGGAAAAATTCGGCCTAGAGTTCCGTATCGTCGACACGGCCTACATCAAGCAATTGCGTCGAGAGCGCGGAATCCACGCCAACCCATGGACGTCGCATCCGCGCTTGATCGCTTCCATGGACTGGGTCAAGAGCGGCGAGGGATTGCGTGCCATGCGCGACGTTCTGCCTGCTCATACCAGCTACCCACGCAAGTTCGACATGCTGGTCGTCGATGAGGCACACAACATCGCCCCGGCTGCCGGTGCGAACTACGCGCTGGAGAGCCAGCGCACACGTTTCATTCGCTCCATCAGTCCGCACTTCCAGCATCGCCTGTTTCTGACAGCCACTCCCCACAACGGCTATACCGAATCCTTCACATCGCTGCTGGAGTTGCTGGACGACCAGCGTTTCGCCCGCAACATCCTGCCCGATGAAAAGCAGTTAAGTCAGGTGATGATCCGTCGCCTCAAAAGTGATCTGGTCGATGCCCAAGGCAAGCCGCTCTATGCGCAGCGCAGGTTGCAAGCGCTGCTGGCCTCGTACTCCGCAAAAGAGCGGGCCATTCACCAGAAGCTGAACGACTACTGCACAAGCCGCGAGCAGGAAGCAGACAAGGTCGGCAATGCGTTCGGCACATCGTTCGTCAACCAGCTGCTCAAGAAGCGGCTCTTCTCTTCACCCGCCGCGTTCGCATCCACGCTGGAAAAGCACATAGCCAGCTTGGCCAATGGCAGCCAACGCAAAGACAAAGATGCAATGGCCGACCGTATTTTACGCAAAGCCATCTTACGGGTTGAGGAAGACTACGCAGATGACCAAGAGGTCGAAAACGCCCAATCCGAGGCCGTTGAAGAGGCCTCACGTCGTGCCCAGCCGCTGACGGCGGAGCAGCAACAAATGCTGAACGAACTGCGGTCGTGGGCGCAGACGGCCAAGAACCAGGTCGATGCCAAAGCCAAGGCCGTCCTCGACTGGCTCGCTACCAATCTCAAGACTGAAGGTCAGTGGAATGATCGTCGGGTCATCTTGTTCACCGAATATCGCACCACCCACCAGTGGATGCACGAAATCCTTGCCAGCCACGGTTTCGGTGGCGAACGACTGGCCGTCCTCCATGGCGGCATGCCGCAGGACGAGCGAGAGAAGGTCAAAGCGGCCTTCCAGACTTCGCCCAAGGATTCAGCAGTGCGCATCCTGTTGGCCACCGATGCCGCATCCGAAGGTATCGACTTGCAGAACCACTGTAACTGTCTCATCCATCTGGAGATCCCATACAACCCCAACGTGATGGAACAGCGCAACGGCCGCATCGATCGGCACGGTCAGCGCCAGAAAGAGGTCTTGATCTGGCACCCCGTCGATGGCGGCGATCAGGGCAAAGCCACCATTGGCGGTCACGGCGACGACATCATCCGGGCACTGCGCAAACTCGAATCCATGCGAGCGGACATGGGCAGCGTCAACCCGGTCATCGCACCGCAAATGTCGGGGCTGATCGAAGGCTCGCTCAGAGACCTCGACACTCGTCTCGCTGAAGCCAAGATCGCCAAAGCCAGACGCTTTGTACGCGCCGAGCGCGAACTGAAAGACCGGGTCGCCAAGCTGCACGAACGACTCCTGACCACACAGCAGGATTTCCACCTCGCGCCAGAGCATATCCTCATGGCGGTCAAGACGGGTCTTGTGTTGGCAGGCCGACCGCCGCTTGAGCCCTTTCCCTTGGCTGATGTTCCAGCAGGAACCGTATTCAAGATGCCTGCGTTGTCGGGCTCGTGGGCTCGCTGCCTTGAAGGGCTGCGTCACCCTCACACCCAGCAAATTCGCCCTATCACTTTTGATCACGCCGTCGCTACTGGGCGTGACGACGTAGTGTTGGTTCACCTAAATCACCGGCTAGTTCAGATGTGCTTGCGCTTGCTGCGTGCCGAGGTCTGGGCACAAGATGATGTGAAGAAGCTGCACCGCGTCACCGTGCGTTCGGTGCCAGATGCGCTGATCGATGGGCCTGCCGTAGTCGTCATCTCGCGGCTGGTCGTCACGGGCGGCAACCATCATCGCCTTCACGAAGAGCTGACGGTGTCCGGGGGCTATCTGGGCGACAAATCTTTCCGCCGCGAAGACGGTGTCACCAAAGTCCAGCAATGGCTGGATCAAGCCAAGCCAATTAAAGCTGAAGACTCTCTGTTTGATGCCATCCGTGTGCGTTTCGATCGTGCGCAAAGCTCCATCTTGCAAACGGTCGATGCACGGTCCAAAGACCGCCTTAAGTTTCTCACCAACACTCTGCAGTCACGCAAGCAGCAGGAAGTGGAAGATATCAATGCGGTACTGGATGAACTTGAAAAAGCTATCCAGGCCGAGCTGAATAAAGAGCAACAACCCTCACAGCTTTCCCTGTTCTCGGAAGATGAGCGAACGCAGCTCAGGCGGGATACCGCCGCACTGGAAACGCGCCTTGCCCGCATTCCGGCCGAGCGCCAACAAGAGGCGGAAGCCATCGAAAGCCGCTACGCCAAACTCAATGATCGTACTTTCCCTGTCGCCGTGATCTTTCTGTTACCTGAATCGGCAACTCAAGGAGTTTTCGAATGAAGTGGCAGGAATATCAGGAGGCTGTTTCGGCCCTTTATGAACAAACCGAAGGGTTCGGAAATGTACGTAGAAATATCATGATCTCCGACAAGATCACAGGGCAACTTCGACAAGTTGATACGCTTATTGAAATTGAAGCAAAAGGGCACTCTATTAAACTTCTCGTTGATGCAAAATTTTATCCCCGACCAATTGATGTCAAAGATATAGAGTCAGTCTTAGCGCTTTCTGAGTCAGTTGGAGCGAATAAAGCAATCATCGTAGCTGCAAATGGTTGGACAGCACCTGCTGCAACGAAAGCAAAGTTTGTAGGCTGCGACCTATTAATACTTCCCATTGAAGAAGCCTTAGATTTGATCGTTCCTGATAAGTGGAAAATGTGCCCAAGTTGTGAACGGGATTGCATTGTCATGAATCAGGATGGCATGGTCTCATTCGAGGATGGCTCGATTTTGTGGTGGCTGGCAGGACAATGTAGAGAATGTAAGTGCGCCAGAATCCATTGCCAAGACTGTGGGATGAAAGCTTATTTTGACCTCGACGAATCAATGGTGTGCGGGTGCGGACATGAGTGGTTTAGCGAAGAAAATAGTATTGCAGTAGCTTTGTATAGTAAGGAGGTCAAGTGAGCACTCAAGGCCTTTACCATCATGATTGGCTGTCGCTGATCGAGATCTCCGGCCCCTTTCTTGCTGTCCCCGTTCTCAAGGAGTCCTTTCCGCAAGGGCTGGAAGAACTGGATGCCACCAAGCGCAAACGTCTGCGCCAAGCTTATGAGGAATGGCGCGAAGCGCTGGAGCTGGAAGATGCCCAGTTCGCCGAGTTGCACGTGGCCTGGATCGAAGAAGTGCTATCGCGTGGACTAGAGTTTGATGAAGACGGTAAAGGTGACGTGCTCAAGCGTGCCGATTGGTGTGCCACTAACCTTCAAGCCAACTTGCCGGAACACAGCTTGATGCTGTCGCCCGATCTTGCGGTAGTCGACGAGCAACGTGCTAACAAGCCATTGCTGCTGATCCAAAACTATGCACAGGATATCGATCTTGATGCCACCCTGAAGCAAGACGGCTGGGCCGCCACGCCTGCCGATCGCATGGTTGCGTTGTGCCGTTCGCTGGGCTGTCGACTCGGGCTAGTGACCAACGGTGAACGCTGGATGCTGGTAGATGCGCCAATAGGTGCAGTGACCACTTTTGCCAGTTGGTATGCCCGCATCTGGAGCCAGGAGCCAATAACCCTTCAAGCCTTTGTTCACCTGCTCGGTATTCGTCGTTTCTTTGTTGACGAATCCGAACAACTGCCTGCGCTGTTCGATCGCTCCCTGAAGTTTCAGGACGAAGTCACCGACGCCCTTGGTGAGCAGGTGCGCCGAGCCGTCGAGGTGTTAATTCAGACCCTCGACAAAGCCGACCAGGATCGCGATCGAGAGCTTCTGCACGACGTCAAAGAGCCCGAGCTCTATGAGGCCGCGCTGACGGTGATGATGCGCATGGTATTCCTGCTCTCAGCGGAAGAGCGCGGCTTGCTTCTGATGGGTGACGAGCGCTACGAAGCTAACTATGCGCTCTCCACCTTGCGCATGCAGTTGCGCAAAGAGTCCGAAGAAATTCTTGAGCGCCGTTGGGATGCTTGGTCGCGGCTGTTGGCCATCTTCCGCGCCGTGTTCTGCGGCATCGAACACGAGAACCTGCGACTGCCCGCGCTGGGTGGCTCGCTGTTCGACCCGGACCGATTCCCCTTCCTCGAGGGCCGCGCCAAGGGCTCCAGCTGGCGTACCGACACGACCAAACCGCTGCCGATCGACAACCGAACCGTGCTGCTATTGCTCGAGGCCATCCAGCAGTTCCAAGGTCGAACGTTGTCTTACCGTGCGCTGGACGTCGAACAGATAGGCTACGTCTACGAGGGTCTGCTGGAGCGTACCGTAAAGCGCACTGCCGAAGTCACGCTTGAGCTTGACGGCACCAAAAATGCCAAGGCGCCCTGGGTCAAGTTGGCCGACCTGGAATCCGCCCGCCTCGACGGCGCCCAACGGCTGGCTGAATTGCTTCAGGAGCGCTCCGGCAGCTCCGCCAGCCGCGTGCGCAACGATCTGGCCAAGCCTGTCGACGATACGCTTGCCGACCGTCTGCTGGCTGCCTGCCATGGGGACACCAGCCTTCGTAACCGCATCAAGCCCTTTGCCCACTTGGTACGCACCGATCCATGGGGTTATCCGCTGGTCTATCCCGCCGGGGCGTTCATCGTCACCACCGGCTCCGACCGTCGCGAGACCGGCACCCACTACACGCCGAAATCACTCACCGAGGCCATCGTCACCGAGACCTTGACGCCGATCGCCTACGTGGGGCCAGCTTTGGGCACCCCGCGAGAGCAGTGGCTGTTGAAGTCGTCCGCCGAACTGCTGGACCTGAAGATCTGCGACCCAGCCATGGGTTCCGGTGCATTCCTGGTGCAAGCCTGCCGCTGGCTGTCTGATCGCCTCGTCGAATCATGGTCACAGGTCGAGGCTTTGGGCAAAACCGTGAGCGTAGATGGTGAAGTTCTAGACGCGGGAGCTGCCAAGGAGCCGCTGCCGCGCGACAGCGAAGCGAGAACGGTGATCGCGCGCCGCCTCATCGCTGAGCGTTGCCTGTACGGTGTCGATTTGAATCCGCTGGCAGTCGAACTCGCCAAGCTCTCCATCTGGCTGGTGACGCTGGCCAAGGGACGCCCCTTCGGTTTCCTCGACCACAACCTGCGCTGTGGCGACAGCCTGCTCGGCATCCATCGTCTGGATCAGCTCACCGAACTCTCGATGGTGCCGACAGGGAAAGGCCAGCAACGCTTGTTCGGGCAGAACATTGAGCGGGCGGTTCACGAGGCGATTGAGTTGCGACAGCGCCTGCGTGAGATGCCGATTCGTGACCTTCATGACGTCGAAGCGATGGCGCGCTTGGATGCCGATGCGCGTCGCAAGCTCGAAGTGCCGGAGCTCATCGCCGATGCGTTCATCGGGGAAGTATTCGCGTCTGGTGGCAACAGTAACGCTTTGGTTAACGCGATTGCGTCACTGGCCATCCAGGCAGGACAGGCCGTCGATGGCGCCACGGATGCAACCGCATCTATCGTTCGACGCGCCATGACCGCACTCGCCACTGATATGCCTGCAGATAAGTCGGGACGCAAGCCTTTCCATTGGCCACTGGAGTTCCCAGAGGTATTCGGACGTGAGCATGATGGGTTCAATGCCATGGTCGGCAACCCACCCTTCTTGGGAGGGCAGCGAATCACTGGTGTCGCGGGAGCCGCGTTTCGTGATTGGCTCGTCAACCATATAGCCGAGGGGCGGCGCGGATCAGCAGATCTAGTGGCCTATTTCTTTCTGAGAGCCTGGTACTTGTTGCGCGAAGGTGGTGGATTCGGGCTGTTGGCGGTCAATACAATAGCGGAAGGCGACACGCGGCAGGTCGGCTTGGAGGCCATGGTCGGCGCAGGTGCCGTCATCCATACAGCCTACCCGAACGAGCCGTGGCCCGGAAAAGCAGCCGTCGTCACCAGTCGTGTGCACGTCCATAAAGGTAAGTGGCGCGGCGAATGCTCGCTGCTCGGGCAACCGGTTCCCATCATTTCAGCTTTCCTCTCCGATCGTGAGGAATGGAGTCCGAAGCGTCTGAAAGCGAACGAGGGCATCGCGTATCAAGGCTCAATCGTGCTCGGCATGGGATTCGTGCTCTCACCTGATGAGGCGCGTGAAATGCTGGAAGCCGATCCGAATAATGCCGAGGTGATCTTTCCCTATATCAACGGCATTGATCTCAATACAGATCCAGAACAGCGACCGAGCCGCTGGGTCATCAACTTCTGGGATTGGCCTGAAACGAAGGCGAAGACATACACACTGCCTTACGAGTGGTTGGAAGAGAACGTGAAGGCCGAGCGCTTTGCCAATAAGGACAAGGGCGCACGTGAAAAGTGGTGGCTGTTTCTCCGAGCACGATCTGAGCTTTACCACGCCATCGGGCGTGGCCGCCATTTCGTGCGGCACCCGGATGGTTGGTCGCCCAGCCCGAGTCAACCACCGCGAGTGATGGCAATCACGCGCGTCAGCAAGACGCTGGCGTTCTCGTTCGTCGATTCCAACTTCGTGTTCTCCGATGCGACCGTCGCGTTCTCGCTCGGTCGTGGGCGGGACTTCGCGCTGTTGCAATCGACCGTCCATGCCGTCTTCGCATGGCAGCACGCATCACGCCTCAAGAGTGACTTACGATACAGCCAGACGGACGCCCTCGAACCGTTCGCTTTCCCCGATGGATTCCATGACGCACCGGACGGCTCGCTTGATGACTTGGGAGATCGGCTCCACCAAGCACGCATCGAAGTGATGCGAGCCGATTGCATCGGCCTGACCAAGCTCTACAACCGCTTTCATGCCGACACCGAGCACGATCCACGTATCGAAAAACTGCGTGCGCTGCAACGGGAAATGGACACCGTCGTCGCGCTCGCCTACGGCTGGGACGACCTCGACCTCGGCCATGGTTTCCACGAAGTGCCGTATCTGCCAGAGAACGACCGCGTCCGCTTCACCATTTCCGAGACTGTGCGCGTCGAAGTACTGCGGCGGCTGTCGGAACTGAACCGCCAGCGCTATGAGGAAGAGGTCGCCCTAGGGCTGCACGACGGTAATGCCGCTCGATCCAACTCTCTCAAGCCCCGCACCCGTCGCATCACACCTCGATCGACGCAGCAGCCCATGTTCGACTTTGGCGACATCCCTGCCAAGGAAAACGAATACCTGAAGGTTGCCGAGCTTCGCGCCAACTATCTGAACGGCTCGGCGCGCATCGTTCTCGAGCATTTGAAGACGAAGCCGGGCTGGCACGCCAAGGCCGACATCCTCGCCGCCACGGGCATCCCGGATGGGAAGTGGAATTCCGCCATCAACGATCTGATAGCAAGCGGGAATGTCGAGCGACAAGGCGAAAAGCGCGGAGCGCGTTATCGCGCAGTGACTGAAGGGGCGAAAGAATGAAAGAGTATCAACTGAATGTCGATCCGCGCATCTTGGAACTGTTAGGTCCAAATCTCTATACGAACATTTACTACGTGCTGGCGGAGTTGATTGCCAATGCGTATGACGCAGACGCAAAGAACGTCTACATCATTGCCAACAAGGATGATATCCGAGTTGAAGACGATGGCCACGGCATGTCCTACGAGAAGGGTGATATCACCAACTATCTCAATGTAGCGGGCGTTTCACGAATCAAGGAAGCCGACTCGTTCTCCAAGTCCGGTGCGCGCCGAAAAATGGGTCGCAAGGGTGTCGGAAAGCTGGCGGCGCTGTCGGTCTCCGAGAATGTCGACATCTTGACTGTGGCAGATGGCGAGAAGTCGGGATTCGTTCTTTCTCGTCATCCGGATGAAGGCAGCAAGCTCAAAGCAATTGCTGACTCCGACGTCACCTTCGATCATGTCAAAGATCATGGCTCCGCCATCGTGATGCGTAACCCGCAGTACAGGCTGCATAAGACGCTTGCTGCTGTAAGACGCAATCTCCTGAAGATTTTTCCATTGATCAATGCTGATTTTCGTATCCATGTCATCAGGGGGCAGGAATCCGAGGTCATCGATGACTTTGACAGAAACGTCATGGTGGAGCTCGGAACACTGATCGCGCTTGGTGATGAGCATTCTTCATTGGTCGACCTCGTGCCTGATATCCATCCACAGAGGCGAGCGGACCTGGTCACCGCCAGAGAGGAAAAAACCATCCCTTTGGTCATGAAGGACAATGATGGGGTTGAGCACGAATACACCCTCGGCATTGCAGGCTGGATAGGGACGTACAAAACGACGAGAGGCCGCAAAGCCGAGATGTCGGATTTCCCTGACAACTTCATCTCCCTTTTCGCAAACAAAAAAATGGGGGAGTTCAACATTCTTCCTGTCGTTGGCCAGAACAAATTGAACGAGGTTTATGTCGTAGGACAATTGCACGTCGATCTATTTGAGCTCACAGAACTGCCCGACATGGCATTGAGTAACCGCCAGGGGTACAAATCTGATGACCCGCGATATGTCGCCGTTCTGGACTATGTGAGAAAAGAACTCTTGGCAGAGATTCTCAGAAAGCGGGAGATATTCACTGACATAGGAAAAGCAAAGAAGAAACAGCAGAAGGAAGATGAGCAAAAAGACAATGAGGAGAAACTCCGGCGTAGTGTCGATGCCTTCCGCAAGAAGGCTAGCGAAGACGCTGCCAATAACCTGCTGGATCTTGGGCCTGGCTTGTCTCGCGAAGCAATTGAGGGGGCTATTACAAAATCGATAAATGACAACAGCCCAGACTTGGGGTTGAAGTCACTCATCGACTCTCAGAAGAAAAAGATACTCATCAGTCAGACATATCCGGACAAGGCCTTCTCAGACATCATCTACCAGATGCTGGTGTTCAACGACGTCCCGTCTGATGACATCCTGTATACCAACTGCGACGACGAAGTGTGCCGCGTGCCGGAGGGGCGTTCTGTCTATGACTATCTGCGTGAGTTTTTCGTCGAAAGCTACTCGACCCAGAAGATATTCGTACTCTTCGTGACGAGCGAAAACACCAAAGTGTCCTGGGGTGCCATCACGGAAGTAGGGGCGTCCTGGATCACCCAGGTCGACCATAAGATTTTCAACGTTCATCCTTTTCAGCCAGGGCATCCACTCGACAATGCGGCTCAGTGGCAGAGCACCAATCGAGTGGAGCCGACGAAAGGCGATCTGTGGATGAACAAGTTGAATGCCGACATCTTCTGCCAGAAGATTGAAGCGGTTTGTGACGCGCTGGAATACAAAAAAATAACCCGTTCACAAAACATGGCCCACTTGGGGACGCTCGTCTCTATCAGGAACTCGTAAGGAATACGTCTCGATATGACTTGGAACCCTGGCCAACTCGTCCGCCACATTGATGACCCAGCTAAGATTGGCACCGTCACCGATCAAACCCGCGCGCGTACATCTGGGACGCAGTATCGTGTGAATTGGAACGGTCGGCTGGACTGGCACTACGAAGAGGAGTTGGTCGAGGCTGATACGGGTGACAATGACCCGCTGGAGCTGATACGGGAAGGCCGCTACGGTCGCGTGGACGATCTGCGGCGTCTGCTGACCCACGTCCACCTCGCAGGACGGCTATCGAATGTCGTCTATGCAATGGGGTTGACCCAGACGGACTTCTATCCGCACCAGTACAAACCGCTGCTGACCTTGCTGGATTCACCGGTCAATGGCCTATTGATTGCGGATGAAGTCGGTCTCGGAAAAACGATCGAAGCAGGACTAGTCTGGACCGAGCTTCGCGCCCGGTACGACATGCGACGGCTGCTCGTGGTGTGTCCAGCGATGCTGCGGGAGAAATGGCGGCTTGAACTTTCTTCGCGATTCGGTCTTGACGCCCGTATTGTCGATGCAGGCGCGCTTCTTGACGAGTTGGATTCGAGCGAGCATAGAGAGCGAGCCTGGATCATCAGCTACCAGGGTATCCGCGCTCCAAAGGGGTGGGACCCTGCTGAGAGTGATACGCCCCGCAGGCCGATCCGTGCTCGACTTGCCGACCTGTTGTACCGCCATGCCGATCGAGAGCCACTCCTGGACGTCGTGATTTTCGACGAGGCGCACTACATGCGTAACGAAGAGACCAGCGCCTGGAAAACTGGAAGCTTGTTGCGGGATGTGACCACCCACCAACTGATGCTGTCGGCCACGCCGATAAATCTCGGATCGGATGATCTGTTCAACGTGCTGCGGCTGCTTGATCCCGATCATTTCGAGCATCCCGAAGATTTTCGGAATATCGTTCAGGCCAACCGACCGGTGATCGCTGCAAGCGATGCAGTACGCAATCAGGCGAGCGATGCCAATCACATTCTGGAAGCAATCCGCGAGATAAAGTCGTCGCGCTGGTTCGAACGCTCGGAGCGAGTCGATCGCTTGATAGAGGAGGCAGAGACAGTCGATGAATGGTCGAACGAGAAGCGCGTAGACATCGCAGCCAAGCTCGAACGGCTCAATTTGCTCGCACATATCGTCACACGAACACGTAAGCGTGAGGTGCAGGCGGAGCGGGTGGTACGGGATGCCACCGTATTCGAGGCGGATATGGCTCCGGCAGAAAGGGAGCTCTATCGGGCTATCACCGAAGGGACGCGGGAGTATGCTCTGGCCAATGGCATCGAACACGGCTTCTTGCTATCAACACCGCAGCGAATGGTGGCATCTAGCCCTGTGGCCTTGCTTCGTGCTTGGCGTGATGACGGTCTTGATGTGGATGCGATTGCTGTGTCAATGGACGAGACTGATGAAGACGAGGAAAGGGTGCTTGAATCGTCCTCCGGCCTCAAACGTTGGCTCGCTAGCAGGACGCTGCGGCACTTCGATCTCGGGGAAATGAGCCGGAATGACTCGAAATTCTCCGAATTTTCACAAGCTTTGAAACGCTTTCTGTTGGAAGATCGCGAAGCCAAAGGGATCGTGTTCACCACGTATCGAGGCACAGCGCGCTACCTCGTCGATCGCCTGTCTGCCGAGAACATTGAGGCCGGCTTGCTCATGGGTGGAGCGGAATTCGATAAGGAGGCCGTGGTATCCGCTTTCCGTGACGACCGCAACTGCCGCATCATGGTGTGCACGGATGTAGCAGCTGAAGGCGTGGATCTGCAGTTTTGTCGACTCGTCGTGAATTACGACCTGCCCTGGAACCCAATGCGCATCGAACAGCGAATTGGGCGTATCGACCGCATCGGTCAACAATCCAAACGCATACTCGTTTGGAATTTCGTCCACAAAGACACCATCGATGCGCTCATCCTTGCAAGGCTGGCCAAGCGTATTGGGGTTTTCGAGAGCACGCTGGGAGAAACGGAAGAGATTCTCGGCCAAGTCCGAAGGCTCGAGGATGTGCTGTTGTCGAGGAATCTTACGGCCGAAGAAGAGGAGCGTCTGATCGAGGAGGTGGCGCTCGCGATCGAGAATTCCAAGCGCAAGCAAGAGGACCTGGAGCGGGAGGCGATTCAGCTCGTGGCGCATGGTCAGCAATTGCTGGCGCAGATTGAAGCGGCTCGGGGTGAGGGGAAGACGGTCACCCGGCTCGACTTGATCCGATATGTCGATGGTTATCTCAGAAATGCGCCGGGCTGCAGAATCGTCGCAGCACGGGGCGAAGAAGATATCTTCGACATCAGTCTGAGTCCCGCCGTGGCCGCTGAAATGGACGAATTCGTCAGGAAGGAGAATCTGGTAGGTAAGACTGGCTTGGGCTCTGGTCAGACGAGGCGTTGCCGTTTTACTGACAGAATCACTGAGAAACCCAAACCTGGAGAAGAGATCGTCCATCGTTTCCATCCGATAGTCCGATTCTTGTCACGGAAAACTGAAGACGAGGAGGATCGCTTTCCGCTCTACGCCTGTAGAGTCGTCAACGAGGACGTCGCTAGCGGCCAGTACGTCCTCGCGACCAGACTGGCGACGTTCTCTGGAGTCAAGGAGGAGGAGCATCTTCTCGCCGCTGTCGTTCCGCTCGGTCGGGAGCTACCCCTTGAGTATCGCCAGGCGGAAACCTTGCTCGATTCTGTCAGGGGCAAGGGTGTCGACTGGCCGACAGTGACCGTCGACGTCGTTCCGGAAGTAGGCGTGGCGGCCGCCGAGCGATGCGAGGAGGTGTTGAGGGCTCGCTATAGTGCACTCAAGGAAGAGAAATCACGCGAGAACCGAGATCGCGCTGACGTTCTTTCACAGCTTTTGGATGACCATATCCTGAAGAAATGTGAAGGCTTCGAGAAGCGGATCGGCAGCCATGACACTTTTGCATCACTGTATGGAGGCAGTCCCGATGGCAAACGGCGCAAGGGCCTGGCAAACGCCGAGCGCAAGAAGCGGGATGATTTCCTTGCGAGAATGGAGACGCGTCGCGCGACCTTGGTCAGGAAGAGGCAGTCCTTCTCGGCGGAAACACGAGAAGTCTGCGTGATGCTCGTTGACGTGATACGGGAGGCGTAAAGCCGTGAAGAGCTGGAAAGATCAATTGAAGGATCTCAAGCGGGTGCTGGGTAAGACGGCAACGGAAGAGGAACGAAACGAGAAGTTGAACGAGGTGGATTTCAAACCGCCTGAATCATGGCTTGCCTACGATCGCACGACATCGACTAGTGATGACGAACCAAAGAAACGCTCCGGTTCTACTACCATTACACATAATGAACCTTCACGTCGGAGCGGCGTCTCCACAGTGGGTACATCGACTGCCCCAAATCCAATAGATCGACCCGTCACGCCGAGCGTCACCGGCACTTCTGCCGAGAAGTCGCATGAACCTTCGCGTACAACTGCAACATCCGTATTCACTCCACGCATCGACGGAGCAGGTGCCCTGAACATGCCGGAATGGATACATGTTGGCAGAGGGTTGCAGCATCCCGACCATCTGGGCGGGAAAGCAGCGCCTATGGTTGTCAGAGTGGGTGTGGATTTTGGAACCGCATTCACGAAAGTGGCGATTCGTGCGGGTTTCGATCTGGTTTACGTGGATTGGAGTGCCGTTACCGGCGATGAGTCACCGACGGGCCGATTTGTGATGCCCGGTTTGGTAGTTCGCGCGCCGGAAGGCGATTACTGCTGGCGGCGGTCATCTGAATCCGATATTCACACAAACCTCAAGCTCCCGCTCATCGACATGGCCAGTTCGGATGAATGCCCGGTGGCCGCCCTGGCCTATCTGGCCTTGGTCATCCGCAACGCCAGGGCGTTCCTATATCAGCATCCGGATGTCGGGCGAAAGCTCGTGGCGCGCTCACTTCGTTGGGAATTGAACATCGGCTGCCCCACTCAGCCGCATGAAGATCCGAACGTCGTCCAGTTCTTCAAGCGAATCTCTCACACCGCTTGGCGGTTGGCGGCGGAGGCCAATCTCCGAGAGTCGAATATCGTTTCTGCCTGGAGGATGGATCAACCAGACTCCAGCCTTGAGGCGGAGCCGGGCGTCGTGCCCGAGTTCGTGGCACAGATTGCCGGTTACCTCGGCTCGCCTCAGGTGTCCGAGGGTTTGCATGCACTGATCGACATCGGAGCAGCCACGCTCGATGTGGCAACCTTCAATGTCGTAATACCCAAGGATCTCGATACGACTCCTCGCATACCGATCTTTTTCTCAGCCGTCCGCCCCTTAGGTACACATTATTTGAATCAAAACCGCTACACATTACTTGGGGTCGAACCCACCTGGGACGATACTGCACCAGTAGAACCGGCCGATTGCTTCTCAAACAGGAACGACATACCTCAAAGCGAGGTCGTGGCTGCGGACTCAGACTTCTTGAATAGGGTATCGAAGTGCATCATTGCAGTGATCGACGCAACTCGTACTAACCGGAGGGGTGATCCGAATAGCTCGGCATGGCGTGAAGGTTTGCCCATTTTTGTGACTGGGGGCGGAGCCAGCTGTGAGCTCTATCGCCGTGCCATCGAAACGGTGCATGAAGGGCTGAAACAGCAATTGAGTTCGTCGAGTCGGTTCCGATTCGTGGAATTGAACCCTCTAGGAACAAATGTTCCGGTCTCAACTGACGACAGTGGTGGCCGAATGACCGTCGCGATTGGGTTGACCAGTGACGCCGAGAGCATAGCTCGCGTAGTGCCACATCGTGAGATTGAGCCAATTACCTATGGCAAGAAGGATCGTGCCGATCACACAGAACTTTATGGTGACTGATGATGAAAAATGATTCGAACTCCAATGCGGCCAGTCATTCAAACGCCAACGCTTGGATCGCCGTCGATACCGGTGTTAGCGCCGATCGCAGGTTTGCGTCTTACACCTTGGCATTGAAGGGCGAACGTGTACTATTTCAAGCCATTGAGGAGAACGATTGGGTTCTTGTCCTTAGTCCCGTTGGAGACATTACTCGCGTCGGGCGCGTAATGCGGATTCGCTCCGATCTGGTCACCACCACGCTGTATTTCGACAGACTGCTCTCGGCCATCGAGCGTGTCTCGATCGGCATTACTTCACTCACACCCCCGACATCGGGGAGTGTCGGTCGTGTCCAGTGGACCGATTTCGTCGAAGCGCTTCCCAAAGCACTGCAGAAAACGATCACTGATGTGCCGGCGGTAGAGGATCAAGCTTATGTCCGTGAGATGCTTCAACTTGCGGTGACGGATGATCTGCTTGGCCCGGCTGGCGGACCCCATGAACGTATCGTCGACATGAGCGTGCGCGATCGCTATCTGGTCGGCAAGCTGGCCCCACGAGAGGCGGCCCAGGGCGGTATCGAAGGGCTAGACGGACCCTTGGCGGATGACGAGACGGAGGAACCCACCGACCCGAAGGCGCCTGGTCAGCACGAACCGGGGGCGGAATTCGGGACGGCGACCGGACGCCTCGAACCCGAATCCGATGCCTCCGATGAGATCGACGCAGCCAGCAACCAGTCTCTGGTGCCGAGCAGTCTCGGCATGACCTTCTGCGTGGATGGTGATGCCGAACGCATAGAGGTCGAGGTGCGCTGGGGGCGTTACGAACGCAGTGATGAGCACGAAATCTTCCGTACTCGCAAGAGCAAGGAGACCGGCGCTGAGGAACAGATCAAGGCCAAGGTCTGGCAACGCATTCCTTGTGGTGGCAAGCTGGTTCTGCCACTCAACGAGGGTGTGATTCCCCATCAAGCGCCGGACAATGCCTATCCCGAGGTGCGTTTGCAAGGCTCCGTTCGCGCGAAGAATGCGAATGGCGATCGGTTGGTGACATTGTTTCTAGTCAATGCGCAGGAGGAACCCGAAACCAACCGTGATATTGCCTGGGTGTTCCAGCCGGAGTTGATCGTTCGCGCTGAAGTGGAAGCACCCAGGCGTGCCATCCTCCGTCGCCGGCCGGTTCTGGATGCAGACGGTGTGGATCCGGAACGTGAGTCACTGGAGATGATCTACCGCAACCGGGTCGAGTTTGCGGTGGGGCATGGGGTCGCCGTCCATGCCGAAACGGCGGAAGACGTGACGCTGGCTACAGAAGTCCGCACTACTGTCATGCCCCAGTATGAGGTGCAGGTCACCGAGACGCCGGGGCTGGATGTCGACGACCGTGCGGCGATGCGAGAGATGGTGAGCAGTGGCTTGCTCGACATGCAGCGCCTCGCTTCTCTGGACGTGAATGCTCTGGTCGATGCACTGAGTCTGTTGACCAAGGATTACGCGACGTGGATCAATGAGCAACGTGCACGGATCGATGTCGACGTGTCCGGTTACGACGTACAAGCCCAACAAGCGATGGATCGGTGTCACGAGATCCAATCGCGCCTGCAACAGGGCATCAATACGTTGAAAAGCGACGAAAATGCGCTGGCGGCATTCCGGTTTGCCAACCGTGCGATGGCGATTCAGCGTGTGCGCAGCCAATACGCCCTCGAAATTCGGCGTGGCAAGGACGTGACCGTCGATCAGTTCGACGTATTGAAGAACCGCAGCTGGCGACCATTCCAGTTGGCCTTCCTGCTGCTGTCCATTCCCTCACTGGCCGATCCGATGCATCCGGATCGAGTCCAACCGGTCGAGGCCTTCGCCGACTTATTGTGGTTCCCGACGGGGGGCGGCAAGACCGAGGCCTACCTGGGTGTAGCGGCCTTCACCATGGCGATCCGCCGGTTGCAAGGTAAACTCGGCGGATACGACGGCTCGCGAGGGCTGGCCGTGATAATGCGCTACACGCTGCGCCTGCTGACATTGCAGCAGTTCCAGCGTGCCACCGCGCTGATCTGCGCGATGGAAAAACTTCGGCGAGATGTTCTCGTGCAAGGTGATGAATCGCTCGGAATAGAGCCTTTTACCATCGGACTGTGGGTGGGCAACAAGGTGACGCCGGGCACGACCGAGGAAAGCCACTACGCCATTCAAGCTCTGCGTGATTCAGGAAAGAACAAAGCAGGACGTACATCACCTCTTCAGCTCACTAGTTGTCCATGGTGTGGCTCTACGATTGATCCCGGTAAAGATGTCGTCGTCGATAAGAATCGCGGCCGGACGGTGGTCTACTGCGGTGACAAAAAGAGCAGTTGCACATTCTCTCGTGGCAGGTCGAGTAAACTACCGCATCCCGGTATCCCAGTGCTGACGGTGGACGAAGAGATTTACCACCGCCCACCGACCATGATGATCGCCACCGTCGACAAATTCGCCATGATGGCGTGGCGCGGGCAGGTGCGCACGTTGTTTGGGCGGGCAGGGCAGGAGTGCGAACGGCATGGTCTGCTCTGGCAGGGAGCGGACTGCAACGGCAACCACCAGGCAGGTAAAGGACTTCTGGCCACGAAGGTCAAGAACATCAGCCCCATTCGTCCTCCAGACCTGATCATCCAGGATGAGTTCCACCTCATCAGTGGTCCACTCGGAACCATGGTCGGCTTATACGAGACGGCAGTGGATGAACTGTGCGGCTGGACACTGGACGGCAAGCCAATCAAGCCGAAGATCGTCGCGTCCACTGCGACGGTGCGTAAGGCTCGTGAACAGGTCAACAATGTCTTCATGCGGCGGGTCTCGGTCTTCCCGCCACACGGTCTGGATGTGGAGGATAACTACTTCTCGGTGCAACGGTCTATCGAGGACAAGCCTGGCCGGCGATACCTCGGGGTGTGTTCCCCCGGCAGTTCCCGGCCGGCGATGTTGATTCGCGTCTACACGGCATTCCTGACCGCAGCGCAGGCGTTGTTCGATCGCTTCGGTGAACCTGCAGACCCCTATATGACCATGGTCGGCTACTTCAACTCATTGCGTGAGCTGGGTGGGATGAAGCGCCTGGCAGAGGACGATGTGCAGACTCGTTCCTACCGCGTGCAGATGAGCATGGTCGAGCGGCCCGCGCTGGCGCAACGCAGCGTCAGCAACATTCGGGAGCTGACCTCACGGGTCTCTAGCCAGGACATCCCGAAGTACCTTGACAACCTCGAGGTGAAGTTCAAGTCCGAGTTCGATGCCGCTGCCGGCAAGTATCTGACCAAGTGGCAAGAGGGCGACACGCGGGCGATCGATGTCGTGCTGGCCACCAACATGCTGTCGGTGGGGGTCGACGTCAATCGGCTGGGCCTGATGGCGGTCAACGGCCAGCCCAAGGGCACGGCGGAGTACATCCAGGCCACCAGCCGAGTGGGACGTTCCTTCCCTGGCCTGGTTTGCACTGTGCTCACCTGGGCGCGACCCCGCGACCTCTCGCACTACGAAACCTTCGAGCATTACCACGCCACCTTCTACAAGCACGTAGAAGCACAGTCGGTGACGCCCTTCTCGCCGCGCGCGATGGACCGTGGCCTGACCGGCTCGCTGCTGAGCCTGATGCGTCTGGAGAACGATGCTTTCAGCCCCAACGAGGGGGCAGGCAAGTTGGACAAGTCAGACCAGAGCGAGATCACCGATGCCATCGATGTGTTGGTCAAGCGGGCCTGGAACGTCAGCGAGCTGTCCAGTACCAAGAGCCTTGCCGAGCAGGAGCTCAAGGAGCGCGCAGACGAATGGGCCAAGGAGGTGGGCAAAGGCGGCCGCATCTTGGCCTATGAGAAACGCGGCCCCGAGAAGGACAAGACTGTTGCATTGATCAGGTCACCGGGCATCCAGGGCTGGGACAACTGGACTGTGCCCATGTCCATGCGTGAGGTGGAGCCCGGTGTGCGCCTGATCATGAACACCAGCCACATCACGGACGACCACGATTGGAAGCCTCGTCCCGCGACGAAGGATGAGGATTGAACATGACGACGAGTAACAAGACTCCAGTCGGAGAAGTAAGACCCAGCCAGTTGCTCTGGACCTACGGGCCAGGGGCGTTGATCGATCTGCCGAGCCTGTCCGTCGTGACACTCGGCATCGACCGCTGGGAGAAGGACCGTTGCCAACCGATCCAGGAAGCCAGACTGCTAGCCGCCGTTCGGAAGGTGCTTGGAACACAGGTCGAGAACCTGCGGATGCCGCCGTTCCAGAAAAGCGAGCTCGTCGATGTCTGGTCGGCCGAGGCCAACATCGGCGTTCCTGTCCGGCCATTCCCGCGCTGGATGCGCTGCGTGAAATGCGGCCTGCTATCCCCCTTCGACGCCGGACTGTTCGAGATCAAGGAGAACCGCTTCCGGCCCGAGCGAACCCGGTTCGTCCACAAAGGATGTCGGGGCTCGAAGGGTGATCAACCCGCCAAGGACGCCGATGCAGTACCGGCACGTTTCCTGTTGGCCTGTCGCGACGGCCACCTAGACGACTTCCCTTGGCACTACTTCGTCCACGGCGGCAACAGCTCATGCAAGGGCACGTTGCGCTTTTTTGAGAGCGGCGCCTCGTTGCAGACCGAGAACCTGTGGGCGAAATGCGATGCGTGTGGTGCTTCGAGGAGCATGGCACACGCCTTCGGCAAGGCCGGAAAAGAAAATTTGCCGGGTTGTCGCGGACGACATCCCCACCTCGACCACTTCGACAACGAATGTGACGAGGAGGCGCGTGCTGTTCTTTTGGGCGCTACAAATAGTTGGTTCCCGGTCACACTTTCGGCGTTAGCGATTCCCCAGACTAAGGACCCACTCAGTCAGTTAATCCAGGATGGTTGGGAGTTTTTCGAGGAACTGGAATCCGAGGCCGAAGTGTCGGTGACGGTGAAGACCTTGAAGAAGACCGGGGCGCTGCCGGGGATCGACAAATATCCTGCGGCGTCGATCTGGTCGGCCATTGAGGCGCACCGTACCGGTGGCGGACAGGAGGTCGTGGGTGAGGCCGATATCAAGGGCCCCGAATGGGGCGTGCTGACAGAGGCGAACCCTCCCACGGACTACCCGCACTTCATGAGCAAGAAGGTCGGTACGCCACCGGTCTTTGCGAAGCACATCGGCAGAGTGCTACTTCTGGAGCGACTGCGCGAGGTCAATGCTTTGCTCGGTTTTACTCGCGTGGAGGCGCCGGAAGAAACTGGAGACCCGAACGAACGGCCCCAGATGGCCAGCCTCTCACGAAGCAAACCGGACTGGGTTCCCGCGAACCAGGTGCATGGTGAGGGTATCTTCATCCAGTTCGATGAACCGGCGCTCGTCGCTTGGGAAGCGCTAACTGCCGTCGCGCAGGTCGACAAGATGCTTCGGGGCGGCCACAGGGGATGGCGCAATTCACGTCATCTCGATCCTGACGAGGGCTACCCCGGCATTCGCTACGCCATGCTCCACACGCTCTCGCACCTGCTGATTCGGGAGCTGGCGCTGGAGTGCGGATACAACGCTGCGAGTATTCGTGAGCGAATCTATGCCGACACCTCGGGCGATAGTCCACAGGCCGGCATCCTCATCTATACGGCGGCCGCCGACTCCGACGGGACGCTGGGTGGCCTCGTCGATCTCGGCAAACCGGAGAACCTCGGGCGCCTGCTGGAACAGGCCTTGAACCGCTCCAAGATCTGCTCATCGGACCCGCTCTGCTCCGAGCATGATCCCGAGAAAGATCGCTCTCTTCATGCTGCAGCCTGCCACGCTTGTAGTTTGGTGGCCGAGACCTCCTGCGAACGCGGCAATCGCTACCTGGATCGGTCATTGTTGGTTCCGACCCTGGAACGTATCGACGCGGCTTTCTTCAAGGACTTGTGACATGGAAAAGCTCTTGGACGCCGTCGCAGCCGTGGTCTACCTGGTCTCTCCTGAGAAGGTCCAGGCCATAGCCAGCCGGATTCGTCGGACTGATGCCGTCAAAGCAGCCGGTGCGCTGTCGGGCGTAGTCGGTACTCCTGCAGCGGCAGGTGTCGTGGAGCAACTCGTCGATGCCTGGCGAGCGACCTCTGTCAGCGCTGAGGAGCTCGCATCGATGCTGCTCGCCGCCGGCCATGTCTTCACCAAGGCTACGAATCAGCAATCCACCGAACTCGTTTGGACGGGACCGACGACGCCTTTTGTCTCAGCTCGTCGCACAGAGCAGGCACTACTGCAAGTCATTAACGCCGCTGAGCAGACCCTGTTCATCACCAGCTTCGTGGCCTATGACGTTTCGACCATCGTTAAAGCGCTGAATGCGGCAAGTGAACGAGGAGTGGTCATCTCCATGCTGCTTGAGTTGTCCCAGGATCACGGTGGAAGCATCGTCTTCGATGCGATAGGCAAAATGAGATCGGTGGTTCCTTCCGCTCATCTCTATGCCTGGCAAGAAAAAGGGGAATCGTTCTCAGGTGGACGCGTCCATGCCAAAGTCGCCGTTGCCGACGGCAGGATGTGTTTCATCACCAGCGCAAATTTGACCGGGCACGCGATGGGAAAAAATATGGAAGCCGGTGTGCTGATCAGTGGGGGTCGAATTCCCCGATTGCTTGATGAGCATCTTCGTTCCCTGATCGATACAAAGGTGATTTCTGTCGTATGAAGGCCGTGGATATGTCATGACCCAAATAATTCCTGTGGCGCTATAAAACGTAAAGGGAGTTTCTATTATGCACCTTTCACAGCTCACGATCCGGAACTTCAGACAATTTGGTTCGGGTGACGCTGAACTCTCAATTGATCTTCAATCAGGCGTGACAGCATTTGTCGGGCGGAACGATTCTGGAAAGTCTGCACTTATCGATGCAATCCGCTATGCACTGCTGACACGCGATCAGGAATACATCCGTGTGCAGCCCGAAGATTTCCATATTGATGCGGACGGGGTGCAAGCCACCGAGATTTACATTCTCTGCAAGCTGACCGGGCTCAGTGACAGCGAGAAGGGGGCGTTCATCGAGTACCTTTCGTATGAGGACGACGAGGTTTCCGTTTATGTCCATTGGAGTGCACGAAAACTCGGCGATATCCCCGGAACGCGCCGTTGGATTGATGTATCCGTTCGCAGCGGCATCGATGGCGCAGGGCCTACATTTGAGATGTCCATGCGCGAACTGTTATCCGCTACCTATTTGCGCCCGCTTCGTGATGCAGAAAGAGAGATGTCGCCGGGGCGGGGCTCGCGACTGTCTCAGATCCTTTCAAACGTGCCTGAAATCAAGGATGGCACCAAATTCGACGAAGAGAACATGCCGCAGGATGCGGATGCGGTCGGGAAGCTCGGACTTGTCGGGCTGGCAGACTATATGCGCTACAACGTCCGGCACCATTCGGGCGTAGGCAGCGCAGAGTCGGCTATCAACGAACATTATTTGACCTCGCTCTCGTTGCGTGGGGATGGTCTTAGGGGAAAGATCGACGTTTCCGAAGGTGGTACGGAGAGCGCTCGGCTTCGGCAGATTCTGGAGCGACTCGAGCTTGGACTGCTGGACGCGTCGAGCGGCAACCCTCTGGGGCGCTATGGTCTGGGCTCGAACAACCTGCTGTTCATGGCATGCGAGCTCTTGTTGCTCGGCAAGGAGCCTGATGGGTTGCCGTTGCTTCTCATAGAAGAACCGGAAGCCCATCTACATCCCCAACGTCAGCTCCGCTTGATGGAGTTCCTTCGGCAGGCGGCGGAACGCGAGATTGAAGGTGCCAACAGGTCGGTTCAGGTGCTGCTTTCAACACACAGCCCTAATCTCGCTTCGAAAATCCCACTTGGAAACCTTGTTCTTTTGCAGGGGCGGCGCTCCTATTCACTCGCCGAAGGACAAACAAAACTTGAAGCTGGGGACTATCGATTCCTTGAACGTTTTCTTGATGTCACTAAGGCCAACCTGTTTTTCGCGCACGGTGTGTTGATTGTCGAAGGTGACGCCGAGGCGATCCTCATGCCAGTCCTGGCAAAACTGATCGGCAGAGACCTGACAGAGCATGGCGTTTCGATCGTCAATGTCGGTGGTAAAGGGCTGCGCCGGTTCAGCCGCATTTTCCAGCGACAGAATGATCTTGCGCCAAATATCGGCATTCCTGTCGCGTGCCTGGCCGATATGGACGTCATGCCCGACTGCGCGCCGGAAATTCTCGGTCTGGTCACGAGTGAAGACGACGACAAATGGAAAGGCACTACTCGCAGATGGCGTGCACAACGGGATTTTGGCGACGATGCGGAGGCACGCCGGACGGCTCTCGCGGGCCAGCGTCAGCGACTGAAAGAGAATGACGGTCAGTCTGTGCAGACATTTGTGGCGGATCACTGGACGCTTGAGTACGACCTTGCGCGCTGCGGCCTCGCGGAGCAGGTCTTCATGGCGGCCATCCTCGCGAAGAACGACGATCCACTGAATGCGGAAAAGAAGAATTGTATGGATGTGATCACCGATGCGAAGACACAGTTCGAAACGCTGAGCACTGGATCAAACGGTGACGACGTTCTCTGCTCGCAAATATACCAACTCTTTCAATCTGGGGCAGCGTCGAAGGCTATTGCAGCGCAGTACTTGGCGGAACTCCTGCCGGATCACTGCAAAGCGGAAGAGATCGACGCGGCCAGATTCCGCGAGTTGTTGCCCGTCTATATTGTGGACGCCATTGAGTTTGTGACTTTTCAGCCAGACCAAATGGCTCAGACGCCCGCTTCGGAAGGGGGAGATCATGCCTGATGCTGAATCCCTGATACCGGAAGTCACCGATGATGACATTGAGTGGGCTTGCGAGCTCATGGGGCTCAATCCATTCGATACGCCACGTCGCGAGTATTTGAAATGCCGCACTACGGCAGACCTTTCTGCGTGTCCCGGTAGCGGCAAGACGACCCTGATCGTCGCCAAGCTAGCCATTCTCGCCAGAAAATGGCCACATAGGACCAAGGGTATCTGCGTTCTGTCACACACCAATGTTGCGCGTGAACAGATCGAGCATCGGCTTGGTCGAACCGTCGTTGGACAACGGTTGCTCTCTTACCCTCATTTCATCGACACGATTCATGGCTTTGTGAATCGGTTTTTGGCTTTACCATGGTTATATTCCAGCGGCTTTCCGGTAGAAATGATTGACGATGAAATCGCTCTGCGTCGCCGGTGGTTCAAACTTCAACACGCGACCCGCAGTGGTTTAGAGCGAAACAGGTATGACCAAGGGCTTCTAAGAATATCCGACAGTGACTTTTCTTTAGGCGATATTCGCTGGGGAAGAGGCACGCTGAGAACAAGCTCTACTACTTATCAAGCTCTTATGGCCTCTTGCAAGGAGTCGATTGAGGAAGGTTACCACTGCTACGACGAAATGTTTGTATGGGCAGACGCCCTCCTCAAGAACCATGAACAAGTGCCTGTCTGGCTCACGCATCGTTTCCCGTTGATCGTCCTTGATGAAATGCAGGACACGTTCGAGCGGCAGGCGAAATTCTTGAGTACAGTATTTCCGCGTACGTCTGACAGGTTCGTTGTGCAGAGAGTCGGCGACCCAAATCAGGCAATATTCGATGCGCCCGAGGCGAATTCGGCCGCAACCGATCCTTTTCCCGATCCGGGTAAGTGTATCGCAATTCCGAACAGCTACCGTTTTGGCAACGAGATTGCGGCACTCGCTTCCCCCTTTGCGGTACATCCTGTCGGCAACGACGGTTTGACGGGTATAGGCCCTAAAGGACCGGGTATGCCCGACCATGAGGGTGGTAATGCCGTGTTCGTGTTTCCGGACGACAGCACTGACGGCGTGCTCGACGCCTACGGCAAGCACGCCCTCTCAGTTCTCGGAATAGAGCTTGCCAGTAAAGGTCTAGTCACGGCTGTCGGTCATATTCATCAGGACGACCCGGGGGTGTCGCCGGGGCATGCTCACTACCCTAAATCCGTTGGTCACTACTGGGATGGCTACGCAGTCGAAATTAGCCGTAAGGATCCCAATCCGCGTACTCTTGTGCAATACCTGCGCGTAGCGCAGAGCCTCACCGCAGATGGTAATGTCCTGTCTCCAGGTGTCGAGAAAATTGCTTCCGGGATTTTACGCTTAGCACGCTGCATCGGAGATATCGGAGATTCGAAGCGCAAGGGACGCACGCACCGCGCAATCATTGAGAAGCTCGAGAACGAACCTGAAGCGAGCGTGACTTACAGGGATATAGTTCGACTCCTGCTAGCTGACCGAGAGGTGCTTTCCGAAGCTGGCTGGCCCGAATTTTCGGATAGCGTGATGACGGTAGCGATCGCTCTCTGCGATGGGGATATCGATAAGAGTAAAGGCGATCGGTTTCTTGAATGGCCTAAAGATGACCCTTCCATCGAATTACAGGCAGAATTGCCCGCGGCTAATATTGCTCCAAATGTCTACCGTGTACTTGTGGATGGTGGATCAATCAATATCCGACTGGGCTCGATTCATTCCGTAAAGGGACAAACACATCTTGCCACATTATTGCTGAATACCTACCGGCACGACCATTCAGCACAGCGAATGATGCCTTGGTTAATAGGAAAAAGTGCCAACGGAAACGGCGCTGGAGCCAGGGATGTTCAGCGTCTGCTGCATACCTATGTCGCGATGACACGTCCTAGTCATTTGCTTTGCCTCGCTGTACCACGTTCAGCATTGGGTGAAGCTCAAGCCTGCGATCAAAATATCACCGTACTGAAGAATAAGGGGTGGCGAGTTGCTGAAATAATTGATGGGGTAGCTCAATGGCAGGACTGAAAGGCCTGTCAGTTGCAATACATTGAGCTCAGAAGATAGCAGTATAGGGATGAAAAAGGGCGCTTTTGGAAAAGCACATGGAATCGTCCGAACCGATGCCTTTCATTGTTGATGACATATTTGTGGACTTTGATGATGCTCGCTCATAAGTAGCATTGGCTGAATTGGCAGAGAGGAGGCAAGTCATTCTGCTTATTCACCATTCGGGGGTTGTTGAGCAGTCTAGGCAAGTACCAGTTTCCGTTCATGTAAAAGAATTGTAGAGGAATCAAGTTGAGGCTTTTCCGATGGCAAATCAAATAAACTATAAATGGAAATTCCCTGCACGGTTTCGCTCGGGCGCCTATGGCTGGAAATCCTCTAGATTGGCTTGCCAGCGGCTTCGTGAAGCTGTTTCCGAAATAAAAAAGGGTGCGAAGAAGGTGCCTATTCTTGGCGCGGAGGGCGCGATTCGTCTGATCGAAAAGCTCTGGCCCGCATTAGAGCATGTGGACAGCTCCAGTGGCGCCCTGGGTTCCGCGGTAAACAAAGCACTTGATGACTTGATTCCGTTAATCATCAATGCGCCGGCTGATGCCAAAACACGCTGCAAATGGCTCGAGCGATTATGGCAGGCTATGGAGGATGATGGTGTCGATTACTTGGGGCCGGTGGGCGACCGTTGGGGAGAACTATGCGGTTCCTTCGAAGTAGCCAATCAGTGGGCGGAGGAATTGATACCGACATTGAAGTCGTGTTGGACCGACCCGAATCCCGGTAATTGTTTTCATGGCGCAACGGCCTGCCTGTCCTGTCTGCTGGTGGCCGGACGCTACCAGGATCTGCTCGACTTGCTGGCGCTGGACCGTAAACCGTTCTGGCATTATCGCCGCTACGGCGTTGAGGCATTGTTAGCAATGGGCAAGAAGTCGGAGGCCCTGAAATACGCCGAAGAATCCAGAGGGCTGAACCAGCCGGATTCAGCCATTGATCAGGCCTGCGAAGAAATCCTGATCTCTTCTGGCCTGCATGATGAGGCCTATCGGCGCTATGGGCTGAGGGCTGCCCAGGGCAATTCGTATATCGCGCGGTTTCGCGCGGTGGCAAAACGCTATCCCATGATGGCGCCGGTAGACATTCTCTCGGATCTGATCAAGACCACGCGGGGGGAAGAGGGTAAGTGGTTTGCAACGGCCAAGGATTTGAAACTCTACAAGCTCGCATTGCAGCTCGCTGATCAGAGCCCTTGTGAGCCGAAGACACTGACCCGGGCGGCGAGAGAATTCCTTGAATCCGAGCCTGAGTTTGCTCTCGGTGCTGCCCTGGCGGCGCTTCACTGGTTGAACGAAGGGTGGGGCTACGAGGTGACCGCCATTGATGTGATAGACGCCTATGACCTGGCTCTGGATGCCGCTGATAGATCGCATATAGACAATGTGTTAGTTCAAATTCGTACTCTGCTTGACCAAACACAGGGTGCCGGCAACGCGTTCCTCAGACAGTCCCTGTCGCGGAGATTGTGACGATGCAGAGAGAGGTGGAAATGGTAAACGCAGACCAGTGTGAGATCCTGAACTGGACGCTAAATTGCCGATTCTGCGTTCCACTCACGTTCCACTGGCGTTCCACAGAAGGGACAATTTGAGACCATGAGAGACAAGATGTCGACCGGCCATAAACAAAAAAACCATTTAAGAATCAATGCCTTAAATGGTCTCTTGTGGTCTTTCGACGTTTTTCAAAATGGTGCCCAGGAGAGGACTTGAACCTCCACGACCTTGCGGTCACTAGCACCTGAAGCTAGCGCGTCTACCAGTTCCGCCACCTGGGCATGATGGGAAGCAGAAGCTGCTTCACCAGCGGTGCGAGACTATAGAGACGGTATCCACTGTTGTCAATTATGTACTGTAAAAAAATGCATTGAAAAGGCAGTAATGATTGTTCTGGTCAGCCCCGAGCTGCGGTTAAAGCCGGTTGCTGAAAAAAAGCCGTGGAGAGTTCCGGGCAAGTATGTTCTGATATTTATATACTTTAGCCGATTTCCTCTGTGGCGTCGGTAGTGCACTTCTTAAGTTTGGACTTCCAATGAAAAAAACTGTGAACAAAGATCCTTTTGCCGACCGTGAAGCGGCTAAATACGACAAACCGGTGCCCAGCCGGGAGTTTATCCTCGATTTTCTCGAAAACAGTGTTGGGCCTCTGACCTATGAAGAGCTTCTCGATGCATTTGGCCTGAGCGATGAGGATGGCAAGGAGGCGCTGCGCCGCCGTTTGATCGCCATGGAGCGGGATGGTCAGGCCGTTCGCAATCGCCGCAACGCCTATGGCCCGTTGAACAAGATGAATCTGATCAAGGGCCGTGTCATTGGCCATCCGGAGGGGTTCGGCTTTGTTAAACCCGCCGAGGGTGGTGACGATCTGTTTCTCTCGAGCCGTCAGATGCGTCGTGTCATGGACGGCGATGAGGTGCTGGTGCGGGTGGCCGGGGTGGATCGCCGGGGCCGCTCGGAAGGCTCCATCGTCGAGGTGGTAGAGCACCGTACCAGTACACTGGTGGGTCGTTATTTTGTGGAAAGCGGCATCCATTTTGTTCGCCCGGACAACCCCCGTGTCTCCCAGGACATCATGATTCCCCCCGATCAGCGCAGCGATATTGAGCCAGGCCAGATTGTGGTGGTGGAAATCACGACCCATCCGAGCCGCCACAATCTGCCCGCCGGGCGGGTTATTCAGGTGCTGGGTGAGCATCTGGCACCGGGGATGGAGATTGATATTTCCATTCATAATTACGGTATTCCCAATCAATGGCCGCAAGCGGTGATTGACCAGGCCGAGGCCATCCCGGCTGAGGTCCGGGAAGAGGACAAACAGTTCCGGGTGGATTTGCGCCACTTGCCCTTTGTCACGATCGACGGCGAGGATGCCAGGGACTTTGATGATGCCGTGTACTGCGAACCGCTCAGTCGCGGTGGCTGGCGGCTCTATGTGGCGATTGCCGATGTCTCACACTATGTGGCTGTGGGCAGTCCGCTGGACGAGGAGGCCTACTTGCGGGGCAATTCCGTGTATTTTCCCCAGCATGTGGTGCCGATGTTACCGGAAAAGCTCTCCAACGGCCTCTGTTCACTGAATCCCCAGGTGGATCGACTCACCATGGTTTGTGAAATGACCATGGATGCCGACGGTCAGATCACTAAATTCCAGTTCTATGAAGGGGTTATTTATTCCCACAGCCGGCTGACCTATACCCAGGTTGCCGCCATGATTGCCCAGCACGGAGACCGCAATAGCGGCATTCGCAAGCAGTTTAACGCAGTGGTGGAGCACGTTGACCACCTCTATGACCTGTTTCTCGCTCTGTTGGGTCGTCGGGAGATCCGTGGCGCCATCGACTTTGATAGTCAGGAAACCCGCATTCTGTTTGATGCCGAGCGCAAAATTCAGCAGATCATCCCCTCTGAGCGCACCGAGGCACACCGGCTGATTGAGGAGTGCATGCTCTGTGCCAACGTCTGCACGGCGACACTGCTGGAGAAGAGCAAACTGCCGGCACTTTACCGGGTTCACCAGCGGCCCCGGCAGGAGAAGCTGGCCAACCTGCGTGAGTTTCTGGGTGAGATCGGCCTCGGTTTACCCGGTGGTGACGAGCCTTCGCCGAAGGATTTCCAGCGGGTACTGTTAAAAATTGCCGGTCGCCCCGATGCCGGTGTGATTCAGACCGTGATTTTGCGCACCATGAATCAGGCCGTTTATGACCCCGAGAATGACGGTCACTTTGGTTTGAATTATTCGGCTTATGCCCACTTTACCTCCCCAATCCGGCGCTATCCCGACCTGCTGGTGCATCGGGCGCTTCGCTATCTCATTCGCAAAAAAGGCAAAGTGAGCCACACCAGGCAAGTGGAAGGGGCCCCTGTCCTGAGTGCTGCGGCGATTTACCCCTATGATGAGCAGTGGATGATCAACAGCGGTGAACACTGCTCCATGACGGAGCGCCGCGCCGATGAGGCGACCCGGGATGTGGTGAACTGGCTGAAGTGTGAATACCTGTTGTCCAGGGTCGGTGATGAATACGAGGGCGTCGTGGTCTCGGTGACCGGTTTCGGTTTGTTTGTACAGCTGACCGAGCTGTTTATTGAAGGCCTTGTTCATATCACCGGGTTGCCAAAGGATTACTACTACCACGAAGCCGCCCACCACCGCCTGGTGGGGGAGCGAACCAAGCGGGTGTTCCGGTTGGGTGACAAACTGCGCGTCAGGGTCAGTCGGGTGGCACTGGATGAACGCAAGATCGATTTTGATCTGGTGGAAGAGGGTAAAAAAAGCAGGAAAGCGGCTTCTGCAGGCCCTAAAGCTGCAGCGCTGGCGGCAGAACACGAACAGCCCGGAAGAAAGCGCGGAAAAACCGGGAAACCCAGGTCGGACAAGTCCGCTGCAAAAACGGATAAAGCCGGTAAACAGCAGAAACCCCGGCGACGCAAGCCGCCGGCTGCAAAACGCTGATGCAGCTTGTGTGGGCTCTGATGGATATTGATCATGACAGATAAGCTGACGGACCATGCCAAGGGGCAGGGTCAGTGGATTTTTGGGTTACATGCGGTCCAGGCTGTGTTGAAAACCTCTGCCAACAAAGTGCGGCTTTTAAAAGTGTTGCGTGGCCGGGAAGACCAGCGCCTGCAAAAAATACTGGCCATGGCCGAGCGCCAGGGGCTCAGTGTGGAGCGGGTGATGCGCTCGGACCTGGATGACCTGGCAGATGGCTCGCATCAGGGTGTTGCAGCACTCTGTGATGATGCTGAAGTTCAGGATGAACACTTCCTCTATGAACTGCTTGATCGGTCAGAGGCAACGCCTTTCTTGCTGATTCTGGACGGTATCACCGATCCACACAATCTGGGTGCCTGTCTCCGCTCCGCTGATGCCGCTGGGGTTCAGGCCGTGATCGTGCCAAAGGACAACTCGGTGGGCCTCACTCCTGTCGTGCAAAAAGTCGCCTGCGGTGCCGTTGAAAACGTGCCACTGGTGGTAGTGACCAATCTGGCACGGACGCTGAGGAAGTTGCAGTCGAGGGGTTTATGGATTATCGGTGCGGCGGGAGAAGCCGAACAGCTGGTTTACAATGCTGACCTGAAAGGGCCGGTTGCGTTGGTCATGGGTGCCGAGGAAAAAGGGCTGCGTCGACTGACCCGTGAATATTGTGACCTGTTGGTGAAGTTGCCCATGGCGGGTGTGGTCAGTAGTCTGAACGTGTCTGTTGCGACCGGCATTTGTCTATTTGAGGCCGTCAGACAGCGCCGATAACGGTTTGCCGGCGCTGCCTGACGGCCTGTGTATTTATTTGATAATGCAGTGTTTTGCGAAGTCTGTGGCTTCGTTGGCCGTCCAGTCACCTTTGGGCGTGTCTTTCATTTTGGTACACCAGGCTTCACTACCCACCTTGGTGCAACCAACACTGGACAGGGCAAACAGTACAATGGCTAACAGGCCTATCGTTTTCATGTTATTTCCTCGGTAAATGGGGAAGGTGAGCGATCAATCATAGCGGCTAAAATGGACAGTTCCAACCCTGTAACTCTCTGAAATGTCGCTTGAAATAGCAGTGGCATACCCGTAGAATGCCGGCCCTTGGCCTGTATCGGGTCAATACTCCTTGCTGCACCGCACTGGGTGGGCAGCTACAACCCGTAGGGAGAGACAATGCGTCACTACGAAATCGTATTTATGGTTCACCCGGACCAGAGCGAACAGGTTCCCGGGATGATCGAGCGTTACAGCAGTACTATTGCCGCCGGTAACGGAACGGTACACCGACTCGAGGACTGGGGCCGCCGCCAACTGGCCTATCCAATCAACAAGATTCACAAAGCTCACTATGTCCTGATGAACATTGAATGTGGTCAGGATGTCCTGGATGAGCTCAGTTCTGCATTCCGTTACAACGATGCGGTTATCCGCAGTGCCATCTTCAACTGCAATGAAGCTGTAACGGGTGACTCGCCGATCATGAAAGCGGAGAAGTCAGATCATCGCAGCGATCGTCGCGATACCCGTACTGAAGAAGCGGCATCTGACAGTCAGCGTACTGATGAGGGACAACGTGCCCCATCCGCTGATAGTTCAGACAACGATGATGACACGTCTTCTGCCGATGATGCAGCCGATGCGCCGTCAGAAGAAGTAGTGGAAGAGGAGAAGTAAAGATGGCCCGTTTCAATCGTCGTCGTAAATTCTGCCGTTTCAGTGCCGAAGGTGCTCCGGAAATCGATTATAAAGATCTGGAAACACTGAAGCAGTATGTCTCTGAAACTGGAAAAATTGTGCCAAGCCGTATTACCGGCACCAAGGCCAAGTACCAGCGTCAGCTGTCCACTGCTATCAAGCGCGCGCGCTTACTGGCCTTGCTGCCTTATACGGACAGCCACCAGTAATTCGTAGCACCAGCTGATGCGGGCACTGGCTCAGTTCATCATGCGCGGGCGGATACAGGCATCAGTGGTGGCCTTTTTTGGCAGCCTGCTGCCGCTGCTCAGTCCGGCTACGGTCAGCCTGGTTACCCTGAGTAAAGGGCTTGCAGAGGGTTCTCTGATTTTGTTGTGGGGCTGTCTGCCTCTTCTGATTGCATTTTACGTCAGTGGCGTCAGTCCCATGATAACCCTGGCCACTTCGGCAGGCATGGTGGCGGTTTTGGTGTCATCGGAGGTGTTGAGGCAAACACGGTCCTGGTCGCGCACGCTGTTGGTGCTGGTGTGCATCAGTGCTGTGGGCAGTGTGGTGCTCAATCTGCTTTTTAGCGATTCGGCCCGGGAGTTGGAAACACTTGTTGCCGGCATGTTCAGTCAACTGCAGGAACAGGGTGAAACTGGTGCTGCCCCATTTCAGCCGGGGCGTACTTTTTTGCTCGGTGTCATTGCTTATGTGGTGGCACTGACATCAGTGGCCTGCCTGGTGCTGGCACGTTGGTGGCAGGCCGCGCTGTATAACCAGGGTGGTTTCCAGCGGGAGTTTCATCAATTGCGCTTTTCTCCCGCGGTGGCGCTGTCATTGGTTGTGGGTGTAACAGCCTGTTACTTGGCTCCCCTGGAGTATGGCAGCTGGGCGGGATTGCTGGGATTGCCGTTATTTTTAGGGGGCATTGGTCTGGTTCACTTTACTGTGGCGCATTACCAGATCGGCGTGCACTGGCTGGCAGTTTTTTACGTGGGACTGGTGATTATCGGTCCACTGAGTTTGGTACTGGTCGGGTTGGGTTTGCTGGACAGTATCTTGAACATACGCACCAGGCTGGTGAAGGGTAAACGCTAGTTTACCAACCGGCGGTGTCAACAGATTAATAGTGAGAGGGTATTCGAGATGGAAGTGATTCTTCTGGAAAAAGTCGGCAAGCTTGGCAGCATTGGTGACAAAGTGAATGTTAAGGCCGGTTATGGCCGCAACTATCTTATTCCACAAAATAAAGCCGTGTTTGCCACCAATGCCAATATGGCAGAGTTCGAGGCCAAGCGTGCCGAACTCGAAGCTGCCGCGCTGGAGCAACGCACGGCCGCTGAAGCCCGTGGACAACAGCTGGCCGCATTGCCAGCCATTGTCATTGCCGCCAATTCCGGTGATGAAGGCAAATTGTTTGGCTCCATCGGTACGCGCGATATTGCGGATGCAGTGACTGCCGCTGGTGTCGAGGTGAGCAAAAGCGAAGTGAAGCTGCCTGAAGGGGCTCTGCGTGAAATTGGTGAATATGAAATTGATATTCAGCTGCACGCTGAGATAACCCAGCCGATTAAATTGTCTGTTATCGCTGAGTAAGTCGGCAGATTCAGGCGATAGCATAATTGGTAACAACACGGCACTCCATTTCTCGTGGCAGTGCCGTTTCCGTGTTGGCGGGTGATGGGTCAGATGGTTGAAGACAGAGAAGCACTGGAACAGCAGCTGCCGCATTCAATTGAAGCGGAACAGGCGGTGCTTGGTGGTCTGATGCTCAGCAATAGCGGCTTTGATGCTGTTGCTTCGCTGATATCGGATAAAGACTTTTTTGCCAGCGACCATCAGCTGATTTTCCAGACCATGGGGCAGCTCAACGCCGAGCAGAAGCCGCTGGATATCATTACTCTCTCCGAAGCCCTGCAGAATAACCGACAGCTGGATCAGATAGGCGGTTCCTCCTATCTGGTTGAGTTGTCGAACAATACCCCCAGTTCTGCAAATATCAACGCTTACGCGCAAATCGTACTGGAGCGCTCCATTATCCGGCAGCTGATTACTGCTGCCAGTGATATCGTAAAAAAAGGCTACAACCCGCTGGGTTGGGACAGTAACAAGCTGCTGGCCGAGGCAGAAAAAAGACTGGTTGCGATTATCGAAAACCGGCCTAATCAGGGTGGCTTTCTATCGGTTAATGAACTGCTCAAAGAAGTGGTTGAGCGGATTGACCAGCTTTTCAACAGCGATGCTGACATTACCGGGCTGAGTACCGGATTTGCCGATCTCGATGAGAAAACATCGGGCTGGCAGCCATCGGATCTGGTGATTATTGCAGGTCGACCTTCTATGGGTAAGACCTCGTTTGCCATGAACATGGCGGAGCACGCGGTGTTGCATCAGGAAAAGCCGGTGCTGGTGTTTAGCATGGAGATGCCGGCCAGTCAGCTGATCATGCGAATGATGTCCTCCCTCGGCAAGATTGATCAAACAAAATTGCGGGCCGGTAACCTGTCAGAAGATGATTGGCCGAGATTGTCCAGTGCGGCCTCCCGCCTCAAGGATCGACCGCTGTTCATCGACGACACACCGGGTATCACTCCCATGGAGCTGCGCAATCGGATCAGGCAGGTGACCCGCGAACACGGCCAGCCCGGCATGGTGTTGGTGGACTATCTGCAGTTGATGAGTGGCAGCGTCGCCACAGAAAACCGGACCAATGAAATTTCGCAGATATCCCGGGAATTGAAAAATATTGCCCGGGAGTTCAACTGCCCGGTGATTGCCCTGTCCCAGCTCAGCCGTAACCTTGAGAACCGCCCCAACAAGCGCCCGATCAATTCGGACTTGCGTGAATCTGGTGCCATCGAGCAGGACGCCGATGTTGTCGTCTTTATCTACCGCGACGAAGTCTACAACGAAGAAAGTCCCGACAAGGGTGTGGCTGAAATCATCATTGGCAAGCAGAGGAATGGCCCCATCGGCACTTGCAAGCTGACATTTCTCGGCAAATATACCCGCTTTGAAAACCTTGCCAGAGATTACTTTGCTCAGGATTAAGCGGTTTTGTTCCCAGACACTGTTTCCGGATAGATTATGCAGATTTTTCACACGGTAAATGGACTTCGCCAGCCACTGGCGGCGGCTAGGAGCGCGGGAAAGCGGATCGGCTTTGTACCGACCATGGGGAATTTGCATGATGCGCACATTGCCTTGATCAAACAGGCACAGCAGACCAATGATATCGTGGTCTGCTCCATTTTCGTCAATGGACTCCAGTTTGGCCTCAACGAGGACTGGGACAAATATCCCCGTACCCTTGAAGCTGACTCTGGTCGTCTGCGCGACGCCGGTTGCGATTTTCTGTTTCACCCCAATGATCAGGAAATGTATCCCAATGGACTCGATACCCAAACCCGGGTGATTTGTCCGACCATGACCGACGTGCTCTGTGGTGCCAGTCGTCCTGGGCACTTTGAGGGCGTCACTACGGTGGTGACCAAACTCTTCAACATAGTACAACCGGATGAGGCGGTTTTCGGGATGAAGGATTTTCAACAGCTGGCCGTGATTCGGCGCATGACAGAAGATCTCTGCGTCCCGGTGGCGATTACCGGAGCGCCGATTCACCGTGAGCCGGATGGCCTGGCGATGAGTTCCCGGAACAGTTTTTTGACGCCCGAGGAGCGGCCCAAAGCCAATCAGCTGTATCTCAGCCTCAACTGGATTGTGAGCCAGATAAACGCGGGTAATCGCGATTACAAGGCTCTTGAAAAACAGGCCAGTGAGCAGATTGAGGGCGTTGGCTTCAGGGCCGACTACATCAGTGTCTGCAATAGCAAGACACTGCAAATGGCGGCAGATGACGATCAGGACATTACTGTTCTCGGCGCCATGTACACGTCCGGGGCCCGCTTAATTGATAATATTTCCCTGAACTAGAGGAATCGCTTTATGCTGAACACCATGCTTAAAGGCAAACTTCATATGGCCAGTGTTACCCACGCGGAGCTCTGGTACGATGGTTCTTGTGCTATTGATGCCAACTTGCTGGAGATGGCGGGGCTGAGAGAGTTTGAGCAGATCGACATCTACAATGTGAACAACGGTGAACGATTCACCACCTACATTATTTGTGCAGAACACGGCTCCGGTATTATTTCTGTGAATGGCGCTGCAGCTCGTAAGTGTCAGGTGGGAGATCGTTTGATTATTGCCACCTATGCCCAATATACCGAAGAAGAGTTGGTCCGACACAAGCCTAAACTGGTTTATCTGGACGAATGTAACAAAATTGTTCGGGCGTCAAATACTATCCCTGTCCAAGTTGCCTGACCTGAGACCTTGTCCCACTACTGTTTCGGTCAATAGAGTTCCGGAATGAACGACCAGGTATCGTCTTTCTCTTGTCAAAAGGTCCCCGGGTAGGGCTAGGAGATGTGTCGGCTTGTAACGCCTGAACAGGGTGGGGTGGGGCGCCAATAGTGATTAGAACTGTGTCTCCCCAGCCAGGATATTGGGCTAGGTTGGCTTAATGGCATTTTCAGAGGGAAGCGCTGCTTCTTCGTCACCTTCAATTAAGGGGAGATGATTGATGACGCTGCTCAGTTTGTCGAGGTGCTCTCCTGAAATATCTGTAAAGCGGATAACTATTCCCGCCTTTTTTTTACCCCGTCGGATCCTAAGAAAAGCAGCTTTGATGTTTTTGATGACCACTTCTTCATTCAAATCGGAAAATAACCTGATTTCCTTAAACACAGTGTTTTTGCCATCTGGAAATATTTTCTCCAGGACTTTTTCGGTTACCCCTTCATTGAGATAGAGGCAGCCACCCCTGATGTTTAGCATCATGTAGCCATATCTCGTGTCATCATGAAACGAAAATGGATCCAGATTCTTGAGAGTTATCTCACATCTGCCGATCACCCGGTTTCCGCTAAATTTCCTTTTGTCCCGATTTTCCCCTTTCACAATATTGCTTTGCCTTCTAACTTTATGGGCGCAGTGGGTAAACGTTTGCTCTCCATGACACGCCGATTCGCAAACCATAAATCATGTTTTGCCAGTTTGATATCATTGAGTGCAAAAGAGGTAATTTAAAGAGTATGGTAGGGCATATATGGTAATCCATGCCCGACGATGTGCGGTTCACACTACTTTATCAGCATGTAGGAAAAACACACTCACCTGGATGTGATCAGCTACTGGTTGCGTTAATTTATAATTAACGCAGGAAGAATCAAGAAATGCAATTTCGGCCGTTCTTTTTTGCATCGTATAGTGCCTGATCAGATCGTCTTATGAGCTCTTCGTGGTGCTCCCCATGACGATATGAGGCCAAACCAATACTGACTCTCGGTGTAATGCTGTGGTTGTTTATTTCAACAGCCGAGTTGCCAAGTGATGCCATGATCTGTTTTGCTGCACTGCGGGCACCAACAAGATCTGTGTTAGGTAACAGCAACACAAATTCATCTCCACCGAATCGAAAGGGAAGATCCGAAATACGCAGTACCTGCCTGATAGCTTTTGATGCGTGCTTTAATATCTGGTCACCGCCGATATGACCGACCCGATCATTGATTATTTTAAAATTATCAATATCAATCATCATGACTGACAGGTCGTAACCATGTCGCTCAGCTCGTTTGGTTTCTTTGGGTAGTAGTTCGTCCAGTGATTTTCTGTTCATGACACCGGTCAAGGCATCATAGAAGGCCATTTTTTCCATTGCCCGGAAATCCAGGGCATTTTTCAGATAGTGAGCAAGGCAACCAATACTTTGTTCATGAACAAACAGACCCTGTTCAGAGAAGCGTTTTTGGCTGCTGATAGTCAAGTCCCCCAGATAACGTTTTTGTAGTCGCAAAGTGTAGTGGGCCTTGTGAACCCGCAGTGACCCCGATATAAGAGAGATATCGTCATCAGGATAAACATATTCAACGCTGCCCAAGGGTTGTTGTTCGCTTAACCAACCGAAAAAGTGATTGATCAGGGAACCGACATCAAGTGAACCCTGAAGCCTTTGGTGAAGCCTCAATTGGTTTTTGTCTGAGATCGATTGATGAGGTGGTTGGTTTCTGGGCGAGCGATTTGCCGGGGACTTCACTGCGTTTTGCGAAGTATTTATGGGTATTACTTTTTCCATAAAACATGTATGTCCATGTCTTTGTAAACCGGGTGTGATGTGCTTGAAATTCTGATGAGTGGAGCGTATGGAATAATCGAAAAAGCATTATGAGGCATCGCATATTCTTTGACAAATAAATGGCGAGTTTATTTATTTGTTTCTTGGAGCTGTCAGATAGACAGAAAATTGACGGTTTCCAGGCCGTCAGGGCAGTGCAGATGTGGTGATTTTGTGGCAGGGAAACCCATTTTTCCAATAGCTTGGGAGAGGTTAGGACCTTTTTGGGACATGGTTCAATTGTATCGTCAGATTGTCACCGGGCTTAAGTCGTTTGTTCCCTCTACACGCGCCCCATAAAGCCTTCCCCTGTATTCGTACCTGCAAACTTTCTGCGGCATGACTAGCCTCAATCTGATTATTGATACAAAGCTCGAGTTTTTCGGTGACTTGCAACCTTTGGGGAAATCATTGAATCTTCCTTATACCTGTGGAGGGGAGTTTCAACGGACGGCATGTTTCTGCTGCCTGGATGATCGCCAACAATGGCCGAACCGGACATCATGATTTCACAACCCACTTTGTTGTTGGTAGCGCTTGGCTGTGTGTCGCTCCTGGTGTTGGTGGCACTCTGGTCAGAGCGCCACCCCGGCTGGCACAACCGCCTGCATCCGTATATCTATAGTCTGACGCTGGCGGTTTACTGTACCTCCTGGACTTTTTTTGGTGCAGTGGGCACAGCAGCCCACCATACCTGGGCCTATCTGCCCATCTATCTCGGACCCATGCTGGTCTTTATTCTCGGCATGCCCATCCTGCGCAAACTGGTCACGGCCGGGGCCAGGCAGAAGACCACTTCTCTGGCGGATTTTATCGGTGCCCGCTACGGTAAACGGCAGCTTCTGGCGGCACTGGTCACATTGGTGGCAGTGGCTGGCTCCATGCCTTACATCTCCCTGCAGCTGCATGCTGTATCCATTGCCTGGGATACACTGGCAGGGCCCATTGCGGCCGGATCAATGGGTGTCTATCAACCGGATAACGCGTTAATTACGGCCTGTTTGCTGGCGGTTTTTGCCATGGTATTCGGCACCCGGCACATCGAGGGACGTGAACGCAATCGCGGCATGATGTCAGCGTTGGCACTGGAATCCATCATCAAACTGTTGGCGTTAATTGCCCTGGCCGTTTTTGCCTTGATGATGGCCGCCGCGGTTGATGGCGACTTTGTTACCAGCGGCGAGCCATGGCTTCAGCCCTGGCTGGTTAATCCTCTGGATATGCAGTTTGTCACCATGACGCTGTTATCCATGCTGGCGATCATCTGCCTGCCGCGGCAGTTTCATGTGACGGTGGTGGAGTTTCAGAATGAGCGGGATCTGCGCATGGCCCACTGGCTGTTTCCGCTCTATCTGCTGGCGATTGTTGCCGTGGTGTTGCCTATCACACTGGTGGCCCAGCAATTGCTCGGGAATAGCGGTGTCTCTCCCGATACCTATGTGCTGAAGCTGGCCATGGCCAGTCACTCGGACCTGTTGGTCATTCTGGTCTTCGCCGGCGGGTTTTCAGCGGCAACCGGGATGGTGATTGTGGCAACGGTAACGTTGTCCATCATGGTCTCAAACGAGATTATCCTGCCGCTGCTGTTGCGCTGGCGCAAACAGCATTTTCGTCAGGCAGGATTCCTGGGGCAATATCTGCGCTGGATTCGCCGCGGTTGTATCCTCATGGTCCTGCTGGGTTCCTGGCTGATGTACCGTTTGATGGGGGCAGACAAGGAGCTGGCCTCGATTGGTCTGGTTTCTTTTGCCTGTTTCGCCCAATTGGCCCCGGCACTGCTGGGCGCTATTTACTGGCGCCGTGGGCATGCCTTGGGTGTGTACGCGGGATTGGCGGTTGGCTTTCTGTTCTGGTGGTACTGCCTGTTGGTGCCGATGATTCTGGGACCGCAACACCCGGTGATGTCGGTCGGTCCATGGGGGCTGTCCTGGTTGCGGCCCGAATCCCTGTTCGGTACTGGTTTTCTCGACCCGCTGAGTCATGGCGTGTGGTGGAGTCTTTGCAGCAATCTGCTGATCTATATCTCGGTGTCACTGTTCGTCAAACCGGCCGAGCGGGATACGTTCCAGGCAGATGTGTTCGTCGACGTGCCGCAACCACAACTGTACGGTGATGACGACTTTGAGTTATCCCCTGTTCGAGTGGTGCAATTGCGGCAATTACTGCAGTCTTTCATCAGCCGTTCGCAGCATGAAGAGCTGTGGCGCAGTTGCGAAGCACGTTTCCATCAGCGCCTGCTGGACAACGACCGCGCACCGGTTTTTGCGGTCAGACGGGTTGAAAAGGCGCTGTCTGCTATCGTGGGGAGTGCGTCGGCACAGAGTATTATCGGTCTGCTGCAGCGCACGGAGCCCCTCCAGTTCAGTGATGTGGCGGCGATTGTCGGTGGCACGTCTGAACAGCTTCAGTTTAATCGGGACTTGCTGCAAACCACCGTAGAGACAATTACCCAGGGCGTGTGCGTGGTGGACGCGGATCTCAAGGTGGTGGCATGGAACCGGCGCTACGAACAGATATTCGATTATCCACCGCGGTTGCTCTATGTGGGCTGCCCGATCAGATCGATTTATGAATTTAACGCCAGGCGGGGACTTTACCGGGATACCGACACACTGGAACGGCAGGTGGAGCGCCGTCTCGATCTGTTACGCAGTGGGAGTTCGCACCGTTTTGAGCGGACCCTGCCGAACGGTACGACCATCCAGGTGGTCGGCAATCCCATGCCTAACGGCGGATTTGCCGCCACCTATACCGATATCAGTGATTATAAAAATGTGGTGGTTGCGCTGGAGGAAGCCAAGGCTACTCTGGAGGAACGCGTCAACCAGCGCACCGCGGATCTGTCTGCATTGAATCATGCGCTGGGAGAAGAAAACCGGTTGCGGGCGCTGGCGGAGGCAGAGGTTCGCGAGATGCACAGCAGTAAAAGCCGTTTCATGCAGGCTGCCAGCCATGACCTGTTGCAGCCGATCAGTGCCGCCAAACTTTTCGTTTCCTCAACCCAGCTGCAATTGATGAATACTGATAACCAGCCGCTTCTGGAGCAGATGAACCATATCCAGAAATCCCTGGATACGGCCGAAAAACTGATAGCTACCCTGCGAGAAATAGCCGGTCTTGAGGGCGGCAAGTTGCAGCCGGCAAAAAAAGCTTTTTGTGTTGGTGAACTGCTCACTGATTTGGCCACAGAGTTTGGTGTGCTGGCGGTTGAGAAGGGCATCGCCCTGCATTTTGTGCCCTCCCGGGTCATGGTGGAAAGCGACCCCCACTTGCTGCGGCGGATTCTGCAAAACTTTATGAGCAATGCGGTTCATTACACCCGGCGTGGGCGTTTGTTACTCGGCTGCCGCCGGACTGCCCGGGGTTTGCGTGTAGAGGTCTGGGACACCGGGCCGGGTATTGCCCCGGGTGCCATGGATCGTATTTTTCGTGAGTTTGAACGTCTCAGCCCCGGGGCGACCAGTGTCGACAAAGGGCTGGGTCTGGGGCTGACGATCGCCAAAGGCATGGCGGATTTAATGGGGCATGAAATCGGTGTACGATCCAGCCCCGGTGAGGGTTCCGTCTTCAGTATTGTGGTCCCCTACGGCAAAGCGGGCCGCTCAATACTGCCAGAAATGGCGGTATCCATGCTGAAACCGGCACTGCATGGCGTCCGTGTCCTCTGCATTGATAATGAGGAGGAAATCCTCAGGGGTATGGAGAGCCTGCTGTGTCAGTGGGGTTGTCGTGTCCTGTCGGCGAGAGGCCCCGACGAGCTGCCACCAATCCTGGGTGAGCCTCCCCCGGCGATTTTGCTGGTGGACTATCACCTGGAAGAAAACCTTACCGGGATTGAACTGGTAAAGCAGTTGCCGGCCTCCTGGCAGACGGCCCCCTGCATCATTATCAGCGCTGACGATTCCGATGACATCAAGCACCGGGCAGCAATGGCAGGTTTCAGGCTGATATCAAAGCCGGTATCCGCGGATCAGCTGGCGGCATTGATGACGTCACTACTGGGTCAATCCTGAACACAGAAGTTGCCCTGCCGGGTGGCCAGACCACTTTTCTCGAGCTGTGAGTGCCGCTAGACTGGTCGCCCGATATATCAGCCAACAGGATCTATTATGCCGACCTTCGATATTGTTTCAGAAGTGGATCAGGTAGAAATTCGTCACGCCACTGAAAACACGCAACGGGAGCTGGCCACCCGCTTTGATTTTCGCGGGGTTGAGGCCAGTGTGACGCTAAAGGATGAGGTGGTGACGCTGACTGCCGAGTCAGATTTTCAATGCCGGCAACTGCTGGACATGCTGAGCAAGAACCTGGTGAAACGCAATGTGGATCCCTATGTCATCGATGTGGATGAGGAGGCAGTTCACAGCGGTAAAACGTTCTCACTGCAGGTACGGTTCAAACAGGGTATTGACCAGCCGATGGCGAAGAAGATCATCAAGTTGGTGAAAGAGGCCAAAATAAAGGTACAGACGGCGATTCAGGGTAACAAATTGCGGGTTACCGGTAAGAAGCGCGATGATCTGCAGGAAACCATTGCCTTGGTTAAAGGAGCTGATCTTGGCCAGCCATTCCAGTTCGAGAATTTCAGAGACTGAATCCTGGCGCACTGTTCCAGTGCTGCGCGGATTTTTGATACCGCACGAAGAAGGCTGACTAGTTTTCCTCTGAGTCCGTTGATTCCTCCAGGTTAAGCTTGCCAAGGGCCAGCACGGCCTGGGTTCTCGACCGCACACCCAGTTTCCTGAAAATAGCAGTCATATGGGCCTTGATGGTCGCTTCCGTGACATCCAGTTCGTAGGCAATCTGCTTGTTAAGCAGACCCTCGGCCAGCATGGTCAGCACAAGATATTGCTGGGGTGTCAGCGAGGCGATCCCCGCCATCAATTGTTGTTCACTCTGGCTCAGGGGCAGGCATCCCCTCGATCCCGCCTGTGCCGGCGGTAGCCATATATCGCCTTGCAGAACGGTCTGAATCGCTTCCAGAATGGTCGTGACGCCGGACGACTTTGGCAGAAACCCCCTGGCGCCAAATTCCAGAGCACGCTGGATGATGTCTGTCTTTTCATTGGCAGACACCACCAGCACCGGCAGCTTGCCACAATGGCCCTGTACATAGGCCAGAGCACTGAATCCGTGGGCGCCGGGCATGTGCAGGTCCAGTAATACCAGATCCGTATCGGGATGATCGCTCAGCTTGATTTGCAGGCTGGCCATATCCTGTGCTTCAACGACCTCCTGTTCTCCACTCATGGTTTGCAGCACCTGGGAAATGGCATTTCTGAATAAGGGGTGGTCGTCGGCAACAATAAATTTCGACATTATTTTTGTGCTTCAGCAGGTATTTCTTTTTGATGGTAATGCGCTCGCTGTTCAGTGGCAAGGTTTTCATTTTTCTCCAAAAAACGTTTTATCCCACCAGTTTCGTTAGACATTGGTCTTAAATTTCCCACCGAATCGACCTTGGTCGGATACCCAAAAAAATGCGTCGGCGTTACATCTGTCACCGTTACAGGTTTTTTGGGAGAAAGGGTGATGGTTAACAGAAAAAAAATGGCCACCGTTTCAGGTGTCATCTTGCCGATGCTCGTTTTTTCGGGACAGCTCTGGGCAAATGCCACCAATGAGGAACTGGCGGCCAGGGTGGAGCAACTGGAGTCTCTGGTGACGCAACTGCAGCAGTTGGTTGCGGAGCAGGGTGAGCAGCAGCAGGAAATGGCCACGACGGTCAGCAAGAAAGTCGATGCGCCGTTGTCCGGCACAAAATTCAGTTATGGCGGTTATGTGAAGTTCGACGCCATGAGCAGCAGTTTCTCCGATGGGGAGCGTGCTACGGCATCTATCGGTGACGATATTCTGGTGCCGTCGACCATCCCGGTGAATGGCAAAGGCGGCGCCAGCCGTTTCGACAGTTCGGCAAAGACCTCGAGGTTCTGGTTCAAAACCACCACGCCCACCGATATGGGTGATGTGCGAACCCATATCGAAATGGATTTGCTGACATTCGATGGTGACGAGCGGATCACCAATGCCAATCACTCCAGGATTCGGCACGCCTATCTGGCCTGGGATTACCGCGATAACGCATCACTGCTGTTTGGTCAGACCTGGAGTACGTTCATGAACGTGAATGTACTGCCGGAAACGGTCGATTTCATTGGACCCACTTCCGGGGTCATCTTCAATCGTCAGGCTCAGGCCCGCTGGAGCTATCGGTTTGAACGGGGTGGCGCCGTTCACGTGGCGCTGGAGAATCCCTCCAGTGGTGCGATCGATGGTGGTGGCGGTATAGAAAGCAGCAATTTCGATGACAACAGCCTGCCCGATCTGGCGCTACGTTATGACGGCAAAGCGGGTAATCTCAGCTACAGCCTGGCTGCCATTGGTCGACAGATCAGCTACGACACTGGCAGCCAGGACGAGGATGCCTATGGCCTTGGCCTTAGTCTGTCGGGCAAATACCAGTTCAGCAATGGGGATGATCTGAAGGTTCAACTCAACCACGGTCACCTCGGCCGCTATATTGCCCTGCAGGCATTCCGCGATGCCGCTGTTGAAGCCGACGGCGATCTGGATCTGCTGGACGTCACCGGTGGTTTTATTGCCTACCGCCACTTCTGGTCACCCAGATGGCGCAGCACGCTCTCCTATGCCATGACAAGGGCAGACAATGCCAGTGATGTGGCCACTACCAATACCGAAGAGGTCAGTAACTACGGGCTTAATCTGTTCTATTCTCCCACCGACAAACTGTCGTTCGGGATGGAGTACATCAAGGCGAAGCGGGAGCTGGAAAGTGGCAATGATGGCGATCTGAAGCGCCTGCAGTTTACCGGTAAGTACGTGTTCGAGTAGCCCGAAAACGGGAGGTTTGTTGTCGGCTTAGACCAAGGTTGCAGAGACATAGGGGCACGACGGGATTAACTTGGCAGTGTCCGCTATTAAAAAATAAACAACGGGAGTGGAGGAAAGTTTATGAGCTTCGAAACTAATGAACATGCTCAGGCATATTGGAAGGAGAACCTGCGGTTGCTGATCACGCTGCTGGTGATCTGGTTCACCGTTTCATTCGGGTTTGGCATTCTGTTGGTCGAGCAGCTGAATAACATCCAGTTATTCGGTTTCAAGCTCGGTTTCTGGTTTGCCCAACAGGGTTCCATCTATGTATTTGTGGTGCTGATCTTCGTCTACGTGCTGAAGATGCGAGCACTGGATCGCAAGTACCACGTTCAAGAAGACGCAGAGTAGGGGCATTGGTATGGGCATTCAAACCTGGACATTTTTACTGGTGGGTCTCAGTTTCGCGTTGTATATCGGTATTGCGATCTGGGCCAGAGCGGGTTCCACCAAGGAGTTTTACATTGCAGGGGGTGGGGTTCCCCCGGTGGCCAATGGTATGGCCACGGCAGCGGACTGGATGTCTGCGGCATCCTTTATCTCCATGGCGGGGTTGATCTCGTTTATCGGCTATGACGGCAGTGTTTATCTGATGGGGTGGACGGGGGGCTACGTACTGTTGGCACTTTGTCTGGCCCCTTACCTGAGAAAATTCGGCAAATTTACCGTGCCGGACTTTATCGGTGACCGTTATTACTCCCAGACCGCCAGAACGGTGGCCGTTATCTGCGCGATCTTTGTCTCGTTCACCTATGTGGCGGGACAAATGCGTGGCGTCGGTGTGGTCTTCTCGCGCTTTCTCGAAGTGGATATCGTTACCGGTGTCCTGCTGGGGATGTGCGTGGTCTTTTTTTACGCCGTGCTCGGTGGTATGAAAGGTATTACCTATACCCAGGTGGCCCAGTACTGTGTGCTGATTTTCGCCTACCTGGTCCCCGCCATTTTTATCTCCGTGATGATGACTGGAAACCCTGTGCCCCAGTTGGGTTTTGGCGGCACGCTTGCCGATGGGTCGGGTGTCTATCTGATGGACAAACTGAATGGCCTGTCGACGGAGCTCGGTTTCAATGAGTACACCTCGGGGACCAAGAGCACGATTGATGTGTTCTTTATTACCTTTGCCCTGATGGTGGGTACCGCCGGTTTGCCACATGTCATCGTGCGTTTCTTCACGGTGCCGAAGGTTTCGGATGCCCGTCTTTCCGCGGGTTGGGCGCTGGTCTTCATCGCTATCCTGTACACCACTGCACCGGCTATCGCCTCTTTCGCTCGCGTCAACATGATCGAGACGATCAACGGTCCGGAAGGTCAGGGTGTCCCTTATGAGCAGGCTCCCGGCTGGATCAAAAACTGGGAGCAAACCGGGCTGATTGGCTGGGAAGATAAAAATGACGATGGGCGGATGTTCTATGCGGGTGATGAGCGCAATGAAATGGCGATCGACCGCGACATTATCGTCATGGCGAATCCCGAAATCGCCAACCTGCCGGCCTGGGTGATCGCACTGGTGGCCGCGGGCGGGGTGGCTGCGGCCCTTTCCACCTCTGCAGGCTTACTGCTGGTAATTTCCACCTCCATCTCCCACGATCTGCTGAAACGAAACCTGATGCCCAATATCACTGATAAGCAGGAGCTGCTCTATGCCCGGATTGCTGCCGCCTGTGGTATTGCCGTGGCCGCCTACCTGGGTATTAATCCACCGGGTTTTGTGGCGGAGGTGGTGGCGTTTGCCTTCGGCCTTGCCGCATCCAGTTTCTTCCCGGCGATTATTCTGGGTATTTTCTACAAGAAGATGAACAAGGAAGGGGCCATTGCCGGCATGCTGACAGGCATTACGTTTACGGCGGCTTATATCGTTTACTTCAAGTTCATTAATCCGGCAGCGAACACATCGGACAACTGGTGGTTTGGTATCTCCCCGGAAGGTATCGGTACGCTGGGCATGATCTTCAACTTTGTGGTGGCGTTTATCGTATTGAAGCTGACCAGAGAAGCGCCGGACCATATCAAGGAACTGGTTGAAAGCCTGCGTTATCCAAAAGGCGCCGGGCAGGCCCAGGATCACTAGATACTATTTCCCCCTTTTGGGCCGCTCTATGAGCGGCCTTTTTTATCGCCTAATAAAAAACCCACCGGGGCAGCCCGGTGGGTGATTGCCGAACGGGTCAGACCGTTATTTTTTGACGCGATCCAGTAGTGACTGAACTTCTCTGCCAGCGATTTCCTTGCTGCCGAGGCCAATTGCAATGGCTGCGCCGACGGCGACCGCACCAAGCATCAGGCCAAAGGCAATATTGATGATGTCCTGTGCGAGACCGACCTGACGAAGCGCCATGGCGATGGTCAGAAACATGATGGAGAGGCTGGCAAGGTTGCCTGCTGCAGAGGGCATGCCCGCTTCGATTATCAACAGCCGTACTTTTTTGGCAATGAAAATACCGATAGCCAGAATCAGGGCACCCAGTAACACCTGCACCAGGAAACTGATCATGATGGTCACAATCTGGCTGAGGGGTTCAAAGTTGAGTAGCTCAGTAGCGCCGAGAATCGCGAACAGGATAATACCCAGCAGAACCAGGCTGCCGGCATACTGACTCGGTGTGCGTTCCAGCCCCATCTTGAAGCCGAGCTTCTCGATTAATTGATTGAAACCGGCCGCCGTCAGTAAATCCGTCACCAGACTGGCAATCAGCTTACCCACATAATAGGAGATGGCGAGTACCAGCACAGCCGCGAGGGTTCCAGGCACGGCAGCAAAAATCATATCAATCATGTTTTGTGCCGGGGTGGAAATAGCTGCGATCTTCAGGGCCTCCAGCGATTGTACAATCACCAGCAGCAAAATGAAGGTGTAGATCAGTGTGCCAATCAGTGCCGAACATTTCTGATGAATACCGGACTTTTCACTCAGGCGATCAATACCAGAGGCGGCCAACAGGTTGGTGACAATCTGCCTTACCAGCTTGGCAACGAAATAACCAATGGCGAAGATCAACAGTGCCGAGAGGATATTCGGCAGGTAGCTGAACAGCTTGTCGAACATGCTTTGCAGGGGTGCGACCAGGCTTTCCATCTGCAGGGCGCTCAGCACCATCGGCAGGAAGAGTAGAAATACCAGCCAGTAGCCAGCGGTAGCCAGAGATTGGCTCACGGTTACCCTGTCTTCCTCATCGTGCTCGAGTTTGTTGAGACGCTCGTCGAGTTTGCCCAGCGTGGCGCCCTTCTCAATGGCTTTTTTCACCAGCGCTGCCAGTACCCAGGCGAGCAGTAGCAGGCCGAGCGCTGCAGCAAATTTTGGTAGAAAGGTGAAAATTTCGGTCAGCAACACATTTAATGGCTGCGTCACCGACTGAAGGTCGAGCTTTTCAAAGAAGGAGATAAAGCCAAAGATCATGATGATCCAGAAGGCCGTGGTGGAGATAACCTTTTCCACGGGAAAGTCATCACGCAGCCCGACCGTGCGGGTGAACCGGTTGTCCAGATCGGTTTTCAGCAGCAATCGATGTGACAAACTTTTTACAATACGTGCTGCGATATAAAAGAGGAACAGGTATAAAACGGCCACCAGGAAGAGCAAAACAGGGCCCTCGTACTGGTTCCAGAAGCTGGTTATTTCATTCATAGCGGGATCCCTCTGTTTTCTATTGAAAAACAAGCATAGGAGTCTTGGCCATGAATGTCCAAAAACGGGCCGTGCGAATTGGCAAGCTTTTTAATAGTCAGGTAACTGTATTTGAATGGAAAGTAGACTTGTTTGAATAGAAATTTGCTCGAATAGAAATTTGCTCGAATAGAAAGAGGTCGGGATAACTGTAAAAATTAAAAAAATCGGGATTAAATAATTCGATTATTTCTAGTCGATGACTTTGCCACGCAAGGCCTTCGTTTTGCCTCGCTGGGTTTTGTTATCCACTCGCCGGGTCCTGGAGGCTTTGGTCGCCCGGGTGGGTATGCGTGTTTTCTTCACCGCCGTGGCGGATAGAATAACGCCTTTTAGGCGCTCCAGGGCATCCAGCCGGTTTTTTTCCTGGGTACGAAATTGCTGTGCCTTGAGCACAATCACGCCCTCTTTGTTAATCCGGCGATCGTTCGTGGCCAGCAGTTGTTGTTTGTAGGCATCGGGCAGGGATGACGCGTTGATGTCGAAGCGCAGGTGTATCGCCGACGAGACCTTGTTGACGTTCTGCCCGCCGGCTCCCTGGGAACGAATGGCAGTCAGTTCAATGTCTTCATCGGGAATGGCAATATTTTTAGTGATCTCCAACAACGTCCAATACTCCGATGTTTGCTTCAGACTGAATTATAGGATGGCAAGAGTTGTCAGCAAGTATGCAGGGGGAGGTGAGTAACGCCACGGCCTGCAGTCATTACAGCAACAGAGGATATCCGACTGCCGGAACAGGAAATTGTTCGCCCTATGTGGATCGCTACGACTGGAAGTTCGGCGGCACGTCATCTATTGCCAACAACAACGATGAGCGTCGGGATCATTTTACCCTGTCATTGGGCATGACCCTGATGTTCCAGCCTGTGGGTATCATGCCCTGTCAGCTGAGCTTGACGGCTCTCAGGCGCAGGGCATTGCCAATTACGCTGACCGATGACAGGGACATCGCCGCTGCAGCAATGATCGGTGACAACAGTAACCCGGTGAACGGGTAGAGGATGCCTGCGGCAATCGGTACCCCGGCGGCGTTATAGGCAAAGGCAAAAAACAGATTCTGGCGGATGTTGCGCATGGTGGCACGGGATAGCCTGCAGGCATCGACAATACCCATCAAATCGCCTCTCAGCAGCGTTACCCCAGCACTTTCGATGGCGACATCGGTGCCGGTACCCATGGCGATTCCCACATCCGCGCTGGCCAGAGCCGGCGCGTCGTTCACGCCATCGCCGACCATGACCACAATGCGATTCTGGTCTTGCAGGCGGCGAACAGCGAGGCTTTTATCCTCGGGTAAAACCTCGGCCTCCACCTCATCGATGTTCAATTGGCGGGCAATGGCCTCCGCTGATGTGCGGTTGTCACCCGTCAGCATGACCACGCGAAGGCCATCATGTTGTAAGGCACGAATGGCGGCTGCAGTGGTTTCCTTGATCGGATCTGCTATCGCAAACAGGCCTGCATATTGACCATTTATGGCGATGAAAATGACGGTGGCGCCATCATGACGAAGTGCCTCGGCGCTGTCGGCGCAGGCTGACAGATCGACGGCTTCGCTTTCCATCAACAGACGATTGCCCAAGGCAATCTGGGTGCCTTCAACCCTGCCGGTGACCCCCTTGCCATTGAGGGCCTGAAAGTCCTCGGGTTCGGACAGGGTCAATTCCAGCTCACCGGCTTTTGCCAGCATGGCCTCCGCCAGGGGGTGTTCGCTCGATCGCTCCAAGCTCGCACCGAGTCGCAGCAAGGTATTTTCATCAAAGCCTGAAGCAGCGTGGATGCCGGTGACCTGGGGCCTGCCTTCCGTCAGTGTGCCGGTTTTGTCGATCACCACGGTATCCACTTTTTCCAGTCGTTCCAGTGCTTCGGCATTGCGAATCAGGACGCCCGCCTGTGCTCCACGCCCGACGCCCACCATGATTGACATCGGTGTGGCCAGCCCCAATGCGCAGGGGCAGGCAATAATCAGTACGCTGACGGCTGCAATCAGGGCAAATGCCATCGGTGGGGTGGGTCCCCAGATCGACCAGACAATGAATGCGATGATGGCAATGAGTATCACGACCGGCACAAAAATTCCGGCGACCTTGTCCGCCAGACCCTGAATGGGCGCGCGCGTTCGCTGGGCGCTGGCTACCATCTGGACGATCTGCGACAGCATGGTGTCCCGGCCAACTTTATCGGCACGCATGATGAACGAACCCTGGCCATTGATACTGCCGCCGATAACCGTGTCGCCCGACTGTTTTTTGACGGCCAGTGGTTCGCCGGTCACCATCGATTCGTCTATATTGGAGCGGCCCTCAAGCACCTCACCATCCAGCGGTACTTTGTCGCCGGGGCGAACCCTGAGATGGTCGCCCGCCTTGACCTGGTCGAGCGGGATAGTCGCTTCATCGCCCTGGCTATCCAGCCGCCGTGCTGTGGTCGGTGCCAGGTTCAACAGCGCCCGAATGGCTCCGGAGGTTTTTTCCCGGGCGCGCAATTCGAGTACCTGGCCCAGCAACACCAGCACGATAATCACAGCGGCGGCTTCAAAATAGACGGCGACCGAACCGTCCTGTTGGCGGAATGCCGGAGGAAAAAGATCCGGTGCCAGTGTGGCAAACAGGCTGTATAGCCAGGCGGCCCCGGTGCCGATGGCAATCAGGGTAAACATGTTCAGGTTGCGACGTAAAATGGAATTCCAGCCACGCTGGAAGAATGGCCATCCCGCCCACAGCACCACGGGGGTGGCGAGTAGCAATTGCACCCAGTTAGACACTTGCGGTGATATCAGACTGTCGGTGTGAAGGAAGTGGCTGGTCATTTCGAGGATAAAGACCGGCAGCGCCAATATCAGCCCAAGCCAGAAGCGCCGGTTCATATCGAGTAATTCCGCCGAGGGTTTGCTGTCGGCGGTGATTTCTTCCGGCTCCAGCGCCATCCCGCAGATCGGGCAATCGCCTGGCCCCTGCTGTTGAATCTCGGGGTGCATGGGGCAGGTAAAGAGTGCCCCGGGCGGGGTTTTTTGCTCTGCGGGCGGGCCGTCCAGATAGTGTGCGGGATCGTTCTCAAACTTTTCCCGGCAGCGGGCGCCACAGAAATACCAGGTTTTGCCCACATGCTGGGAGAAATGACTGGTTTCCCGTGGGTTGACGGTCATGCCACAGACGGGATCCTTTGCTTCGGTGGTTTCGGTTATATCAGAGATCGCTCATTCTCCCTGTCTGGGTAGCCAGCCGCATCACTTCGTGTTCCTCCATTTCGAGCAAGGACTCCAGCAGGCCTCTGGCTTCGGGAATTTCCGCTTTACTGGATAGCGTCCGGTAAAGCTCAAGCATCTGCTCGTGCAGGCTGAAAACCTCCTGACAGATGTCATCAAAACCCAGCTTGCCAAAAGGGATTTCGCAGGGCTGGGAGATCTTGATTGGCTGGTGTGACAGATAGTCGTAAACATAGGTCTGCATCGCTTTCTGGTCTGCCTGCAGTTCAAACTGGGCGACCATTCTTTCCATCTCTGCCTCGTGATTCGACAGATAGGCAAGCAATAATTTGGCACGTTCTTCCTGATTCTCGCCGATACTCTTATCGAGACAATGTGCCAGATGCGCATGCAGCTGGCGGGTCCAGTCGATCAGTTCGGCAAAGGTTTTGATGTCCATCCTTACTCCCGTTATTTTATTGTTCAGTCTTGATGATTGATTTCAGTGTTCAATAAATACTTTTATACAGCGCTAAACGATTCACCGCCAACACAACTTTTACTCTACGCTGCCGGACCGGTATTTTGTGGTGATGTCTTGCCAAGTGAAACAGGTTGTCACGACGTTGTCTCTGCTCCTGTCCATCGCCAGTTGAGCACCTCTGGCATATCCTGCCCGTATTCATTGATATAGGCCTTGTGCGAGATCAATTTCTCATGGAGCTGCCGCTTCAACTCGGCGCCCTGTTGACCAGTCTGGGGCAGGTGGTCGATGGCGGCCATGGCCAGATGAAAGCGATCCAACCTGTTTCGAACCGTCATATCAAAGGGTGTGGTGGTGGAACCCTCTTCCTGGAACCCGTGTACATGCAGGTTCTGGTGATTATGGCGCCGATAGGTGAGCCGGTGAATCAGCAGCGGATAGCCGTGGTAGGCAAAAATAACCGGTTTGTCTGCCGTAAACAGGGCATCGAAGTTGGTATCGCACAAGCCGTGAGGATGTTTGCTGTCGGGCAGCAGGCGCATCAGATCCACCACATTGACAACCCGGATTTTCACCGCCGGCAATGCTTCGCGCAGGATGGATACGGCTGCCATGGTCTCCAGGGTGGGCACATCGCCGCAGCAGGCCATCACCACGTCCGGTTCTTCTTCCCCTTCACTGCCGGCCCAGGACCAGATACCGATACCGGCGGAGCAGTGTTTGACCGCCTGATCCATGGTCAGCCACTGGGGTGCAGACTGCTTGCCGGCTACGATGACATTCACGTAGTTGCGGCTGCGCAGGCAGTGATCGGTAACCGACAGCAGGGTATTGGCATCCGGCGGCAGATAAACGCGGATGATTTTGGCCTGTTTGTTGGCAACCACGTCAATGAACCCCGGATCCTGATGGCTGAAGCCATTGTGGTCCTGACGCCAGACATGGGATGACAGCAGGTAATTCAGGGACGCTATCGGTGGTCGCCAGGCAATATCGCCGGCCACATCCAGCCATTTGGCATGCTGGTTGAACATGGAATCTACAATGTGAATGAAGGCCTCATAGCAGGAAAAAAAGCCGTGGCGGCCCGTCAGCAGGTAGCCTTCCAGCCAACCTTCACACTGGTGCTCACTGAGCATTTCCATCACCCGGCCATCGGCTGCCACATGCTCATCACCGGGCAGGATTTCGGCGGTGGAGCATCGGTTGGTCACCTCGAATACCGCATTCCAGCGGTTCGAGTTGGTTTCATCCGGGCTGAATACCCGGAAGTTTTCCGGGTTGTGGGTGATGACATCGCGAATAAACTGTCCCTGCACCCGGGTGGATTCACAGTCCACTCCACCGGGTGTCTCCACAGCGACGGCATAGTCTCTGAAATCCGGCAGGCTCAGGTCCTTCAATAGCAGTCCGCCGTTGCTGTGTGGGTTGGCCCCCATACGGCGTTCACCCTTGGGTGCCAGCGCTGCCAGTTCATCAATGAGCTTGCCCTGCTGGTCGAACAGTTCCTCGGGGCGGTAACTCCGCAACCAGGATTCCAGTATTTCCAGGTGCCCGGGGTGACGCATATCCCCCATCGGCACCTGGTGGGCGCGGAAGGTGCCCTCGGCAGGTTTGTCATCGACAGTTTTCGGACCCGTCCAGCCCTTTGGGGAACGGAGGATGATCATCGGCCAGCGGGGGCGCACTTTAAAGCCGTTGCTGCGGGCTTCAGCCTGAAACTGGCTGATCTCGGCGATGGCACTGTCGAGTGTTGCCGCCATCTGTTGATGCATCGCCTCTGGCGAGTCACCTTCCACAAAGTAGGGTTTGTAACCGTAGCCGGTAAACAATGCTTCCAGCTCATCGTGGGGAATTCTGGCCAGTACGGTGGGCCCGGCAATCTTATAACCGTTCAGGTGCAGGATGGGCAGAACCGCGCCGTCGTGCACGGGATTGAGAAATTTGTTGGAGTGCCAGCTGGTGGCCAGGGGGCCGGTTTCTGCTTCGCCATCGCCCACTACACAGGCCACGATCAGATCCGGGTTGTCGAACGCAGCGCCGAATGCGTGGGAGAGCGCATAACCCAGCTCGCCGCCCTCATGGATTGAGCCGGGGGTTTCCGGCGCCACATGACTGGGAATCCCGCCGGGGAATGAGAACTGCTTGAACAGCCGTTTCATCCCGATTTCATCCGGGGAAACCTCCGGGTAAGTCTCACTGTAAGTGCCCTCCAGCCAGGTATTGGCCACAATGCCCGGTCCGCCGTGGCCGGGGCCTGTGATGTAGAGGATATTGAGATCCAGCGCTTTGATGACCCGGTTGAGATGTACGTAAATAAAATTCAGTCCGGGTGTGGTGCCCCAGTGACCGAGTAGCCGGGGCTTGATATGTGCCTGTGCGAGCGGTTCTCTGAGTAGCGGATTATCCAGCAGGTAGATCTGTCCCACTGACAGATAATTGGCGGCACGCCAGTAGGCATCAATTTTTTGCAGCTGTTCCGCTGTCAGTGGCTGGTGATTCTGCACCATGCCACTGCCCGCTGAATGTCGGTGTTGCATAGAATGTTCCCTTGCCCGGTAACAGAATGTTCATCATAGTCAAAAAAGCCGGTCGTCAGCTACTGTTGACTGTGGGGTATGAGCGGTCCGGACAAGTGTCCAGCCTGGCCGGTTGCAATGATGGATAGCCCGGTTGCAAATAACATCGTTGTGGATCGTCAGAGGGTGAGTTGCAGGAGGCGGTGGACAGATCTGGCGATAATCAGTGCTTCATCGGTGGCAATCACGCGCACCGTGACCGCGCTGGTTCCGGTTGAGATCACCGCAGCATTGTCGGCATTGGCCTGGGGGTCCAGAGTAATGCCGAGATAGCCGAGCCCCTCGCAGATACGTGCGCGGATAGCCGGAGCGTTCTCGCCGATACCACCGCTGAAGACCAGTGTGTCGAGCCCCTCCAGGGCAGCGGTATAGCCGCCGAGCCACTTTTTGGTCTGGTAACAGAACAGGGCCAACGCCTCCCGGGCCCGTTTGTCGGTGTCTTCCATGGCCAGCAGTTCCCGCACATCAGCGCTGGTTTCGGAAATTCCCAGCAGGCCGGATTCACGACTGGCCAGCTGTTGAAATTCTGTCGCAGTGATATTCTCCCGTTGCTCAAGATAGCTGGCCACCCCGGGTTCCAGATCCCCCGAACGGCTGCTCATGGGCAATCCTGAGGTCGGTGTGAACCCCATGCTGGTATCAATGCTTTTGCCATTGCGGACAGCGGCGAGACTGGCACCATTGCCGAGGTGGGCAAGAATTACCCGGCCTGCTGTGGCCGCTTTGTCGCCGAGGCTGACCAGTTCTTCCATCAGGTACGTATAGGAAAGGCCGTGAAAGCCATAGCGCCGCACGCCCAACGCCTCGAAGCGGCGGGGAATGGGCAGCAGTTGTGCCACCCGTGGCATGCCGGTGTGGAACGCTGTATCGAAGCAGGCTACCTGTGGCAGGGAGGGAAAGCGTTCCTGCAAAGCGTCGATCAACGCCAGCTCGCGGGGCAGATGCTCCGGCGCGAAGGGACTGATGCCTGCCAGTTCGGCCAGCAGTGCCGGGGTAATTCGCTCCGGCTCGGTATGAGACAGGCCGTGGACCAGTCGATGGCCGATCGCCTGAACCGATGAAATGACCCCCGAGGCCTCCAGCCAGTCCACAAAAGACGCGGCCATCGCCGTGGGGTCGGCAGGTATGTCGATGGTCCTGTCGATGGTTTCGCCGGAAATATCCACCATGATCAATCGGGTTCCGGGGATACCGATTCGCTCAATCCGGCCATGCAGTACCTGTTGCAATGGCTCTTCAACCCGGTAATGGGCAAAGCGGATACTGGACGAGCCCGCATTAATAATCAGCATGGTCGGTTTGATTGCGTCCACAAAAGCCATCTCCCGGTGTTGATTCTTGGTTGTTGTGTCGTCGACCCGATTAACCGGCCTGGCAATGGATGTGTCAAGCCGTGCCAGTCGGGTTAATCATTTCACTTTATCCTTCCACTTTCGCCTAATTGTTACAGATACCCTCTCGGGGCTATCTTTCAAATAGAATAGGGGCTTTCAGCTAGCGTAACGGCTTTCGGCTAGAGTAAGGGTAATTGTGTTGAGACAGGTTTTATGACCGTCAGTGTAGAAGTGGCCGCAATCAGAGAATTTCTTGCCGGGTGCCCACCCTTTGATGAGCTTCCCGCGGAGACGCTCGGGCGCGCCGCCAGTAAAGTACAGATTGCCTATTACCGTGCCGGCGATCCCAGCGCGGTCCTCGACTATTCCAGCCCGCGTCTGTATGTGGTTCGCACGGGTGCGTTTGAGGTGCGTGACAGCGAGGGGCAGTTGCTCGATCGGGTGGAGCCCGGTGGTTACTTTGGTTATCCGTCGTTGCTGACCGGCGACGCCATTACCAACCAGTTGACAGTGATTGAGGACGGACTGGTTTACCAACTCGACGGGGACCTGTTCCAGTCGTTACGCTCTGCCAGTCGACCCTTCGATCGTTTCTTCAATCGTGCACATGCCAACCGTTTGCGCCATGCCGTGCGGTTTCGCGAACAGAGTTACCAGCTTACCCGTCGGGTTGGCGACATTTTCTCCCGCGAGCCGGTGGTCGCATCTGCCGATCAGACCGTTGCCGAGGTGGCGAGATTGATGACGGCTGAACGGGTATCCTCTGTGATGGTAATAGATGACAGAGGCCGGTTGTATGGTCTGGTCACCGATCGCGATTTGCGTATTCGTGTGGTTGCCGAAGGTCGCAGTGCGGACACCCCCCTGGCAGAAATCATGACCACGGATCTGGTCAGTGTCTCGGCGGAGAGCCTGGTCTTTGAAGCCACACTATTGATGACAGAGCACAACATTCACCACTTGCCAGTACTTCGCGACGGCAGTCCCGCCGGGATGGTGACCACCACCGATTTAATCAAAGCGCAGAAAGCGGATCCCGTTCTTTTGATTGGTGAAATCGGCCATCAGGAGACGGTGAAGGGTTTACAGCAGGTGTCGCGGGATATTCCGGAATTGTTGGGCAGTCTGATCCGGGCCGGTGCCAGCGCCGACCAGGTCGGGCGTCTGCTGACCACTGTGACCGATGCATTGACCCGGCAATTGCTCCAGCAGGCAATGGACAAGCTGGGCTCTGCGCCGACTGCCTTTGCCTGGTTGGCCTTCGGCTCCCAGGGCCGGCAGGACCAGGCCGCGATTTCCGATCAGGACAATGGCCTGTTACTCAGTGACGGAGCGACCGGCGAGGACGACAGCTACTTTAAAGCGTTGGCAACTTATGTGAACGACGGTCTGGACCGCTGCGGTTACAAGTGCTGCCCCGGGGAGGTGATGGCCATTACCGATCGCTGGCGGCAACCCCTGGTGGGTTGGAAAAAACAGTTTCTGGGCTGGATTAATCAGCCGTCCACGAAAGCACTGATGCACGCCAGTATTTTCTTTGACATGCGTTGTGTTTTTGGCGATAAGGCCCTGTTTGCAGACCTGCAACAGACAGTGTGCAATGCCGCCAGGGGCAACGAAATTTTTCTGGCCAATCTCACCGCCAACGCCCTGAAACTGACCCCCCCGATGGGTTTCTTCAAACATTTTGTACTGGAACACAGCGGCGAGCACAAACACGCGTTTGACATGAAGTTGCGAGGCATCATGCCGATCAATGATATCGCCCGAATTCATGCGCTTGCCGCGGGCTCCACCGAAATACATACACTGGCCCGTTTGCGTGAGGCGGCCACCAACCGGCAGATCACCCTGAAAGATGCCCGCAACCTGATCGATGCCCACGAGTTTATTTCCCGACTGCGGCTGGAACACCAGGGGGCGATGTTGAAGGCGGGCAGCAAGCCGGACAATTACCTCGATCCGAAAACGCTGTCGTCCCTGTCCCGTCACCAGCTGAGGGATGCGTTCGCGGTAGTGACCAGCGCCCAGGCCGCGCTGCGAGCCAAGTTTACCCGCGGATTGATGTAATGCTGGCCGGTTGGACTTACCAACTGAAACAAAAGCGCTATCTGGCCCGGTGTCAGCATGCCCGGATGCGGGAATACCTGCGGGCCGCAGCCCCGTCCAGAAAAGCGGATTTCCGGAAGAGCTGCTATCTGGCGGTGGATCTTGAAATGACCGGGATGGAGGTCGACTCGGATCATATCCTGAGCATCGGTTTCGTACCGATAGATAACATGAGAGTCACGCTGGCCGGTGCCCGGCACATTCTGGTAAGCAGTTCCCTCGGCGTTGGCCAGAGTGCCGTGATCCACGGTATTCACGACAGGGATATGGTCGGTGCCAGCTCCCTGTCCGAGGCCATGGATTGTCTGCTGGAAGCGTTGCAGGGCAGGGTGCTGTTACTCCACTACGCGGCCCTCGATTTGGCTTTTTTACAGGAGGCCAGCCAGCGTCTTTACGGCGTGCCGCTGCTGGCGATGGTGGCGGATACCCTGGTGCTCGAAAATCAGCGACTACAACGCAACAGTGCGGGGCAGCATGGGCAGGGCCTGCGGTTGTCGGATTGTCGCCGCCGCTACAACCTGCCCGATTATCATGCCCACAATGCGCTGGTGGATGCTGTCGCAACGGCAGAGTTATTTCTCGCGCAAGTCGCTCACCGGTTTGGGCGTGAGCACGCACCGCTGACCCGGGTAGTCTCCAGTTAGGGTATATCGCAACCGGTCGGATGGAACCTGCGCAGGAAAAACCCCTGTCATGTGTTATGCAAAGGTCGAATAGATGCTAGGCTTCATCTCCTTTAATCTGGACCCTATAGAACTGATAACGAGAGGGAGGATTTCATGTCCGCAACCAATGTTCGTCCCGTCCCCGACGATTTCGCCACCCAGGCGCATATCGACGCTGAAACTTACGAGCGTATGTATCGCCACTCCATTGAGCACCCGGATGAATTCTGGGCCAAGGAAGCCGAGCTGTTTCTCGATTGGGAAACGCGCTGGAACGAGGTCTGTGATTACGATTTCAACACTGGTGAAGCCAGCTGGTTTTCCGGTGGCAAACTGAATGTGACGGTCAACTGTATCGACCGTCACCTGGCGGAACGCGGTGACAGGGTTGCATTGATCTGGGAAGGCGATCACCCGCTGGAAAGTACCGATATCACCTATAACGATCTCAGTGAACAGGTCAATAAACTGGCCAATGTGCTGAAGTCCCGGGGTGTAAAAAAGGGTGATCGGGTCTGCATTTACATGCCGATGATTCCCGAAGCGGCCTATGCCATGCTGGCGTGCGCGCGTATCGGGGCGGTTCACTCCGTGGTGTTCGGTGGATTTTCTCCCGATGCCCTCAAAGACCGGATTCTCGACTCGGATTGTCAGGTGCTGATCACGGCGGACGAAGGTCTGCGCGGTGGCAAGAAAATTCCATTGAAAGCCAATGCCGACCAGGCTTTGCGGGGTTGTCCCAATGTGCACACTTGCCTGGTGGTGGAGCGCACCCGCACTTTGGTTGAGTGGAACGACAAGCGCGATGTCTGGTACCACGATGAGATGGCGGCGGCGAATGATTACTGTGCTCCGGAGCTGATGGATGCGGAGGATCCCCTGTTTATCCTCTACACTTCCGGTTCCACTGGTATGCCCAAGGGCGTGATGCACACCACCGCCGGTTATTTGTTGCAGTGTGCCATGACTCACAAGTATGTCTTCGACCACAAGGACGAAGACATCTACTGGTGTACCGCCGATGTGGGCTGGATAACCGGTCACAGCTATATTGTCTACGGCCCGCTCTGTAATGGCGGAACGTCACTGTTATTTGAAGGCGTCCCCACTTATCCCGATGCCTCCCGTTTCTGGCAGGTGGTCGAAAAGCACAAGGTCACTATCTTTTACACCGCACCCACGGCCATTCGCGCGCTGATGGGGGCCGGTGATGATTATGTCAAAAAAGCCGATCTCAGCTCCCTGCGATTGCTGGGTACGGTGGGCGAACCGATTAACCCTGAAGCCTGGGAGTGGTATTACCGGGTCGTGGGCGATGGTCGTTGCCCGATTGTCGATACCTGGTGGCAGACAGAAACCGGCGCCCATATGCTGACGCCCCTACCCGGTGCCACGCTGATGAAGCCCGGTTGTGCGACCGTGCCATTCTTTGGCGTACAGCCTGTGCTGCTGGATGCCGAGGGGCATGAAATCGAGGGTCCCGGTGAAGGTGTTCTGGCTATCAAAGCATCCTGGCCCGCCCAGATTCGTGGTGTATACGGTGATATGGAACGTTTTCGGGAAACCTATTTTGCTCCCTACAAAGGTTACTATTTTACCGGTGATGGCGGTCGTCGGGATGCCGATGGCCACTATTGGATTACCGGCCGGGTGGACGATGTGCTGAATGTGTCCGGGCACCGCATGGGGACAGCGGAGGTGGAAAGTGCCCTGGTCTTGCACGCCAATGTGGCCGAAGCTGCGGTGGTCGGTTATCCGCATGATATCAAGGGACAGGGTATTTATGCCTATGTCACGCTGATGAACGGTGCAGAGCCATCGGATGACTTGCGCAAGGAGCTGGTGGCACTTTGTGTGAAGGAAATTGGCGCGATTGCCAAACCGGATGTCATTCATTGGGCCCCGGGTCTGCCCAAGACCCGATCGGGAAAAATCATGCGCCGTATTTTGCGCAAGATTGCCGCCAATGAACTGGAAAACCTGGGCGATACTTCAACCCTGGCAGATCCCGCTGTGGTGGACCAGTTGATTGAGAATCGGGCCAATACCTGAGGCTTCGGTCAAACAGCCCGCCGAGCGGGCTGTTTGACAATCCGGTATGGTATGGGGCTTGTCGATAATAGGTCCTGCCGATATCAGTCTGAAGCAATTGCCACCAGCAGATGATTACCGTGATACATTTCCCTTGTCATTATTCCGTCAGCAACAGGGTAGAGAAATGAAAATCCGTCTGGTCGATTATCAGGATGGGCTCAGTGCCCGTTACGGCACCTCGTCCTCACCATTTGGCTCGCTTTGGCTGGTCTGGACAGAATCCGGTATTGAGCAGTTGGTGTTTCAGGACCACGGTGAAACCGATCCCTTTCGGGTTTTTCCCCGGCTGGATAAATCCCGGTGTTTCAATCGTGATGATGCGGGTGCGGCGACTATCGTGCAAACGCTGTTTTGCAGGCCTGTCGGGGACGCCCCGCAGGAGAACAGCTTGACACTGAGTGCGCAGGGTACGGTATTTCAGCGCCGGGTCTGGCAGGCATTATTGTCGATCCCCTTCGCCAGTGTGACCACCTATCAGCAGATCGCCAGCGCTATTGAACAGCCCAAAGCAGTGCGCGCCGTGGCCAGTGCCATTGGTGCCAACCCGGTGGCCTGGCTGGTTCCCTGCCATCGGGTGATCCGCAGCAATGGCGAGCTGGGTGGCTATCGCTGGGGACTGTCCAGAAAGCAGCAGATGCTGGATTGGGAACAGGCTGTTCCGGCATGACATAAAAAACCCGGCATTTACCGCCGGGTTTTTTCGTCTGCGAGCGCCTGCTCGTATTTTCAGTCTTGCTCTTGCAGATAGCGATCCCGCGAAGCGGTAATTTCCTTGCGGGCGGCTTCTGCATTATCCCAACCTTCAACTTTCACCCACTTGCCGGCTTCGAGTGTCTTGTAATTTTCAAAGTAGTGCTTGATCTGCTTGATCAGCAGCTCCGGCAGGTCGGCAATTTCCTGCACGTGGTCATACAGCTTGGTGAGCTTGGTATGGGGTACCGCCAGTAATTTGGCATCCACACCGGACTCATCGGTCATGTTCAACACGCCGATGACCCGGCTGCGGATTACTGAGCCGGGCATGACCGGGTAGGGTGTTACCACCAGCACATCCAGTGGATCGCCATCTTCCGACAGGGTCTGCGGGATATAGCCGTAATTGGCGGGGTAGAACATGGGTGTTGCGACAAAGCGGTCAACAAATATTGCATCACTGTCCTTGTCGATTTCGTATTTGATCGGGTCGTGGTTGGCGGGGATTTCAATGACCACGTTGATATCGTGCGGCAGGTCGTTGCCAGCGGGAATCTTGTTGTAGCTCATATCTCGTCTTCTTCTCTCTTGCGGTTAGGGAAGCGGAAATGCACAGGTCCACCCGGCGGGTTTCCAGAATGGCGGGATTATACTGGCCAGCATGGGCTATTGCCAGTGACACCTTGGTCTATACCGCCGGCTATAAGGCCGTTTGCAGGTGCTGTACGAGGATATCCAGTTCAGGTTACGACGACGATTGTCGGGCGACGACGGGCTCGATGACCAGCTCAACACGGCGGTTTTCAGCGCGGCCCTTGGCAATATTATTATCGGCGATTGGACGGTTCTGACCGAAGCATTGAATCACCAACCTGGTGGGGGTGATACCGCGTTGGGAAAGATACTCCCCAATGGCGAGGGCGCGTTGTTCGGAGAGTCCTTGATTATAGTCAGTCTCTCCCTGGTTGTCGGTGTGACCGGCCACGGTGACGATCGTGCGGTCATACTCCGCCAGAACTCCAGCAATGGCTGTCAGGGTCGATTGAGCATCCTTGTTTACGCTCGTGCTGTTGACATCAAAGGTGTTTGTACCGGGGATGATCATGGTGATTTTGCTATTCTGCAGGCTGAGATCGATGTCATCACGGCTTAGCTTCTGCTGGAGGTTGGCATACTGGACATCCATGTAATAACCGACCTGTTCCGGGGGCAGCGGGTTGATTTTGCCACTGTCGCTCAACTTTGCCAGACGTTTTGCCGGACTGCTTTTTGTGCTCTCGGCCGAAAGGCTGGTAATTCTGGCCGGCTCTGACTGTTCAGTCAGGGGATCCCACAGGCTACAGCCACCGCTTGCCGATGCAATGATCGCGATGAATAGCCAGTTCAACGGTGTCTTTGGGCAAGCAGCGGGTACAGGTATTTTTTTCAAGCAGTCAATTCTCCGGTGGTTGATGCAGAAGCAGCCCGGGCAGGGTTGAGACGGGTTGGCCACTCCCCAGGGCGGGATAGTTTAGCCGTGCTGAGCTGATCGGTCAGCTGTATTTTTGATGAAAGTCGATAAACTGATGAGCGGTTAAGGGGCGACTGAACAGGTAACCCTGCCCCAGCCTGACGCCCTGGCTCAACAGCCAGTCCACCTGATGATCACACTCGACGCCCTCGGCAATAATATCCAGCTTCAATGATTTTGCCATCTCGATCACATGGACAATGACGCTGCTGGTAACAGCCTGGTTTTCAATGGCATCGACAAAGGACTTGTCGATTTTCAGGGTATCCAGCTCAAAACTTTCCAGATAGGAAAGGCTGGAGTAACCGGTGCCGAAATCATCGATAGCCACCAGATGGCCCTGTTGGCGGAGGGTGCGAATCTGCTGCCGCGCCGTGTCGCTGTCCACCAATGCCCGTTCGGTGATTTCCAGTTTGATGGCCGAAGTGGCTAACCCGGCAGTTTTCAGCTCGGTTTCAAGGTGGACAAACAGCCGGTCTGTCTGGAAGTCCTGCGCTGAAAGATTGAGGTTGATACTGAGATCCGGGCATTGTTTTAGAAGGTCGCCCAGCTCGCGCAGGATGCCTTGTAGCATGGCCCGTGCCAGATCGGTGGCCAACCCGGCCTCCTCGGCGATGGGAATGAAAATATCCGGGCCGACAACTTCACCATTGTCACGGGTCCAGCGTGCCAGCGATTCCGCGCCGAGGCAGCGTCCATCGGACATATCCACGATGGGCTGATAGTTGACCCTCAGTTTATTTCTGGTGATCGCATCACGCAATTCGGCGGCCAGGCTGAGGTGCTGGCGGGAGTAGCGCACCACGGCGAATACCCAAAGGGGGATCAGTAGCAGGGCCAGTATCGCGGCGGTGATCAGGGTGGGTAGATAGCGTTTCCAGAACTCACTCATTGGCTGAATGGCGACAATATCGATGGGAAGCAGGGTGCCCAGGGAAAACCGGGAAATCATCTGTTCTGTCGACTGATTGACCGTCATCCCCTGTTTGAGGCTTTCCAGTGGTGGAAAAATGGCATTGGATGGCGTTGTGATCATGGGCAGTTTTTCTACCCACAGGCCGGCCATCTGGCCTTCCAAAAGGTCTACGTTCAGCAACAGCCGTGGGTCAATCACCACATCATGGTGACCAAATCGCATCAGAAACAGCTGTACGCCGCCCACTTCTGTGGCCTCGCTGGGCCACCAGGCAATTTCGCCCGAGTCGTAAATACGGCTGGCTTTGGGTGGCGTGAAAGAAACGCCCTGAATAAACCCGGCACCGCAGAGCCGCTCGGCGGCACGCCAGTAGCCAATTGCCCGGATGTAGGGGCGCGCTACGGCGACGTCCTGCATCATAGCCAGATGGGCGGCGTTACAGGGATCAGTAGCGTGCTCATTGAGGGTTTCAAGTAGATTGCGGGCGTCAATAATGGCGTGTTCCGTTTCCTCACCGAGCCGTTGTGACAATTGCTGCAGGCGCTGTTCTTCCGTCATAACGGATTCCCGCCAGATATACCAGCCGAGCAGCACTGACAGGGTCAATGCCCCAAGGACTGTGACGGCCAGGATGCCGAAAAAGATTTTGTCACGACGTGCCAGCATGGAGAAAGTAGACTTGAGCGGTTGGCTACTTTACCAGAGAGTCACCCAAAACGGGTACAGGATTACAGGATAATGCATGCCGGGCAGCGGCGTGATTAAGGAACACGCCTTGATGACAGGGCCTGCCGGTTGATCGAGTGGGTTGATCGACATCAAGACGTCATGGTCGAACCGCTGCTAGGATCAGCCTTTTCCTCAACAGGTTTTTCATTGCAGTGATTTCCGAGAATGGAGTTGTCTGGGATCAGCGTCTGATCGAGCGCTACGATCTCTCCGGGCCGCGTTATACGTCTTATCCCACAGCCCCGCAATTCCATGGGGGCTTTGGCGAGGCAGCGCTGTGTCAGGCGATTGAGCGCAGCAATGCGGCGGGTCGCCCTCTATCCCTGTATTTTCATATCCCATTCTGCAGTACGGTCTGTTACTACTGTGCCTGTAACAAGATCATCACGGCCAATCGCAAGCGCGCCTTGCCCTATCTGGAACGGCTGATCACCGAGGTGGCCTGCCAGGGTGCGTTGTTTGACCGTTCCCGGCCAGTCCATCAGCTGCACTGGGGCGGCGGCACGCCCACTTACATCAGCGATGATGAAAAACGCCTGTTGATGGCCGCCACCCGTAAACATTTCAATCTGCTGGACGATGACAGTGGCGAGTATTCGATCGAAATTCATCCGGGGGATATGGCCGTCAGCACGATCAGCTGTCTGCGGCAGCTGGGCTTTAACCGCCTCAGCATGGGGATTCAGGATTTCGATCCCACAGTGCAGCAGGCAGTCAACCGTTTCAACTCGGTGGAGGAGGTGCGTGCACTGGTGGACGCGGGCCGCGCCGAGGGTTTCCACTCCATCAGCATGGATCTGATCTACGGCCTGCCCCATCAGAGCTGGGACACGTTTAAGCGCACTCTGGACAGTATCATCGAACTCGGTCCAGACCGCCTTTCGGTGTTCAATTACGCCCATCTGCCCCACTTGTTCAAAGTGCAGAAACAAATCGACGAAAGCGCACTGCCCAGTGCAGCTGAAAAGCTGTTGATGATGGAAAGTATCACCCGGATGCTGCTGAAAGCCGGTTATGTCTATATCGGTATGGATCACTTTGCCCGCCCGGACGACGAGCTGGCGGTGGCCCAGCGCAATGGTGTGTTGCAGCGCAACTTCCAGGGTTACTCGACTCACGGCGGCTGTGATCTGGTGGCCTTTGGCGTGTCTGCCATCAGCGCCATTGACAATGTGTTCGCCCAGAATCACAAGCAGATCGAAGATTACCAGACTGCCATCGACAGCGGCCATCTGCCGGTGGCGCGGGGTTTTGAGCTGAGCCCCGACGACCTGTTGCGCCAGGCGGTGATCAGGCAGTTGATCTGCCACTTTGAGTTGCATTTTGCCGACATCGAGCAACAATTTGGCGTCGTGTTTGCCGACTACTTTGCGGAGGAGTTGTTCCAGCTGCGGCCGATGATAGATGATGGCCTGGTGGTTCTCAGCCCGGATGGCCTTCGGGTAACCCCGGCGGGGCGACTGTTGATTCGCCGCATTTGCATGACTTTCGATGCCTATATCAACAAATCCAGGTCGGAAATTCGTTACTCCAAAATTATTTAAGTACAGCCATTGAGTTGGTAATTGATTCGCGTAGAATCGCAATTTCACCCGCACATAGCAGATGAGTTTTCCTAAGGGGCGGCGCAAGCCTGAGACATCCTCGGATGAACCCTTTGAACCTGATCCGGATAGTACCGGCGTAGGGATAGGACGCAAAAGTCACCGTTCACTCCTTCCATATCCGGGTCTCTTTAACAGTGTTAATGAGGCTCATCATGATAGACCTCTTTCGAAAAAGGCAATGGCTGGTATTTGTCTGCCTCCTTTCCGGCAGTGTGCTTGCCACAGAGCTCGAGAATTCGGGGGGCAGAGCAGCCGGGACCGAGATCACCAAAGAGACGTTATCCACTGAAACGATTCAGGAAGTCGTGGTGACGGCTCAGTTTCGCGAGGTCTCTGTGCTGGATACCGGCAACAGTATCAGCGTCCTGGACAGTCAGCAGATTGAACGCCGTCAGGCCCGCCACCTGGATCAGCTCCTGAACCTGGTTCCCAATGTGAATTTTTCCAGCGGTGCATCGCGGGGCAAGTTTATCCAGATCCGTGGTATCGGCGAGCGCAGTCAGTTTATCGAGCCGCTGAATCCTTCAGTAGGCCTGCTGATTGACGGGATTGATTTCAGTGGTATCGGCGGGGCGGCAACAACTCTCGATTTGCGCCAGGTTGAAGTGTTGCGTGGTCCCCAGGGCACGCTCTACGGTGCCAACGCGCTGGCGGGGCTGATCAACATGAAATCAAATAATCCCTCCGACGTATTTGAAGGCCACATTGAAACCTCCATTGCCGAGTATGAAACCCGCACCACCAGCGCGGTGTTGAGTGGACCGATTGCCGATAATCTGGGCTACCGTCTGGCCGTGCAGGGTCACCGCAGTGACGGCTATATCGATAACGAATTTCTCAATCGCAAGGATACCAGCAACATCGATGAGCTCACCGCCCGGGGCAAGCTGCACTGGCGAGTCAGCGACCGGTTGCAGCTGAACTTTACCGGTTTCTACGTGGATGCGGACAACGGTTACGATGCCTTTTCGCTGGATAACACCCGCAAGACGCTCTCCGATCAGCCGGGTCACGACCGTCAGGAATCCACGGCCTTTGCGGTTGAGAGTATCTGGCAAGCCAGTGAGCAGTTTGATGTGGTCGGACTGGTCAGTTATGCCGATAGCAACCTGGAATACAGCTATGATGAGGACTGGAGCTTTGCGGCTATCTGTGATGGCCTGCCTTGCGAGGGTTGGGCCTATTCCTCTTTTGATCGTTACCAGCGCAGTCGTTACAACGGCACCCTGGATTTGAAGCTGGTTTCCAGTGAAGCGGGACGTCTTTTCAATGGTGCCAGCGACTGGGTGCTGGGCATTTATTACCGCAGGCAGAATGAGTCGTTGCTGCGCGAATACACCTATGCCGACGGTGATTTCAACAGTGATTTTGACACCCGCAATCGGGCTGTCTACGGCCAGCTGGACACCCGGCTCAGCGACCGTTTAAAGCTGGTCAGCGGGGCGCGAATCGAGTTTCGTCGTGCCGATTATCTGGATAGCGAAGGGGTTCGCCACAATACCAGTGAAAGACTCTGGGGTGGCCGTCTGGCTCTGGAATACAGTCTGACGCCGGAAACCCTGCTTTATGGTCTGGTCTCCCGGGGTTACAAGGCCGGTGGGGTCAACAGCAACCCTGAACTGGACCCCGGTGCGCGGGATTTTGATACCGAATATATGTGGAATATCGAAACCGGCATCAAGGGTGACTGGCTGGATCGCACCCTGCAGGTTCAACTGGCACTGTTTTATCAAATGCGCCGGGATATGCAGGTCAAGCAATCGCTGGTCAAACCGATTACCGGTGATCTGTGCCCCTGCAGTTTTATTGACACGTTTGATAATGCGTCCAAAGGTCGCAATTACGGCCTTGAGCTGATGTTTGACTGGTTGGCGATGGACGATGTGCAGGTCTACGGTAGTCTCGGCCTGCTCCGTGCTACCTATCAGGATTTTGAAAGCTTGAGCCATGTGGATGCCGATCCGGAAAACAATGTGGCAGTCGATCTCGATGGCCGGGAGCAGGCCCATGCACCTTCCTACCAGTTTTTCCTGGGGGTCGAAGTGGCCTTAACCGGGCAGATGTCGGCGGCACTGGAAATGGAAGGCAAGCAGCAGTTCTATCTGTCCCCGCGGCACAATGCCAAGTCAAACCGCTACGAGCTGTTCAATGCCAGGCTTGAGTGCCGGGTGCAACAGTGGGATTTTCTGCTGTGGGGACGTAATCTGACAGACCGGGATGTGATTGTTCGCGGCTTTGGAGGCTTCGGCAATGACCCCCGCAATTTTTATCAGACTGAACCCTACTATCAGTATGGTGAGCCGCGCATCGTCGGTGTCACCGCCAAATACCGTTTTTAAGGGCATTACCCCAGGGAGATTTGCCGTATGCAGGTGACCATTGATGTCAGTATGTATCCCAACCGGGAGGATTTTATTCCGCCGATCAAGGGGTTTATCGAGAAGATTAACCGCTATTCGGGGCTTGAGGTGCAGACCTTTCCCACCAGTACGGTGGTGCAGGGTGAATACCAGGCGGCCATGCAGGCGGTACAGGACACTATAGCCGTCTGCCGTGAGGAATTCGGCATGGCGGTGTATGTGCTCAAGGTGATTCCCGGATACGAGGCGCTCTGAATGTCGGACTGGTTGAGCCTGGAAGCACTGGCGGTGTTTTTTTCATTGGCCTATCTCGTGCTGGCGATGCGAGAGAACAGCCTGTGCTGGTTTTGTGCCTTTTTTGGCACGGCTATTTACATCTGGGTATTCGGCGGTGTCAGCCTTTACATGGGCTCGTTGTTGCACGTCTATTACCTGGTGATGGCAGTTTATGGTTGGTACCAGTGGCGTCGCGGTGGTGTTGGGCACCGCGGCGTCAGGATATCCCGCTGGGGGCTAACGCAACACTTGTATGCGTTGCTCGCTGTGTTACTGGCCTCCGCCGTGTCCGGCCACCTGCTGGCCCAACACACCGATGCCCACTTGCCCTATCTGGACTCCTTTACTACCTGGGGCGGGGTGCTGACCACGGTGATGGTGGCCCGCAAGGTTCTGGAAAACTGGCTCTACTGGATTGTCGTCGATGGGGCATCGATCTACCTGTATCTGGATCGCGGGCTTTACCTCACGGCTGGCCTGTTTGCCATTTATCTGGTGCTGGTCGTGCTCGGTTTTATCCGCTGGAGAAAACATTATCTTGAACAACCCTTCGTTGAACGGCGGCGAGAATTTGCTGCACCAGACGTTATCTGAATGGCGGCGCTGGGAAGTCTGTCTGCCAGGTAAACCGTCTCTGGTTAAACCCCTGTCCGGCGGTATTACCAACCTGTCTTATCTGGTGGAAAGTGGCTCCAGGCGCGCCGTGGTGAGAGTCAATACGCCGCACAGCAAGGTGTTGGGGATTGACCGCCAAAGGGAAGAGACGCTGCTTCGCCTGTTGCAGCCCACCGGCTATGTGCCAAAGCTGCTTTATGTGACCGGCGAGGTGCTGGTAACGGAATTTGTCGACGGACGAGTATGGGATGCAGGGACGGTTGATAACGATCATCGGCTAAACCGGCAACTGGTACCTCTGCTCGAAAAAATCCAGGCGTTTCCCAAACCGGCTACAGCCAGCCGTTTCAGTTACCTGAATCACTGTCGACACTACCTCGCTCAGCTGGCTGTTCGCCCCGCGGTGGCAGATGCAATCGAAGAACATGCCGCAGCTATCGATGCGAGTTCCTGGCAACCGGTCATCTGTCACCATGACCTGATACCGGAAAATATCATCGATACGGGTCGTGGCCCGGTGATACTGGACTGGGAATATGCCGCCTGGGGGCACCCCGCCATGGATCTGATACGGCTGGGTGTTGTTGCAAGCCATCACAGCGCCGAGGATCGCCTCAAACTGCGGGATCTCCAGCGCGGCATGGACGCTCTCTGGTTGGCACTGACGGATCAGTTGGCGGGTGTTGTTTAAACCTGGGGATTATTGGGCATTCGGCCACCATGCCGCCTGATCCGTCCGGGAGCTCAGGCGGAGACCTCCTTGTGAGCCGCCGCAATCATGGTGGATGCGAGGATGCCGTAAGCGACTATCCATGCTTCCTTTACGTCATCGGTAAAGCTGTCGCCAAGGCCGGTTTGCAGGGTTTCGATCAGCGCACTGCCGACGGTATCGTAATGGGCGTCCTCAACACCGTAGGCGAGATGACGCTTGCCCATGGCTTCCACTACGGGTACCAGTTCGTCGAGTCGATCCAGCATGCGCACCGCAGCGCCGATCATTTCCATCAGCTTTTTGCCCTGCTCCCCCATATTTCCCTTGAACAGGGGTTTCAGGGTCGGATCAGCGGCAAACAGGTTGTTGTAGAACAGCGAGGCTGCGGTATCGGCAATCGGTTCCACCTTGGCCCAGGAGGTTTTGCAGGCATGTATTTGCTCGGGTGTCATGGATATATCCTCTATTGTGGTTGGGTGGCCAGCTGCGAAAGCATATAGCTGACCGCCTGTGCCATTTGTTCATCGGTTAATGTTGAACCACCGCGGGCGGGCATCAGCCCGTAACCGTCGATGGCATGTTGAACAAGGGTTTCCTCCCCCTGGCTGATCCTGGGCGCCCACATCCTGTCGTTGCCGATGATGGGTGCGCCGTTGATGCCCGATGCGTGGCAGACGCGACAGTTGGCTTTTACCAGTGGTTCACCGGGGTGGGCCGAAGGTGGTGCCTGCCCGGCAGCTGTACTGCCGTCGACGGATGAGTCCTGCTTGTCGGAGCAGGCCGATAAGCCGAGACAAAGAACAGCGGCGATCACACATTTTTTGTTCAACATAGGGCCACCAGGGTCAGAAATTCCGATCAGTTAAAGGGGAACGCGGATAACCACACCACCCATCACGTCGCCGATATCGAAGTCGGTTCTGGGGGAGTCCTTGTGATCGTTATGGCAGGTTGTGCAGGCGGGGGAGACGGCAACATCGGGATATACCGCCGTAAAGTAGGTCACGTCACCCAGCTTTTCCTCGCCGTAGAAGTTTTCACCGGGATTGTCCACGGTGTATTGCAGGCCCTCTTCTTCAAGGGGAGTCTTGGGTGCATTCTGCTTGTTGATAGGCCACAGGGATTGCAGTGAGTAGGTGAATTCATCGGTCACTTCCGCAACGGCCTCTGAGCCTGCCCGGAACATCTGCGCCGGCAGTAATGCCCCGTTTTCTATTTCCTTCCAGTGTTCATCGGGCTTGATGGCCCCCGCGCCATTGGGTCCCAGGCGCTGAATGATCAATTTGGTGTAGTTGGCCCGGTCGGCATTCATGACCGCAAACAGTGAGTCAGTATAGAGTTTCGGCGGTATGCCTGCCTTTGCTGGTGGTGCTTCATTACAGGCGGTAATAACAAGGCTACTGGCAAGCAGTGTAGTCATGAGGGCTATTTTTTTGACGTGTTTCATGGTGAATTCCTCGTGGTTTCAGAGTAATGACATGGGGGGTGGGTTGTGGTGGTTACAGTAGTGAATTGCATCAGTCAGCCACCCGTTTGAGTGACCAGTCGATGGACGGAATATGGGTGGCTGGTTTGCCGTTGAAGTTGTTCCTGATCAGTGCCGGGTCAGCCAGGGCGTCAATGGAAAAACCGAGGTTGTGGCACTGCATGCAAACCGGCCGTATCATCTTTTCATTGGGGCGCAGGTTGTGGTTCTGGTTGTGATTGACCTGTACTACCGTTTTCCCATCGACGATGTTCTCCGCTCTCGGCATATGACAGGTGGCACAGCTGACGGCCTGTTCCACCGGAATGACACCGGCGATGGCCCGGGTTAACAGCTGTCCGTGGGGTGAGCTGTCAAATCCCCGCGAGTGTTCATCGTTGTGGCAGCTCAGGCAGGCTTCGCTGGCGGCAAACAGGGTGTCTGTCCGATGTGCACTGTGGCAGCTGTTGCAACCCTGCTGCAGAGACAATGCCGTCTCCTTGAAGGGCAGTTTGGAATCGGCAGGGCGGATAGCGGGCAGGGACTGGGCCAGTCGCATACCGTGTTTGCCCGATTTATAGCTTTCGGCTTCGTGAATATGGCAGGTCTGGCATTGTGCAATGCCGGGTTTTTCGAGCCATTCATTGGAGCTGGCATCACTGTGACAGCCACCGCAGTCCACACCGGCATCGGCATGATTGCTGCCAGACCATGCTTTATGGATATCCGGGTGGGCCGCTTTCTGCTCGGGGAATGTCGGTTGTTGTTCAGGTACGCGCTTGCTGGCGAGAATGGCGGCGCCGTTGGGGTTGGTGAGGCGAGCCATTTCTTTCAGCCATGGCCCCGAGTGGTTGTGGACGAGAAAGTCTTCAAAGAGTGCCCGGTTGTCGTGATAGTTGTGGCAGCCTGCGCTGGCGCAGCTATCAAAGGCCAGATCCCGATGGCTTTCCCGGTCATCGCCGACATCGGTGTGACAGTGAAAACAATAATCCTCTGGCAGGGTCAGCCCCATAGGGGCAGTGATTTCTTTGCGGTGCTCGGTGTGACAACTGACACAGTAGCGGGCATCCACCACGCTGAGCCGGTCTGCATTGCGCGGGTCGGTAAACTTCTTTTTGGGGTGCGTATCGTTGGCCTCTGCCAGCTCCGCACCATGGCAGCCGACACAGGCTTCCTGCATCAACTCGGGACCAGCAAAGGCCTCTGTATGGCAACTGCTGCAGGCCAGTTCGATCTGGAAGTGCCCATGGCTGGTCTCGCCGATCAGCAGTGCCTGTTTATTGTCGGCTTTGAGCAGGATATAGCCGTAGTAGCCGGCTATCGCCAGCGTGACAAGCATCCATGTGGCCCAGATGAATTTTTTCAATGCACCGGCCTCTGCGTCAGTAGTAATACACGGTGAGGATATGGACAGCCAAAAGCACGGGCAGGGGCCACGACACAATGATGTGCAGCCATTGCATAGACTTTCTTGTGCCCTGCGCGGCCCCTGTCCGCAGTTTGTGGCCAAGGCCAATGGCACCACTGGTAAAGGCGCCCATCAGGAGTACTGCCAGAAAGTTAACGATCAGCAATTGATTGAGATTTGATCCCAGGTGAAAACCGCTGTGAAATACCAGTGTGATACAGCACAACACCCCCAGCGAGGCATGGACCAGACGCCATCCAGAGAACTTGCCCATCCAGCGCCAGGACAGGCGTTTTCGCAGTGACATCAGCAAACCGATAGCGGTCAGGCCCAGCAGAGTAAAGCCCGTGACCTGTTTCCAGAATTTGTCATTCCAGATGCCCTCGAACCAGCCCTGTTGTTGAACGCTGTCGGCTACTTTTGCTTCCGGCCAGAAGGCGAGCAGTGCCACCAGTGCGATGGCCAGCAGTGCCCCCGCGGTGAGCGTGGTGGCTCCGGATTCTCTCTCCATACCGGCAACGCCCAAAAGCTGTTGCAGCAGGGGTTTGCACGAACCACAGACGGTGCCGGCCCGGGTGCAGTCCTGGAGTTCAGCCAGTGTGCTGCAATTGTTGGCGATGGCGCTGGACAGTACGCCGTAACTGATATTGTTGCACTGGCAAATGATCGTGCCACTGGGCCAATTGCCAATATCGTCACCGCCCTTGCCCCATAATGTGCCGGTCAGATAAAACCGCAGCAGGTGCCAGAACCGGATTTTGCGTGCATTCTGATAGGCTTCCTGGACGCGTCGGGACTCTGGCCAGTTGCCAATAGCCACCGCACCGATGATCTTGCCCCGGAGCAGCACCAGCTTCCGATAGGCCCCGCTGGACTTGTCAAAATATTGCAGTTCTCTCTGGAAGGGTCTGCTGGGTAAATCACTGATTTCCCCGAGACTGCAGACATCGGTGCCGACCACCTTGAGGTGGCTGATAGCCATGGAACCCAGATAGCGCGGCAGGTTCTCCTGTGGTTCGCTGGCAATGATTTCCGCGGTCACCGCCGCCTGTTCGTAACCGGGGTTGACCAGCCCATAGGTGACGCCCAGGTGTTCACAGCACTCACCGATAGCAAAAATATCGGGATCCGATGTCCTCATCTGGTCATTGACCAGAATACCAGTGCCCACTGAGATGCGGGCTTTTCGAGCCAGTTCCAGGTTCGGCGTGATACCGGTACAGAACAACACGGTATCGCAGTGAATCGTCTCGCCGTCCCGGGTGATGACCCCGGTGACATGCTCAAAACCCTCCACTGAGCGCACACCGGAATGGGTGATAACCTCGATACCCAGTGCGCGGACTTCGGCTTCGAGAAGCGCTGCTGCCTGCTCATCCAGCTGCCGGTTCATCAGTCGCGAACTCTGCTGAACCACGGTGACTCTGGTATTGCATTTGAGCAGCCCCTTGGCGGCCTCCAGCCCCAACAGGCCACCGCCCACCACGACAATATGACGAGAGCGGAGGATTCGCGCATAGAGACTTTCGGTGTCCTTGAGACTGCGAAAACTGAATACGCCCTGGCGCTCGATACCTGGAATATTGGGAATATGAGCGCGGGCACCGGTGGCCAGCACCAACTTGTGATAGTGGAAGCGGGTGCCGCTGGCATCGGTAACAGTTTTCCGTTCGCGGTCAATTTCCACGATGGCGGCGCTGGTAAACTGAAAGTTGGGGTGATTGCCGAGAGCGGGCAGTGGCAGATCGATATCATCCCGGTTAATCTCGCCGGCCAATAGGGCCGAGAGCTGAATGCGGTTGTAGGGCTTACAGGCTTCGTCACCGAACAGGTGAACAGCCAGTTGGGGTTTTCTGGCGAGAAGATCGTGGGTAAAGCGCATGCCGACGGGACCGGCACCTATGACAATAACGCCGACGTCATTGGGGGGCGCCTGTGCCAGTGCCCGGGTGCTGGCGTCAGGGGGTTCACAATAACCAATAGTGTTCGATGCTGTGGCGACCATTCGTTGCCTGTTCAATAAAAAAAGCCTGTCGAACCACTGTTGGCACAAGTGACTCGGCAGGCTTCATTACCTGGAACTTGATGTGTTGCCGCTACCCGGCAAGAACGAGATTCTGGGGCGGCTATCTATGTCGATGCATAATGGATGCCAATCTGAAAAATACGTTTAATACATTGAAAAATATAGTTTTATATTATTATCGGGAGAAGTCGAAAGGCGGGCCGGAGCAGAAAGCGTGCACTGTTTTTGCCACAGGGGTGGCGTTAATGGTGCACTCGCCATAGATGATAAAGCGGGTCAGGCCTGATTGTCGTCAGCGGTAGTTGAGCGGGGTTTGATACACCGGCCAAACAGGATACCCACTTCAAATAATAGCCACATGGGTACGGCAAGCAGGGTCTGGGACAGAACATCCGGGGGAGTGAGCAGCATACCGAATACAAAACAGATAACAAACACATAGGGACGTTTGTTAGCCAGTTGGTCCGGTTCGATAATACCCATCCAGGTCAGGATTACCACGCCGATTGGAATTTGAAAACTGATGCCAAACGCAAAAAACAATTTCAGGACGAAATCCAGATAGCTGCGAATATCCGTCATGACGGCCACGCCTTCCGGGCCGACACTGGTGAAGAACATAAAGACCAGTGGGAATACCACGTAGTAAGCGAAAGCCATGCCGCCGTAGAACAGCAAAACACTGGAAAAAAACAGGGGTAGCACAATTTTCTTTTCACGCTGGTAGAGCCCGGGGGCAACGAAGGCCCATACCTGATAGAGAATAAAGGGCATAGCAGCAAAGAGTGACAGCACCAGCGTCAATTTAAAGGGTGTGAGAAACGGTGACGCGACATCGGTGGCAATCATCGATGAGGTGTCGGGCAGGTGCAGCCTGAGGGGTTCCGAAATGTACAGGTAGAGGTCGTTACTGAAGGAAAAAAGCCCCAGAAAGATCAACAGCACCACAATCACAGAACGCAGCAGACGGTTGCGCAATTCAATGATATGGCTGATGAAGGGTTGGCTCAGCAGTTTTTCTTCACTCATGGTTTGGTTTCGTCGGGCGTGTCAGCTGTCTCGGTTGACCGTTCATCAGTGTCAGGTTTGGTGTCCTGTGGGCTGGGCAGGTCTTCGAACTCCGCTTTGGCGTTTTTCAGGTCACGCATCAGTTTCTCGTTGTGCAACTGCCGGCGAATGTCATCCATGCCGACTTCGTTTTCGAGTTCCTGGCGGACGGAGGAAAATGTCTGGCGGATCCGGCCAATCCAGAGGCCCATGGTGCGCAGGGTCTGGGGCAGACGCTCAGGACCCATGACAACCAGGGCCACAACGGCGATGACTAATAATTCGGCAAAGCCAATATCAAACATACGGCAATATCCGCAAGGTCGCTGTCACGCCTACTGGTCTGTGGTTTTCTTTTCGCCGGTCGACGCGGCACTGTCATCGGTCTTCATCTGGGTGTTAGCCGATTTACCATCGTCGAGGTGTTCCGGTTCCTTGTCCGAATCGCCGGACATGGATTCCTTGAACCCTTTGACCGCACCGCCAATGTCAGTGCCGATACCACGAAGCTTTTTGGTGCCAAAAATCAGCGCCACGATAATCAGAATAATTAATAGTTCCTGCCAGCCGAAGCCCATAATTCTCTCTCTTGTCAATCAGGTTGAATTGCGTTGCGCTTTCTCTTCGAGGCCCGATAGATTGAAGCGTCGTTCCAGTTCCCTGAGAACCGGTTCAGGGCCCTCACCGAGATGGGACAGCATCACCAGCGAGTGAAACCAGAGATCTGCAGTTTCATAGATCACTTTGCTGTTGTCATGGGTGGCTGCTGCATCCTTGGCAGCCAGAATCGTTTCAGTACACTCTTCGCCCACCTTTTCCAGGATTTTGTTCAAACCCTTGTGGTGCAGGCTGGCCACATAAGACTCCTGATGCGAGTAGCCTTTGCGATCTTCCAGTATCTGGCTTAACCGGGTCAATATATCATCACGGCAATTGTTCATGAATAAATGTCTCTGGGATCTTTGATAACAGGGTCCACCGTGTGCCACTGTCCGTCTTTCAGGACACGATAAAAACAGGATGTGCGCCCCGTATGGCAGGCGATGCCGCCGAGCTGTTCAACCTGTAACACGATAACATCGCCGTCGCAGTCCAGGCGAATTTCTCCGACCCGCTGAATGTGACCTGATTCCTCACCCTTGCGCCACAGTTTGCGACGGGAGCGGGACCAGTACACAGCGCGACCTTCCGCGGCGGTGAGTGTCAGCGCCTCCCGGTTCATCCAGGCCACCATCAGAATACGACCCGACGCGGCGTCCTGTGCAACAGCGGGCAGCAGGCCATCTTCATTCCAGGTGATTTGATCGAGAAAGTCAGTCATGGCGGCCATTATGACAGTTGTGGTTGGATCGGCAATACGGATTTTTCAGGACGGCTGTCAGCGCACTATCAATAACAGCACACCGATTCCCGCCAGAGCCAGGCTGCCGACGGGTATTTGCTGGATGGTATCCGTCCATTCGGGAAAGGCGCTGCCCAGGCCGATACCGACCAATGCTGCGCCGAGCAGGGTTCGCCGGCGCAGTCCCGACCTGACCGGGACACTGGCGGGAATTTCCTTCAGACCAGCTTCTTTCGTTTGTAGTCGTTCCAGGGTCTGAAAAACCAGCTGGGGTAATTGGGGAAACTGCTCCAGCCATTCCGGGCCGTGGCGCTTGAGCTGTTCCATCAGGGCGTTTGGCTTGAAGCGTTCTTTCAGCCAGCGCTCCAGGAAGGGGTGAGCCGTGGCCCACAGATCCAGGTCTGGGTACAGTTGACGGCCGAGGCCCTCGATATTGAGCAGGGTCTTCTGCAGCAACACCAGCGATGGCTGTACTTCCATATCGAAGCGCCGGGCGGTGCGAAACAGGTTGACCAAGAGCAGTCCAAAGGAGATTTCGCGCAAAGGGCGCTCAAAAATGGGCTCGCAGACAGTGCGTATGGCGGCGGCAAACTCCCCCACATTGGTGCCCTCCGGAACCCAGCCCGACAGGACATGGAGCTCTGCCACCTGTTGATAGTCGCGGCGGAAGATGGCCAGTAGATTGCGGGCCAGATAATACTGATCGGCTTCGGTCAGGGTGCCCATAATGGCGCAGTCCACCGCCAGGTATTTCGGTTGCTGCGGGTCCGCTGGATCCACAAATATATTGCCGGGATGCATGTCGGCATGAAAGAAATTGTGCTCGAACACCTGGGTAAAAAAGATTTCCACGCCGCGTTCGGCAAGTACTTTGAAGTTGGTCTCGTGCTGCTGCAGGGTGGTGATATCCGTGACCGGTATGGCGTAGATGCGCTCCATCACCAGGACTTTTTCATTGGTGTGTGACCAGAACACCTCGGGTACGTAGAGCAGCGGGGAGCGATCAAAATTGCGCCGTAACATGGAGGCATTGGCGCCTTCCCGTTGCAGATTGAGTTCATCGAAAATGGTGTTCCGGTAGTCACTGACCACCTCTGTCAAACGCATTCTCCGGCCATCGACGGTATTGGTTTCGAGCCAACGGGCCATGGTGAACAGCAGCCTGATATCCTGGTCAATGGTTTTTTCGATACCGGGCCGAATGGCCTTGACGACCACTTCTCGTCCGTCATGCAGTGTCGCTGCGTGGACCTGTGCCACGGAGGCGGAGGCCAGGGGCTCCCGGTCAAAGTGCAGAAACAGCTTGTCGACACTGTTCTCGAGCGCCTGCTCAACAATGGCGACGAAATGGGCTTTGTCGAAAGGCGGGACATTGTCCTGCAGTTTGTCCAGTTGTTGGCAGATATCCGATGGGATCAGATCCGGCCGGGTAGACAGCAATTGGCCGAACTTGATGAAAATTGGCCCGAGATCTTCCATGGCTTGCCGCAACCGTTCGCCACGCGGTTGTTTTGGTTCGGGTAGCAGCCGATTGAGCTTCAGAAGTAGCCGGACGCTCCAGGGCAGTTTGTCTGCATCGAGAAAGGTGTCCAGTCGGTAACGAATGGTGGTGCGCAGGATCGTGCTGAGCCGACGGATTCTTGACATGGCTAGTCGCTGTTCTTGGATTGGGGGGCTAGCTTGAGGCTGAGTTTGTTGGTGCGGGCAGCCAGTCGGTCCACATCCGTACTCAGTTGGCGAACCTGTGTCCTGAAATGTGCCACTTCGTTGGCACTGGGGGTCAGTCGTATTTCCTCCTGGGCGAATTCAGCGGCGGCACTGGTGGCGCGTTTGGCTGCTTGTGTCTGCCACGCTGCCGCACTGCGCAGGGACTCTCCCACCAGATGGGCAGGCACATCGCCAATCAGTTTTGCCAGTGCGGCCTCCCAGTCCACATCCAGGTGTTTGAGAATCCGGCGTATCTGCCGGAGCAGGTCGTGGTCGCCCTCTACTTCGACACCCGTGCCGTAAAAGGAGACTTTGTCCTCACTGTTCGTCGCCAGTGCCGCGAGTGACAGGGCGGTTCCCCGCAGGCTGGTATTTGCCGTTCCCTCATAACGGGAGAGCAGGCTGACACTGTCTTCTCCGAAAATAACGTAGAAAGTCAGTGGCGGAAGGGTGCAGTTGATTTCAAGAACCTGCCCGTTCATTTCGCCGAGGGCTTTCCGGGTGGCGGAATCGTATTTCAGGCCACTGTTGACAGCCGTTTCCACAGCCATGAGTGCAGAGCTGTGCAGCGCCTGCAACGGATTGTGTTTCAGGAAATCAAACATCAGGGTTTGAAACCCCGATGAAGGGCAACGATCCCGCCGGTCATGTTGTGATAGTCGAGGTTGACGAAGCCTGCATCCGCCATCATCGTTTTCAGGGTTTCCTGGTCCGGGTGCATGCGAATGGACTCCGCCAGATACTGATAGCTGTCCGCGTCGTGGGCGACCAACTGACCGATTCTCGGCAACAGGTTGAAAGAATAAAAGTCGTAGACCTTGCCCAACAGGCCGCTGGTGGGGGTGGAGAATTCCAGCACCAGCAGTCTGCCGCCGGGTTTCAGCACCCGAAGCATGGATTGCAGGGCCAGGTCTTTGTCGGTGACATTGCGCAGGCCGAAGGCGATGGTGATGCAGTCAAAGGTATTGTCGGGGAATGGCAGATACTGGGCATCGGCCTGTGCATAGCGGACGTTGCCCGCTGCACCGCGATCCGTCAGCTTGTCACGGCCCACCTTCAGCATGGAGTCGTTGATGTCTGCCAGTACCACTTCACCGGTGGGGCCCACCAGCCGTGAAAATTTAACGGTCAGGTCGCCAGTGCCACCGGCGATATCCAGTACCCGCTGGCCGCTGCGCACCCCGGACAACTCGACGGTGTAACGTTTCCAGAGCCGATGGATGCCACCGGACATCAGGTCGTTCATCAGGTCGTATTTGCCGGCCACGGAGTGAAATACATCCGCCACATGGTTGGCTTTTTCCTGCACGGGAACGGTTTTGAAACCGAAATGGGTGGTTTTGTTGTCAGTCATCGCCCAACGCCGGATTGAGAAAGGTCGACATTGTACACTGGCACTGCCGGGGTGTCCCTTGGTGAGACGTTAATCAGCAGGTTTTCTGATCGCAATCAATTCCCCGTAAGCCCGGGTAGTCAGGGGATGTAACGCTCCCGTTTGGCGGGTTTGAGGCGAGCCAGATCGACGACAATAAGTCCATCCACACAGTTGGCAAAGGCCGGGTCGATATTGAAACCGGCAAACTGGACGCCGCCCAGCTCACAGACCTCGGTGTACTGTTTGAACAGGGTGGGAACACTGAGGTTCATATGGGCCAGTTCGCTCTTCAGCTGGGTGAATTCTTCCCGCTGATCCACACCGGGGAATTTCTCGGCCAGTTCGGTCAGGCGATCTTGGTTGATGCGATAGGGCAGCATCGGTTCGGCCAGGTGTTGCAGGCTGGGATAGTGGCGGCTGTAGAAATACACCAACATTTCCATGGCCCATTCGGGGTAGCTGTTACTCAGCGTCACCGGTCCAAACAGATAGCGGTAGTGGGGGTTTTTACCCAGAAAAGCCCCGATTCCGTACCACAGGTAATCCAGGCTGCGACGGCCCCAGTATTTGGGTTGCACAAAGCTGCGCCCCAGTTCCAGCCCCTGTGACAGGTAGGGTTTCATGCCAGGGGCATAATCAAACAGCTCTGCGGAGTAGAGATATCCCCGCCCCATATTGTCCTGGCAAACCGAAGCATCACAGAACCGGTAGGCCCCGGCGATTTCCAGTTCTTCCTCATCCCACAGCAGTAGATGAAAATAGTGGTGATCGTACCCGTCGATGTCGCGGCGGCTGCCGGTACCTTCTCCCACCGCCCGGAAGGCAATTTCCCGCAACCGGCCCACTTCCCGCATGATCAATGAATCGGGCTGGTAGCGGTACAGGTAGATCTGTTTGCCATCACCGGTACTGCCCAGCCATTCGCACTGTTTGACTGCCTCCCGCAGCAGTGCCCGGTTTTCCGGGTGAGCAATGGCGCTGACCGTATTGAAAATTCCTTTTTTGTCCTGGCCAATGCGGTACAGGTGGCGTTTGAACAGTTTACTTTTTTCCCGCAATGGCACATTGATGCGCTGGTAGCAGTCATAGCTGACCGGTTCGCCGATGCGAACGTCCACGCAGTTCCTGGCCTGTTTGAACATCTCTCTCACCAGCAGCAGGGTGGAGAGCGGTTTGGCGACCAGTGACACACTGTAGAACAGCGCCGAATTGCGACCGTCCACGAATACCGGCAGAACCGGTGCCTTGCTGTTGATGGCCATGCGCAGGAAACCGTTGCGCCAGTCGCCATCGCGGATGCCCTGGGGGCCAAAGCGGGATACCTCGCCGGCGGGGAAAATAATGATCGCCCCTTCCTTGTCCAGGTGTTCACGGATGGCGGTCAGATTCTGGCGCGTGGTATTGCCGCCCATGTTGTCCACGGGCAGTAGCAGACTATGCAGCGGCTTGATGGTGAACAGCAGTTCGTTGGCCACAACCTTGACGTCCGGGCGGGTTTCCCTCACCAGCTTCAGTAGTGCCAGGCCATCCAGTGAGCCAATGGGGTGATTGGCAATGATGACGACCCGACCCTGGGCTGGAATACGGTGCCGTTCGTGGTCGCGCACGGTGTAGCGGAAATCGAAGTAGTCCAGCACCTGTTCGACAAAGTCGAAGCCGTGAAGGTGGGGATAATCCTGCTCGAACTGCTGGAAACTCTGTTCCCGGAACAGCATCCTCAGCACCCGGATAACCGGGCGCACCAGTTTGGGGTGGCGCTGGTAAAAGCCGGGGTAGCGGTCCTGGATGAAGAGTTCGATGTTGAGCATGCGCTGGTTTCTCCTTTTCGAACCAGCTTAGTGCGTCAATATGACAGATTATGGATAGACAGGTGACAGACTTGTGACAGCGCTCGCCGGAGGGTCAGGCCGCCGCTTCGGTGACTTCTTCTCCGTGGAACATGGCGCAACCCTTGCCCGCTTTTTTTGCCAGGTACATGGCGCTGTCGGCCTCATTGATGAGGTGTTCTGTCTGTGAGGTCGCTGCGGCTGTGTCGAGAAACCGTATCCCGATACTGGTAGAGACCTTGAGTTCCTTGCGGTCAAAGGATAGGGGTGCACTGATGGTGCTAATCAGCCGCTTTGCAATCAGCTCCACTTTTTTCAGAGCGGCGCTGGACTCCTGGCCCAGGTCGCTGAGAATAACGATGAACTCATCGCCACCCAGCCGCCCCACAATATCTTCGGTGCGGGTCATCGACTTGAGCCGTGTGGCAATTTCTACCAGTATTGCATCGCCAGCCTCATGGCCGAACCGGTCATTGACCGGTTTGAAACCGTCCAGATCCAGCACCAGCAAGGCGCCGAAAACGTTATGCCGTAAACAGCCGGCGAGGGTCTTCTCCAGGTGCTGGTAAATAAGCCTGCGGTTGGCCAGCTGGGTGAGCGGGTCGAGGCAGGCCATATACTCTATCTGATGCAGGGTGTCGTTGTGCGCTTTAACAAAAGGTTTGACCACCCAGAAGTAAATAATGGGGGTAGATAAAACCACCAGCGAAAAAGCATTCAGGGTGGCTTCCTGAAAGGCGGAGATGACTGGGGGAAAGGTGTGCAGGAAGGCCATTACCAGAAACTCGGCACCTGAGACGATGCCGACAATTCGAACAGTGACCTGTGCTTTACTGGGTAGGTCAATGGTTTTTCCGTGTCGGATCATTGGCTTTGTTTCTGGTTATTGTTCACATAGACCAACTTATCACACTTGATCCATCAATTCATGGGTAGTCCTTTTATGGTTAATCTGTGTCGGCTTTTTGTCTAAAATCAGCTGAATCTTGCCTTCGATAGATTCAATCGAAGTTGTTTTTCAATTTCCAGAATAACAAATACGGCGAGGCCAATGGCGACAATCAACAAGCCGTCAGTCACTGATACCGACTCGGTATTGAAAATCGATTGCAGGCCTGGCAGATAGGTGATCAAAAATTGAGCCAGCGTAACCAAAATAACCGCGATCCATATTACCTTTGTGCCGCGTACAGCCCGCCAGGTCAGTGATGCGCCGTAGATGTTGCGAATGAAGAAGAGGCTGAATATCTCCATGACAACCAAGGTATTCATTGCCATGGTCTGAGCCATGGCAATGTTATAGCCGCGCTCAATGGCATAAGTGTAAATACCAAATACACCACATACGAACAGGCTGCAAATAAACAGAATCTGCCATACCCAGATACCGCTCAGTAGCGGTGTACCCTGGGGGCGGGGGGGGAGACGCATGGTGTTTTCTTCTGTCGGCTCAAAAGCCAGGGCGATACCCAGCGTGACGGCCGTGATCAGATTTACCCAGAGAATCTGAATGGCTGTGATGGGCAATGCCATCCCCAATAACAGTGCTATCACAATAGGCATCGCTTCGCCAACGTTGGTGGGCAGAGTCCAGCTGATGACCTTTTTTATGTTGTCATAGACGGTTCTGCCTTCCCGGACAGCGGCCACGATGGAGGCAAAATTATCGTCTGCCAGCACCAGTTCGGCAGCCTCTTTTGCGGCTTCACTGCCTTTTCGTCCCATGGCAATGCCGACATTGGCCCGCTTCAGGGCCGGGGCATCGTTGACCCCGTCACCGGTCATGGCAACAACCTTGCCCTGTGCCTGCAGCGCCATCACCAGTCGCAATTTGTGCTCCGGGCTGGTGCGGGCAAAAATATCGGTATCGACCACAGCAGACGCCAGATCAGCATCGGTCATTTGATCTAGATCCACGCCAGTCAATACTTTGTCCGGATTTTCCAGCCCGATCTGTCGGGCGATGGCGGCGGCAGTGCCCGCGTGATCGCCGGTGATCATCTTCACCTGAATACCGGCCTGATGACACTCGGCCACTGCGGTAATGGCTCCTGCGCGGGGCGGGTCCATCAGACCCACCAGACCCAGCAGAGTCAGCCCGTCCGTCACATCCGTCATTTCCAGTGAGAGGTGCTGTGGTTGGACTTCCTTGGTGGCAAGGGCCAGCACACGTAGGCCCCTCGCGGCCAGATCTGTGCTGCTTTGATGCCATCGATTCTGGTCAATTGGCACGGCATCTCCCGACTGCGTGGACTCATGACTGCACATAGCCAGTATTTGCTCGGGAGCACCTTTGACAAAAATAGCCGCCTTCCCTTCATGGTTGTGGTTGAGGGTCGCCATAAAGCGATGCTTGGCGTCAAACGGAATAGTATCTGTCCTTGCCCAAAGACCCTGCTCAGCGTGTCTGTCAATTCCAGTTCTTCCTGAAAAGGCCAGTAATGCCGCCTCCATGGGGTCTCCCTCTATATCCCAGTTTTTCTCCTTCTCATGCAGGGCGCTGTCATTGCAAAGTGCAGCTGTCCTTCCCATTGATGTGAGTACCGGATGATCCTCCTGGTTGATGGCGATCTCATCAATATGCACCGTACCAGAGGGCGCATAACCTTCACCGTCCACTGTCAGCAATCGGTGCTGGATAACAACGGTGGTGATATTCATCTCGTTTCGAGTCAAGGTGCCGGTTTTATCAGTACAGATAACTGATACGGAGCCTATCGTTTCTATTGCTGGCAGGCGACGCACAATGGCATTCCTCCTGGCCATGGTTTGAACGCCGATAGCCAGGGTAATTGTCAATACTGCCGGGAGGCCTTCCGGTATGGCGGCTACAGTCAGGCCAACGACTGCCATGAAGAGTGCGTCAAAGGTCTGTTGCTGAATGACGATACCGAAGGCCAGTATGAGACTGGCAACGGTGAGTATCATTGCGGTAAGCCACTTTGAGAAAGTCGCCATCTGGGTCACGAGCGGCGTTGTCAGTGTTTCTACCGTAGAGAGCAGGCCGCTGATACGACCTATCTCAGTAGCGCCGGCGATGGCTGTAACTACCCCTGTGCCCTGACCACTGGTAACCAATGTTCCACCGAATGCCATGCAGCTGCGGTCGCCCAGAGGTACCTCCTGCTGGATGGCTGCAGTCTGCTTCTCCACCGGCAGTGATTCGCCGGTAAGAATGGCTTCCTGGATTTGCAAACCATGGGCCTTGATCAGTCGTAAGTCCGCGGCCACCTTGTCGCCGGGCTCCAGTAATACAATATCTCCAGGTACCAGTTGCTCGGCAGGGATAGTGTGTCGCCCGCCATCCCTCAGCACCGAGGCATTCGGGGACAACATCCGGTTGATGGCATCCATGGCCTTCTCGGCCTTGCCCTCCTGAATAAAACCAATCAGGGCATTGACGATCACTACTGCCAGGATGACAGCCGTGTCGATCAGGTGGCCCAGTAAAAACGTGATCACTGCTGAGCCGAGTAACACATAAATAAGCACATTGTGAAAATGCACAAGAAACCGCATGATCGGCCCGCGCCCTTCGGCTTTCGGGAGGCTGTTGGGGCCGAAGCGGGCTGCTCTGGTCTCGGCTTCGCTTGCGCTTAAGCCCTGGAGCGAGGAACCCAGCTCAGATAATGTGTCTTCGTAGGTGCGTTGGTACCAGGTTTCTGTTTCCATAAAATATCTGAGACCACTATAGGCTGTAGTTCGGGTTCATTGAGTCGTCATGGTAGCCAGTGTTGGGAGGTGTCCTCGCCCCGAGCCTGGAACATTAATTTTGGCGGCGCGAGCAAGGTACGGCACGGTGTATCAGAATAAAAACTGTCATTCTGGCATCAAAAAAGCAACTGTCTCCAGTAAGATGGCAATCCTGTACGCTGATCAGCAGTATACCTTGGAGGAACTATAACAATGGCCGTAGTTTGTAGCACAGTTGAAGAAGCCCTGGCGCCGATAAAATCCGGTGACAGGGTCTGGTGCCATTCTATGGCAGCAACACCCTACAGGCTACTGGAAGCGCTGGCTGTACATGTTTTGAGTCTTGAAAACGTCACACTGCTTCAGCTTCATCTGGAGCATGCTGAAGCGGTCTGCCAGCCCCAACTTGAAGGGCATTTGCGCAATCGCTGTTATTTTGTCAGCCACAGCACCCGGGAGCTGGTGAATACCGGCAAGGCGGATTACGTGCCCATCTTCCTTTCGGAAATCCCCAAACTGTTGCGCAGCGGTCGCCAGCCCATTGATGTCGCCCTGATTCAGGTGTCGCCCCCGGACCGTCACGGCAATTGCTCGCTCGGTGTCTCCGTAGAGGCCACCCTGGCAGCTTGCAACGTGGCAAAAACCGTGATTGCCCAGATTAACCCGCAGATGCCCCGCACTCACGGTGATGCAGCCATTTCATTGAAATCCATCGACTTTGTTGTGGAGATCGACAGCGAGATTCCCGCCTATCCGCCCACTGTGCCAAAGGACGAACACCTGCAGATTGGTGGCCATGTGGCCGAGTTGATTCGTGATGGCGACTGCCTGCAAATGGGCATTGGCGCCATTCCGGATGCGGTGCTGGCGCACCTCGGTAACCATCGGCATCTGGGGATCCATACAGAAATGTTTTCCAGTGGTGTGCTGCCACTGGTGGCATCCGGGGTGATCGATAACAGCAACAAGGTGATTCAACCGGGTAAAATTGTCACCAGCTTTGTACTGGGTTCCGATGCTCTGTACGATTTTATCGCTGATAACACCGAGGTGCTTTTTCTCGATGTGGAATATGTCAACAACCCGGCAGTCATTCGAAAAAATGCTCAGGTGGTATCGATCAACAGTGCGATTCAGATCGACCTGTCCGGTCAGGTCTGTGCGGATTCCATTGGCGGAAAGGTTTATTCGGGTTTTGGTGGGCAGGTGGATTTTGTCACTGGTTCCCAGCTTTCAGAGGGCGGTCGCTCTATCATTGCGATGCCATCCACGGCGCTCTCTGGCAGTCAATCGCGCATTGTCAGCCACCTCTCGGGCGGCGCCGGTGTGGTGACGTCGCGCGCCCAGGTGGATTTCATTGTGACCGAGTATGGTGTTGCACACCTGCATGGTCGCAGCCTGCGGGAGCGGGCAGAACGATTGATTGCCATTGCACATCCGGATTTCCGGGAGGCCCTGGCAAAATCTGTCAATTTCTAGTCGCCGGCTTCGGATGCAGCTGAAAACCAGATATCGCCATACCAGGCCCGGGCACTGAGGCCGGTGTTGTCGGTATCGGTCATCAGGGCGACGGCCGCGATCTCCCCGGGTTCTTCACCGAACAGACGTCGATAATCGGCCAGTACATCCCGTTGTTCCTGTACCCATTTATCCTGCAACCCGCCACTACCCCGGACGGCGATCATCCGGGCATTTGAGGTAAAGGCATTGGGCCACTCACTGCCTGCGGGCTGATTGCTGGACCAGACATAATTGATCGCGCGGGTGCGCCAGAACCTCAGCCCACCGGAAAATACCACATACAGCCGCGCCGGATAATCATCGCCGGCCTTGTGGCGCTCATTGTTGCCAGTCAGCAGGTCGTTGACTTTCCAGGACCAGTTCAGCAGCGGCGTCTGTTTCAGATCAATTGCTATTTCCCGGTAAAGGCCCGAGGCGCTGGCGCGACTGTCAGCCCGCAGCACCTGTCGACCGTCATCGGGAACCAGCGCATAATCGGTTTTTCCGGCAAACACTTTGGTGTTCCACTGATCGAGCTGACCTTCGGAAAAGTTGCCGACATCGATTCGGTCAACCTCGGCGAACGCTATCCCCGAACAGGGCAACAGTGCAGTGATCAGCGAGATTTTCAGCCATACCGCCATTGCTCGACAGGTTGTTGGTGATGAAAGAGATGGGAGCATAGGAATATCCGAACAAGGAGGGTAGCCTGGTCAGCTGTCCAATAAGGCAACAGGTTAGTGTGGATTGCGGGGCCGGGCAACTCGTCAGGCGCATCGAAATCTGTAGGTGCTCGCTTCGTCAGAACAGGTAGCATCGTATTTATGCAGCAATTACCGGGGGAACTCACGACCATGGCGCGCCGCAGGCTTAAATACCTGGGGTTGGCATTGCTGCTGGCATTGTCACTGGGGATTGCACTCGCCCTGTACCTTGCTTCCGCAGTGGGTGCCGTGATTGCACTGGTGGTCGGTTACCTTGTCTGGAGATTATTTATTCTGTTGATTGATCGGCAGCTGGCATTGACCTGCAGTATTTGTCGGCGGCGGGGATTGGCCGAAATACCGGGGCTGCCCTGTCAACTGCCGGAATACCAATGCAGTGCATGCGGGGCACGCTTCAAGCAGGGCCGTCCCGTCCCGACGGTGCAAACCGATAAAACCGACTAAACAGCGATTTGCCAAGCCAGTTTGCAGCGTGGGGGGATGAAACACCTAATGCCGGGTGGGGCTGATCAACTTGACGACCTGGCGGTCCGGTTCGCGAAACTCTCCGGCTGCCTCCAGCGCTGACAGATAATCCTGCCAGTAACGCTCGTTGTTGATGGCAAGGTCGCGCAGATAGTCCCAGGTGAAAATACCGCTGTCGTGACCATCACTAAAGGTCACCTGCAGGGCATAGTTTCCCGAAGGGGCCACATGGGTGATACGGACACCATGTTTTCCCGACTGCAGTATTCCCTGTCCCTTGCCGTGTCCGCGGACTTCCGCGCTGGGGGAGTGGACCCGCAAATACTCTCCGGTCAGGGTAAACCGACTGCCATCGGCATATTCCAGCAGCAGACTGCCTTCCTCAAGGTTCAGTTTGATTTTTTCTGGTGTCATCGCGGCCACACTGCCGGTTTTATCCGGCCCCTGTTATCCGGCATCTAGAGAATGAATCGGGACAAATCTTCATCCCGGGAAATTTCATTCAGGTATTTATCGACATAGGCACTGTCAATATCGATGGGCTCGCTTTTTTCGCCGAGGTCAGAGGCTTCGAACGACATTTCCTCCAGCAGGCGTTCCATGATGGTATGCAGGCGTCGGGCACCGATATTCTCCGTCCGCTCATTGACATCAAAGGCAATTTCCGCAATACGCTTTACGCCATCGGCGGTAAAGCGGATGCGGAGCTGTTCGGTCGCCAGCAGCTCCCGGTACTGCTCGGTCAGAGACGCGCTGGGCTCGGTTAGAATTCGTTCAAAGTCACCACTGGTGAGGGATTCAAGTTCTACCCTGATGGGCAACCTGCCCTGCAGTTCCGGAATCAGATCCGAGGGTTTGGAGAAGTGGAAGGCACCGGATGCGATAAACAGGATATGGTCGGTTTTGATCATGCCGTATTTGGTGGAGACGGTGCAGCCCTCAATCAACGGCAGTAAATCCCGCTGCACACCTTCCCGGGAAATGTCGGTACCGGAGGTTTCGCCGCGCTTGGCCACCTTGTCAATTTCATCGATGAAAACAATGCCGTTCTGCTCTGCAACAGTTACCGCGCGAACTTTCAGTTCGTCATCATTGACCAGTTTTGCCGCTTCGTCCTCGGTGAGTTTTTTCATGGCCTGTGCCACGGTCATTTTTTGCCGACTGGTTTTGTTTTTCCCCAGGTTGGAAAACATGCTTTGCAGCTGGTTGGTCATCTCTTCCATGCCGGGCGGCGCCATGATTTCAACGCCCACCGGCGACGCATTGACCTCGATTTCGATTTCCCGGTCATCCAGTTCACCCTGGCGGAGCTTTTTGCGGAATACCTGCCGGGTACCTGACTCCGTTTCCGTCTGTTCCTTGTCCCGGGCAGGGGGCAACAGGACATCGAGGATGCGTTCTTCGGCAGCGTCCATGGCGCGGTGCTGGACTTTCTGCATTTCCTGTTCACGCAGCTGCTTCACCGACGTCTCCACCAGATCGCGAATAATCGATTCCACATCCTTGCCCACATAGCCCACCTCGGTGAACTTGGTGGCTTCCACCTTGACAAAGGGCGCGTCCGCCAGCCGGGCCAGTCGACGGGCGATTTCAGTTTTACCCACCCCGGTGGGGCCGATCATCAGAATGTTCTTCGGTGTTACTTCATTGCGCAACTCTTCTCTGAGTTGCATACGGCGCCAGCGATTGCGTAGGGCAATGGCTACAGCGCGCTTGGCCGCATCCTGTCCAATGATATGGCTGTCGAGTTCATGGACGATTTCACGGGGGGTCATATTAGACATGTCTTGGTCTCTTGTTTCCGGTTGCCGTCAAACCCTCGGGCTGTAACGGCAAATAATGGGGACCAATCGCGCAGTGTGACAGAGGTAACAGGGCTTCGCTCTGCCAACACCCGGTTGATCAGTAATCGAGTTGTTCAATCGTGCGGTTGTGATTGGTATAGATGCAGATATCGCCGGCGATGGCGAGTCCCTTCTCGACGATATCTCTGGCGTCCAGGTCGGTGTTGTCGAGCAGGGCGCGCGCCGCAGACTGGGCGAAAGGGCCACCGGAGCCGATGGCAATCAGATCTTCCTCGGGCTGGATCACATCGCCGTTGCCGGTAATGATCAGCGAGGCCTCCTTGTCGGCTACCGCCAGCAAGGCCTCCAGTTTCCGGAGGATGCGGTCCGAGCGCCAGTCTTTGGCCAACTCCACGGCGGCGCGGGTCAGGTTGCCGCTGTGCTGTTCCAGTTTGGCCTCGAATCGTTCAAAAAGTGTGAAGGCGTCGGCTGTGCCGCCGGCAAACCCGGCAATGATCTGATCCTTGTAGAGGCGACGCACTTTGCGCGCGTTGCCTTTCATAACCGTATTGCCAAGGGTGACCTGGCCGTCTCCGCCGATGACAACAGTGCCATTGCGGCGCACGGAGAGAATGGTGGTACCGCGATATTGTTCCAAAAGATTCTCCTGTGGATTATTCATCCATCCAAAATAATTTTATACAGGGGCCTAGGTGGGGCCAAAATGCAGAAATTCAACAGTGACTATTACCCGATGTCATCCGTTGGCGGGTCTTCCCTGAGGTACAGTGTCCCGTTCTCGATGTGGCAGGGCACCATGTCCAGGTATTGGCCGGCACAGGGCCCGGCGATGCATTGACCGCTGTCCATCTCAAATAAAGCGCCGTGCGTACTGCACTGAATGTATCGCCGGTCATAATCCAGAAAGCGATCCGGCATCAGATTTAATGGTGCGCCCGTATGGGGGCAGTGGTTGCGATAAGCAAACAGTGCCTGTCCTCGCCTCACCACAAAACAGCTTTCACCGGCGATCTTCAGTTCCCTGCTGCCCGGATTCGGTAGCTCTGCCAGATGGCAGAGCGGTTGTGCGGACATCAGCCACCCCGGCGCAGTGTTTCAATGCGCTCGCTGAGGGGAGGGTGTGTCATGAACAGGCGCGAAGCATGTTCTTTCCAGCCACTGGAAATACCGAAAGCTGTGAGGGTATCCGGCATCTGGTTGGGCACCTGGGCCCGGGTTTCTTCCTGAAGTCGTTGCAGGGCCGAAATCATTGCAGCGCGACTGGCCAGGTGTGCGCCACTGGCGTCGGCGCGGAATTCCCGCCAGCGGGAAAACCACATCACAATCATTGACGCAAAAATGCCCAGTACTACCTGTAACACCATGACGATCATGAAGTAACCGATGCCGTGGCCACTGTTGTTTTTGAATACGGCCCTGTCGATAATCGAGCCGAGAATCCGGGCAAAAAACATCACAAAGGTATTCAGAACCCCTTGCACCAGTGACAGGGTTACCATGTCGCCATTGGCCACATGACCAATTTCATGGGCCAGCACAGCGCGGACTTCCTCGCGATCAAAACGCTGCATCAGCCCGGCGCTGACCGCGACCAGGGCATCGTTCCTGTTCCAGCCTGTGGCGAAGGCATTTGATTGCTGTGCCGGGAAAATGCCGACTTCCGGCATGCCGATGCCCGCTTTTTTTGCCAGGTCGGCAACCGTTTCTTTCAGCCAGCGTTCCTCGGGGGTGCGTGGCTGGTCGATCAGTTGCACACCGGTGGACCGCTTCGCCATCCATTTTGAGATAAGCAGCGAAATGAATGAGCCGGCAAAACCGAATATCCCGCAGATGATCAGCAATCCGGTGAGGTTCCCCTGAACCCCTTGGGCAGCAAGGTATTGCTCCAGTCCAAGTACTTTGAAAATGATGCTGAACAGCACCAGAATGGCAATGTTGGTGCCCAGAAAAAGCCCGATTCTTAACACGTGATCTCTCCTAGTGATGATGTCTGCCAGTATGGTGTCAACAACTGGCATCCCTGTAAGATGCGACTGGTTTCGAAAAATTCAACTGCCGGATTGATGAATATCCCCGGGTGTCTTGTTGGAACGCCTGTCATAAACTGTCAATGGTTGCTGCGGTAAAAAGCAGTGGGAAACTATAGCAAAGATGACTGGCCGGCTCTCCAGAAGATTGACGGCTTCAGGGCCGGGATTGCATTCACCCGGTAGCAATCCGATGTACTATGTGGGCAGGTTCCACTCTGAGTTCGTCAAAACGAGGTTCTGCCATGGCAGCAATGAAACCGCTGATAATAATGCTGATGGCACTGAATGTGCTGTCCGGGTGCGCTCTATTGTCGTCGGGGCAGCCGCCGCCAGAAGTTCAGCTCAGCAATGTGGAGCCTGCCGGACGACAGGGGTTAGAGCAGAGTTTCATGATCAGTTTGCGAATCCTCAATCACAGCAGCACACCACTGAATATTTCCGGATTATCCTATAGCCTCAATTTGGAAGGACACAAGCTGATCAGCGGGGTAGCCGGGGGGCTTCAGCCCATTCCTCCGCACAGCCAGGTCGCCATTAAAGTCCCAGCTTCCACCAATCTGATCAGTGGTCTGAAAATCATTGGTGCCTTTATGGAAAAGAACAAGCAATCGGTGGATTTTGAACTGGAGACCCGGATCAGCATGGGCTGGTGGCGCATGCCCGTCACTGTGGTCGAATCGGGTTCGCTCGACTTGAGCCAATAATCCCCGGTTACGTCGGATCAAGCGAACGTGATACTCCAGCGAATAGGCGAATGGTTGGCAAGCAAGCTGGCCGAGCCCCGATATCATAGTACGATGCCAACCCGTACGGACCTGCTGGCGGCGACACTTCGTCCCGGTGATGTACTGCTCGTGGAGGGTCTGAGCCGTTTCAGTATCGCCATCAAGTATCTCACCCAGTCGACCTGGTCCCATTCCGCACTCTACATCGGTTCCTGGCAGGGCCAGACGGGAATGCTGGTGGAGGTGGATGTGCGCGAAGGGGTCAGGCTGGTGCCGCTGAGCCATTTTTTTGGCCTTCAGGCACGTATCTGTCGGCCGGTAAAACTGGATGAAAACGAGATAGCCGAGTTGATCGGCTATGCAACGGACCGGCTCGGTTATCATTACGACCTGAAAAATATCCTGGACCTGATGAGGTTTCTGATACCGACACCTCCCGTGCCGAATCGATGGCGGCGGCGGATGTTGTCGTTGGGCAGTGGCGATCCCACCCGAGCCATCTGCTCGTCCCTGATTGCCCAGGCATTCCAGTCAATACGCTATCCGATTTTGCCTAAAGTGACGCTGGAAAAAGCCCTCGACCCCGATATGCAGGAAATCTATCAGGAAATTCTTCATATCCGGCACCACAGTCTTTTCGTGCCGAGGGATTTCGATCTGTCACCCTATTTTGAAGTGGTCAAACCGACCCTGGCTGTCGGCTTTGACCCTCATCTGGTGACCTGGAGCGAGCCGCCCGTTGAACGGGAGGTGCAACCTCAGCAGCCACCCCGGGGTCAATCACCGGATTAACAGGTGGTCACTCATCCGTATTATCCAACAGGCGAACTTCCCTCTGAGGGAAAGGTATATTGATGTTGGCGTCAACGAGTGCCTGAAAAATCGCCCCGTTTACCCGGAACCGCGTTTCGTGAAAATGTTCTGTAGGCACCCAAAAACGTACCATGAAGTTAATCCCGCTATCGCCAAAATTGTCGATGCCGATCAAAGGTTTCCGGGCCTCTGCGGCGCCCTGTTCGGCCAATACTGATCGCAGCACTTTGACCACGGTCTCCGGGTCGGATCCATAACTGACCCCCACGGTGGTTTCTGCCAGCTTGTTGGCAGCAGAGTTGTGCAGAATCTCGCCGACGATATGCCGGTTCGGGATGGTGATGCGCACATCATCTTCATCCTTCAGAACGGTATAAGCGAGATGTACTTCGTCCACCAGTCCGGTTTCTCCCTTTACAGTGATGGTGTCGCCCACGACGAAAGGGCGCGCAAGAATGATATTCAGGCCCGCACCATAGTTGGAGAGCAGCCCCTGAACGGCCAGGCCGGCCCCCAGTGAAATGGCACCGATGGCGGCCACGAAAGGCGTCACACTGATACCGATTTTGCCGAGGGCAATAATGGCCACGCCCACTATAATGACAATTTTGACGAAGCTGGCGATAAAGCGGCTCAGGGTAATATCGAGCGCTTTTTTCTCACACAGTCTGAGCGTTGCGGCCGATACCTTGGATGCCACGAACATACCGATCAGAAAAACGATCAGTGCGCCAACCAGCTGGAAACTGTAGTTGACGAAAAACTGTACGACACTGTTGTAAATTGCTTCAACTTGTTGAATTTCTTCCTGCATGGGCAGCCACTCCTGCTGTGTTTTGGGCGAAGCATAGCAAAATAGTATTCGGCATATTAAGGTGTTATTTTCCCGACAGGCTCTATTCCCGGCAAAACTCGCATGGCAAGTATCAACAATCAAATGCTAATGGGCTCTGATGAGCAGCTCCTGTGCGAACTGGATAGCAGTGTGTTGTTGCACGGTGACGTCATAAAGCCGTTTCAGGCAATGTGTGATGTTGCTGCCGGAGAGGGTCTGCAGATTACCGTGGCCAGTGGCTATCGCTCCTTTGCACGACAGTTGGCTATCTGGAACAGCAAGGCCCGGGGTTTGCGCCCGGTGCTGGATGACACAGGCTCCCCGATTGATCTCGGTGCACTCAGTGACCGCGACAAGGTAATGGCGATACTGCGCTGGTCGGCATTGCCGGGGTGTTCCCGGCATCACTGGGGAACCGATATGGATATCTGGGACGCAGCGGCTGTGCCCGGTGACTACAGGTTGCAGCTTGTTCCTGAGGAGTATGCCGGGTCAGGGCCGTTTTGCAGACTGTCCGAATGGTTGCAGGAACATGCCGCCGGTTTTGGTTTTATCAGGCCCTATGGGATTGATCGTGGTGGCGTGGCCCCCGAGCCCTGGCATCTCAGTTATCTACCGGTAGCACGACTGTTTGAGGAAAAACTGGATAGAGCATTTCTGCGGGAAATTCTGGATAATGACCAACTGGAATTGCGTGATGCTGTCCTGACGAATCTGGACGCAATCATGGCAAGGTTCATTTTTCCCGGAATAACTTTACCGCAATAGCTTTACTGCAATAACTTTACCGCTATAAAGAGACACTGATGGTCGATCTGCCACAAACAACCTCTGCCGACGACGCCCTCTGGCAATCAATTCGCCACGAAATTGTTGAGCGAGCCAGGCTGGAGCCGGTTCTGGCGAGCTTTTTCCATGCCGCTGTTCTGAGCCATAAATCGTTGGAGGATGCGCTCGCCTACAATCTGGCCGAGCAACTCGGTAACAGTATTTTATCCCCGTTGGCCATTCACCAGGTGCTGCTGGACGCAATGCAGCGTGACAGTTCCATTTGCGAGCGGATGAGGAGCGACCTTAGGGCCCATATGGAGCGTGATCCGGCCTGCGGCCAGTACTGTCTGCCCCTGCTTTACTTCAAGGGGTTTCATGCCCTGCAGGTGTATCGTGTGGCGAACTGGCTCTGGCGGCACCAGCGACGCTCCCTGGCCCTGTTTCTGCAAAGCCGGGCTTCAGAAATATTTGCGGTGGATATTCACCCCGCAGCCGAGATCGCCGGCGGCATCATGCTCGATCATGCCACGGGTCTGGTTATCGGTGAAACGGCGGTGATCGGTGAAAATGTTTCCCTGTTGCATTCGGTTACTCTGGGTGGCACCGGCGCTCAGGCAGGTGATCGTCACCCAAAAATCCGTTGTGGGGTGCTGATTGCTGCCGGTGCCAAAGTGCTTGGCAATATCGAGGTGGGTGAAGGCGCCAAGATCGGCGCCGGAAGTCTGGTTCTCGATTCGGTGTTGCCGCACACCACGGTGGTGGGTGTCCCCGCCAGAGTGGTGGGAGTTCCCGGCGAGGCGGAGCCCTCCCGTACCATGGATCAACGTATCAACCTGGGGTGTGGCTGATGGAACGCATTTATGGCTTGATCAGACGTCGCGCTTTCTATGCCGCGATTAACTCCTGGCGTGGTTTGCTGGCCTGTTTTAAATACGAGGAAGCCTTCAGGATTGAAGTGGCAGTTACCTGCCTGCTTTTTCCGCTGGCATTTTTTATGGCTGAGAACCCGGTCGAGCTGGTTCTTCTGCTGGGTTCCGTGTTGCTGTTGTTGATCGTGGAGCTGCTCAATTCCGCCGTGGAGGCCGCCATTGACCGTATCGGCGAAGAGCGCCATGATTTATCTGGCAGGGCCAAGGATCTCGGTTCTGCAGCGGTTCTGTTGACGATGTTGTTAGTGTTGATTACCTGGGTTGCTATTGCCATTCAATGAGTGGGTGTCGTTTGACTGAAAATCAGGATTGATTGCTATCCGTAACGGATAAGGGGTAACGGGAGATGAGCGATAGACGTTTTGAAGTGATTTTTCGCGGAGACGTGGTGCCCGGACAGTCCCTGATGGACGTGAAGCAACGCCTGGCCGAATTATTCGGCGCACCGGCAGCCAAGGTTGAACAGATGTTTTCCGGCAGACCAGTGGTCATCAAACGTGATCTCGATGAAGAGGCGGCAGCGCGTTACAGGGTTGCCCTGAAAGAGGCCGGTGCGCTGGTGGAGCTTCGCCCCGTTGACCCTGACAACCAGACAGGCAACGAGACCAACCGCGCAGATCAAACAGTACCACCGGCGGCCAACCCGGCTCGGGGTGCTGACGGCCCATCGGGTCAGAAGACAGTAGCGCCACAATCCGGTTCGGAAAATTCGAAGACAGAAGATACCATCGGAGTAGCCCCGGTGGGAGCGGATGTTCTGCCCCCGGAATATCGCCGTGACTTTACGCCCAGAGAGGTGGATACGTCCCATATAACGGTGGATGAACCCGGCGCCGATGTGCTGAAAGAAGATGAGAAGTCCCCACCCATCGAACGGGATGTGGATGCCTCCCATCTCTCTGTGAAAGATCCCGAATAGCCAGCTCCCGCTGAGACCCTCCTGCCAGTCGGTACTGAAGGCCGGAGTCGCGTCATGTATTTTTTTCGAATAACAGCCTGTGTTGTGAATCATTCTGCCTTAACCCTGGGAGTGACTTGGCGTCGACAGGGCGTATGACACTGGCTCACCCGTCTGAATACTGGGCTATGCTTTTGATAAAGCATGGTGTCGGTTATTTGATGTGCCGCGCTTTGCCCGGATCAGCTGTCTGACCGGTTGATGTTGGTGAGGAGGTGTTTGTGACCGTTACCCTCAATGACAAGTATCTTCTGGATAAAGGCCGCGCCTTTATGAGTGGCATCGAGGCGCTGGTTAGGTTGCCGATTTTACAGCACCAGCGGGATCAGCAGCGGGGTCTGAATACCGCCTGTTTTATTTCCGGCTATCGCGGCTCACCTCTGGGTGGTCTCGACCAGGCACTCTGGAAAGCCAGGCCGTTCCTCGACAAACACGACATTCGTTTCCAGCCCGGTATCAATGAAGATCTGGGCATGACGGCTGTGTGGGGCAGTCAGCAGGTCAACCTGTTTCCGGGTGCCCGCTACGACGGCGTCTATGGCATGTGGTACGGCAAGGGTCCCGGCCTGGACCGAAGCATGGACGTGCTGAAACATGCCAACGCTTTTGGCACCTCAAAATACGGCGGCGTATTGGCCGTGGTGGGCGATGATCACGCCAGCAAATCCTCCACCTTGCCGCACCAGAGCGACCACATGTTTATTGGTGCCACCTGTCCCGTGCTGAATCCTGCCAGTGTGCAGGAGGTACTCGATCTGGGTATTTATGGTTGGGAACTGTCCCGTTATTCCGGTTGTTGGGTGGGGATGAAGGTGATCACCGAAAACTGTGATGCGGCGATTTCTGCCGAAATCGATCCCGGTCGCGTGCACATTATCTTGCCGGAGGATTTTGAATTTCCCCCGGACGGTATTCACGGCCGCTGGCCCGATACCCCGCTGGAACAGGAACAGCGCCTGCAGCGCTTTAAAATCTATGCCGCGCTGGCGTTTGCCCGGGCCAACCATCTCAACCGGATTACACTCGACAGCCCCAATGCCCGATTTGGTATTGTCACCACAGGGAAGTCCTACCTGGATACATTGCAGGCGCTGGATGATCTGGGCATCGACGAAATCCTGGCGCGCAACATTGGCCTGCGACTTTACAAGGTTGGTATGAGCTGGCCGCTCGAGCCGTCGGTTACCCACCGTTTTGCCGAGGGTCTCGAAGAGATCCTGGTCATTGAAGAAAAACGCAGTGTGATTGAGGACCAGCTGACCGGGCAACTGTATAACTGGCCGGTCAGCAGGCGCCCGCGGGTAGTGGGTGAATTTGATGAGCACCGCCACCTGCTGGTGACCAACCTCGGCGAACTGACGCCGTCACTGATTGCGCAGGTGATTGCCGCTCGTATTGCGCGGTTTTATACCAGTGACATTGTCGAAAAAAGGCTGGCTTTTTTACAGGCGAAAGAGCGGGCATTGGCCAGCAAACCTGCCATGCTCGAAAGGAAACCCTGGTACTGTTCCGGTTGCCCCCACAATACCTCAACCGTCGTCCCGCATGGCAGCATGGCAATGGCGGGTATCGGCTGTCACTACATGGTTCAGTGGATGGATCGGGATACCTATACCTTTACCCAGATGGGTGGCGAGGGGGCCACCTGGATCGGTCAGGCACCCTTTACTGACACCCGTCATGTTTTTCAGAATCTCGGGGATGGCACTTACTTCCACTCCGGCTTGCTGGCTATTCGAGCCGCCATCTCTGCCGGCGTTAACATCACCTACAAGATCCTCTATAACGACGCGGTGGCCATGACGGGCGGTCAGCCGGTGGATGGTTTTCTCAGTGTGGCGCGGATGGCCTATCAGCTGCGTGGCGAAGGGGTGAAACGCCTGGCAGTGGTATCGGATGATCCCAATCAGTTTGACCGTGATTTTCCGCGGTTTGAGGGCTTGACCATCGACCACCGGGACCGACTCGATGCGATTCAGCAGGAGTTGCGCGAGGTTCCCGGCACCAGTGTGCTGATCTATGTGCAGACCTGTGCCGCCGAGAAACGTCGTCGGCGCAAAAAAGGTCAGCTGGAAGATCCCGCCAAGCGGGTTTTCATCAATGAGCTGGTCTGTGAGGGCTGTGGCGATTGCGGCGTCCAGTCAAACTGCCTGTCCGTGTTGCCGAAGGCTACACCGCTGGGCCGCAAGCGGATGATTGATCAGTCTGCCTGTAACAAGGACTACTCCTGTGTGAAGGGATTTTGCCCCAGCTTCGTCACGGTTCACGGTGGCAGCCTCCGGAAACACCGGGGGCTTGAGGGCGATATTCGTTTATCTGAACTTCCCGATCCGGTGTTACCGGAAATTACCATTCCCTACAATATTCTGGTGGCGGGTATCGGTGGCACCGGCGTGCTGACGGTTGGTTCCGTGCTCGGTATGGCGGCCCATATTGCCGGTCTCGGTGCCTCGGTGTTGACCCAGACGGGCCTGGCGCAGAAGTTTGGTGCCGTGACCAGCCATGTGCGCATTGCCAACCGTCAGGCAGAGATCCATGGTGTTCGCATTCCAGCCGGTGATGCACACCTGTTGCTGGGGGCGGATCTGGTGGTTTCCGCCGGGCAGGAATCTCTGGCCAGGGTGAACAGTGAATTCTCCGCAGCGGTGATCAACAGTCACGAGGCGCCAACCGCGGAATTTACCCACAATCCCGATGCCCCTTTCCCCTTCGCTGATATGGTAAAGGCCATTCGAGATGAAACCGGTACCGAGCGCACCTGGTTTATCGATGCCACGGCAATGGGCAGCGGGCTGCTGGGTGATGCCATCAGCGCCAATATGCTGTTATTGGGTTACGCATGGCAACTCGGCTTGATTCCGCTGTCGTCAGCAGCCATTGAGCAGGCGATCGCCCTGAATAATGTGTCCGTGACAATGAACCTCAAGGCCTTTCAATTTGGCCGCTACTTTGCAGTGAATCCGGAGAAGATGTTCGAGATAGCCGGCCTGAAAGCCAAGCCGTCATCCGGTTCTGCGCCTTCCCTGAACGAGATCATTGATTACCGTTACCGGTTTCTGATGGACTACCAGGGTCAGAATCTGGCTGATCGGTACCGTCGTCAGGTAGAGGCTGTCCGCGTTGCGGAACTTGAGCGGTTTCCTGAATGCGATGATGACAAGCGGTTGCTGGCCCATGCGGTGGCGAAAAATTACTTTAAATTACTGGCCTATAAAGACGAGTACGAGGTGGCCAGATTGTTCACCAATGGTGATTTTGAGCGTCAGTTGAGAGAGGAATTTGAGGGTGATTTCACTTTGAGATTTCATCTGGCACCCCCCGTTTTTGGTCATCGTGATCCGCTAACCGGCCATCTCCAGAAACGCGAATTTGGTCGCTGGATCATGCCGCTGTTCCGGTTGCTGGCAAAACTCCGTTTTCTTCGGGGCACCCCGTTTGATCCGTTCGCTTACAGTCAGGAAAGGCGAACAGAGCGTCAGCTGGTGACTGACTACGAAGACCTGCTGCAGCTGTTAACGACTGCGGTAGATGCAGATAATTATCAGGCAGCGGTGGAGCTTGCATCATTACCGGAGACGATTCGCGGCTTCGGTCACGTCAAGGCCTATAATCTGACTCGTAGCCGCGAGCGCCAGGCGACATTGCTGGCAACCTTGCGGGGATCGCCCGTAAAAATTGTCCCATCGACCTCGGCGGGAAATTAGCCGGTTTTGACGTGGAGCAAGACAGGTGGGGGTAGCTCGAGCGGATCAGAGGAGGTAATGGATGAGTGTATTTTCTCACCGGGAATATGACCATCATGAAAAACTGATCTTTCACCGGGATGCCGCTTCCGGTTTGCAGGCCATCGTGGCGATACACAACACAAATCTCGGTTTTGCATTGGGTGGGTGTCGCATGTGGCACTATGCGTCCGAGCATGATGCCGTAGCCGATGTATTGCGCCTGTCCCGCAGTATGACCTACAAGGCAGCGATTGCCGGACTCAACCTCGGGGGCGGTAAGAGTGTGATAATCGGCGATTCGCGCCGGGATAAAACCCCGGACCGCATGCGGGCCATGGGACGCCTGATAAACAGTTTGCAGGGTGAATATGTCTCTGCGGAAGATGTCGGTATCAATGAGCGGGATATTGCCCTCATGGCTGGCGAAACGCCGTTTGTGACCGGTTACAAGGCGGTGAACCGGGGTGGAAACGGTGGTGACCCATCGCCACTTACCGCCTATGGGGTTTTTCGCGGAATTGAAGAGGCTGTCAGGTTCAGGCTGAACCTGGACAGTCTCGCCGGGGTCAGAGTGGCCATCCAGGGGTTGGGAAAAGTGGGCTATGAGCTGGCCCGTCTGTTGAGCGGGGCCGGAGCAGTGGTGTTGGCGTCGGACATATTTTCTGAGAATCTCAGCCCTGCCATCAAGGAGTTGGGTGTCATACCGGTGGCTGCCGGGGAGATCCACCGGCAAGCCGCCGACGTTTTCTCGCCCTGTGCCATGGGGGCGGTGCTGAACGCAGAGTCAATCCCTGAAATATCTGCGCCAATCGTAGCGGGTTCCGCCAACAACCAGCTCGCCAGATCGGCCGATGGTCGGCGTTTGGCGGATGCCGATATTCTCTACGTGCCGGACTATGTGATTAATGTCGGCGGTCTGATTGATGTCTACTATCAGTACGTTGGCACCGATCGACGAGAAGTTCGGCAGCACATAGATCGTGTGGCGGGGGACACGTTGCCGAAAATTTTTCATCTCGCCCAGGAGAGGCGTGTCCCTACCAGTGAGGTGGCCGATCAGCTGGCCCGGGAGCGTTTCATGATTTCGTCTACCAGCGATGCTGAGGTAACCTGGCCCTTGCCGGCGCTATAATGCATCTTGTACGTGACAGGAAAGGAATACAGTGTGACTGACGACGATAACGGTATTTTTCGCCAACAGATGAAGGATGTTGAACCGCTTAAAAAACCGGCGGAGCGCGTTCGCCTGAAGCCACCCGTTGTGATGACCCCAGGCCTGGAATCCCGCCGGCGGGCTGCCGAGACGATGATCGCCAGTGATGTCGATGGCCTATCGTCAGAAGCGTATATCCCGCCAGTGAAACCAAGGGATGTGCTGTCGTTCAAGCGCAGTGGCGTTCAGCACGGCGTGTTCAAAAACCTGCGGATGGGCAACTATCTTGTGGATTCGCGGCTCGACCTGCACCGGCTGACGGTTGATCAGGCGCGACAGCAGGTCTACCTCTTTATTCAGGATTGCCTGAAACACGACATACGCTGCGCATTGATCACGCACGGGAGAGGGGAGAACCGGGAAAAGCCCGCACTGCTTAAAAGCTGCACCAATCATTGGTTGCAGCAGATGGATGAAGTGTTGGCTTTTCACAGTGCCCAGCCACAGCATGGGGGCACGGGTGCCACCTATGTCATGTTGCGCAAAAGCGCCGGGAAACGCGTTGAAAATCTGGAACGGCACCACAAGGGGATCAAGTCGCGACTGTAGTTTGTCGTTCTGGTTCGCCAGATGCCCGATGGGTCCGGTTAAAGGCTATTGTTTGCGCTTTAACAGCAGTGAATCAATCCCGTTTCCCGACAGGCTGTCCCTGGCGCTTGCCAATTCCGCACGGTTGGTAAACGGCCCAACCAGAACCCGGTGCCAGGTTTCTCCCGGACGGGGCGTGACCCTCTCGATACTGGCGCTAAGGTTCAGCAGTAACAGCCTGGCCCTCAGACTGTCGGCATCCCGGTTACTCTTGAACGACCCCACCTGAAGCAGAAACACTTCTTTTGCCGTGGGTGTTGCCGGTGTGCTGGCGGACTGGTTTGGCGGCGCTTCTTCTGCCTGGGGTACTGAGGAATCCGGGACGATCACTTCGGTTTCCCGCAGCAGCGTGTAGAAATCAAAACGGGGTTTAACGCCGGACTCTTCCTCGACCGGTTTGACGGTGGGCTGTTCGGCGGGTGCCGGTTCCGGCCCCTGAAGAAGGAAGGTTGCGACTATACCCACCAAAATACCGGCCAATAGCCACAGCCATCCCGGAAGAGACTGCCGGGATGGCGTTTTTCTGCGAACATTGCCGTTGCTGCGGCGGCTTGTTTTTCTCGCGTAATCCCTGGTCATTTGTTTATCTATACTCCGGTGAAGGGCGCCATTGTAGGGGTAACCTGCCGAGCCTTCCAGACTCTAATTAGCTCATATCCTGTGGATCAACGTCCACTGACCAGCGGATTTTCCCCGCCAGTGGCGACTGCTCCAGAATCGGGCAGAGGGTTGCCAGCAGGTGTTGGAGTGCGGGTCGCTCTGTGGCGCAGATGGTCAATTGATGGCGAAAGCGCCCCCCTCTCCGCTCCATGGGGGCAGGTAACGGGCCGAGGTAGCTGATGTTGCCTGCCGGTGGCAGTAGCATTTCCGCCTGTTGGCGGGCGAAACTGAGAAAATTCACCGCCAGCTGGCCATTTTCAGCTTCGGCGCGCAGCAACGCCAGGTAGCTGAACGGTGGCAGGTTGGCCAGTTTCCGTTCGGCCATCAACAGATCAGAAAAAGTGGCGTAGTCCTGTTGGGTCAGGGTAGTGATCAGTGGGTGATCACAATGATGGCTTTGCAAAATGACCGTGCCGGGTTTATCGCCCCTGCCGGCCCGTCCAGCCACCTGGGTAATCAATTGTCCCATCCTCTCCGGTGCCCGGAAATCCGGGCTGAACAGGCCGGCATCGGCATCCAGAATGGCCACCAGCGTGACGTTGGGAAAATGGTGCCCCTTTGCCAGAAGCTGGGTGCCGAGCAGAATGCAGGGCTCTCCCTGATGCACCCGATCGACCATGTTCTGCATGGCCTGCTTGCGTCGGGTGCTGTCCCTGTCCACCCGAATAACCGGAAAGTCCGGAAACAGCGCTTCGAGGGTTTCTTCGCTGCGCTCGGTGCCCTGACCGAGGCACTGTAAATGAATGCTGTGACAAACCGGGCAGCGGGGTGGCACCGGTTGCCTGAATTCGCAGTGATGGCAAACCAGCCGTTGAATCTGACGATGTACCGTCAGTCGCGCTTCACAGTGCTGGCAGTTCGCTATCCAGCCACATTCATGGCAGGTCAAAGTCGGTGCAAACCCGCGGCGATTCAGGAAAACCAGCACCTGATTGCCATCGTCGAGGTGGGACTGAATGGCATCGATCAGCTCCCTGGAATAGCCTCCGGACAGATTTGCCTTTCGGATGTCGACCGGCTGCCAGCGGGGTTGCCGGGCGATACCCGGGCGGCAGGACAGGACCAGTCGAGTGTAGCGCTGCTGTTCGCAGTTATACCGTGTTTCGAGGGACGGGGTGGCCGAGCCCAGAATCAGGGGAATGGACTCCATTCGCGCCCGCACCACGGCGAGGTCTCGCGCCGAGTAGCGAAACCCTTCCTGCTGCTTGAATGAGCCGTCGTGTTCCTCATCCACAATCAGAATGCCCGGTGACTCCAGCGGTGTGAAAATGGCGGAACGTGTACCCAGTACAATCGGGGCGGCACCGGTGCGTGCCGCGTCCCATGCCAGTATGCGCTCCCGGTCGGTGAGGCCGGAATGAAGCACTGCCACCGGGCAGTTGAAACGGGTTTTAAAGCGCTCCAGCGTCTGTGGCGTCAGGCTGATTTCCGGAATCAGTACCAGCGCCTGTCTTCCGTACCGAATGATTTTTTCAATGGCCTGTAAATAAATTTCGGTTTTGCCACTGCCGGTTTGACCGTCCAGTAAGTAGGCGTGGAAGCCGTGCAGCTCAATGCTCTCCATCGCCTGTTGCTGTTCGGGATAAAGGGGCAGGGGGGATTCCGAGAGCAGCCTGTCCGGATCGAACAACGGGGTGTTCACGCGGAGTTCCAACGATTCGATCAGGCCTTTGTTTTTCAACTGTCGAAGTGCGGCAACGCTGATGCCCTGTCGCTGAAAATCGTCTTTTGTGGCGGAGGGTTGCTGCTGCAGTAAATTCAGTGCCTGTTGTTGTCGGGGGGCACGCGCCAGGGCCGTGTCTGGCAGCCCCTTGCCGGCTAGTGTCAGTTGCCAGCGGACTTCGCTTTGCCGGGGTACTGCATCCCCCTTGCGGAGCGTTGCCGGCAGCGCTGTACTGAGTGCGTCACCCGGTGGGTGCTGGTAGTAACCCGCGGCCCAGACACAGAGCTCCAGCAGGGTTTCGGGCAGCAACGGTTCATCATCCACCAGTTCGGTAACGGGTTTCAACCGTGTGGCGGGATGTTCGCTGGATGCCGCAATTTCAATGACAACCCCGATGACCTGACGGCGGCCAAAAGGCACCTTGACGCGGCAGCCGGGCCGGGGTGTCCGGGTACTGTTTTCTGAAGGCAGGTAGTCGAACAGCCGCCGCAGGGGAGAGGGGACAGCAACACGGATAATGATGGATTCTGTCATTGATGTGTTTTTTTGTTAAAACCTTGAATGGGCATCGTTTTCTGGTAGTATTCTCGCTCCGTTTAAAGGCGGCATATGGTGCCCGACAATTGAAAGGCATCCCGAGGGATTAAACGCGACCTGTTATCAGCAAACCGAGGCGAGACATCCAGTGTACCAGAAGTGCATCAGGGTTCGGGCGATCGGTTTGGCAAGCAGGAGCGAATCAATATTCGGGTTGCACAGAGATCGGGTTGGCGATATGCAAGAGACTGAGGCAATGAGACATGAGATCTGAAATCCATCCAAATTACGGCACACTGTCAGCTACCTGCAGCTGTGGTAATGCATTTGAAGTAGGCTCCACCATGAACGGTAGCATCCACGTGGATGTCTGTTCAGCCTGCCACCCGTTCTACACCGGCAAGCAGAAAGTTGCTGATACCGGTGGTCGTATCGACCGTTTCAACAAGCGTTTCGCCGGTCGTTCCGCCAAAAAATAATCTGAATATGTCTGCCTTTCGAGGCAAACGATGCGCGCTCTGGATGATATGCCAGAGCGCGTTTTTCGTTGTCTGGCTGTTTATCGCCGGTGGGCCCGCCAGCGCCGAGCTTCGCTGCCAGCCTTTCGCCCCAATGGAGAGGGTTTCCGTCACTCATGTCTATGACGGCGATACCGTTAAACTGGACGACGGCCGCAAAATTCGATTGATCGGTATCAATAGCACGGAGCTGGGTCGCGCTGGGCAACCGGATCAGCCGTTCGCCGCCGAGGCCCGTGACAGATTGCGCAGCCTGATCAAGTCTGCCTCGCAGCTACATTTGTTAACGGATCGGCAAACCCATGACCGCTATGGTCGAACGCTCGCCCACCTGTTCAATGAGCGAGGAGAAAGTCTCGAACAAAGCCTGCTCGAACAGGGGCTGACCTACCATGTTGCGGTGCCGCCCAACCTGACCCTGGCAGACTGTTTTGCCAGCGCCGAGCAGTTGGCGGTCAAACAGCAGTGGGGACTCTGGAGCAATGCCGGCATGCCCCCAGTCGCTGCCCGGGATGTGCAGGACGGGGGGTTTAAGCGATTGCAGGGCACCGTAACAGCCGTCCAAACCGGCAGGCACTGGCGGCTCGTCCTGGATAATGTGATCAACGTGATGATTTATCCAGAACACCACCATCGCTTTGAAACAAAACAGCTGAACAGCCTGCAGGGCCAGCGAGTGGAAATACAGGGGTGGGTTTACCGCAGTCGCGGGGAATGGCAGATCAAGTTGGAAACTCCCCACGGTATTGTGTTTCCCCGGTGAATTATCCGGCGCCGCCCTCCGGCGACGCCGCTGTTTCCTTTCCAAAACACCCTACCAGCTCAATGAGGCGCCGGTCTGGTACTCGGTAACTCGGGTTTCGAAAAAGTTTTTCTCCTTGCGCAGGTTGGCCTGCTCCTCCAGCCATTCCAGGCGATTGATGGCGCCGGGGAAGGGCTCTTTGTGGTTGAGGGCCCGGGCCCGCCGGTTGGCGACAAAGCGGAACTGGTCCATGTGCTCGCCAGCGCTGTAACCGAGGATGGGATCCGGCATCAGGTAGTGGGCGTAGGCGGATTCCACCGCTTCAGCTTCTTCCCACATAACCTGTAATTGGGTCGGATCCAGCTTGAGATTTTCCTCTTCCAGTAACTGGTTAACCACCCGCAGACCAAAGGCGCAGTGCATGGCTTCGTCCCGCAGGATGTACTGCAGCTGTTCCCCGGTGCCTTTCATCAGGCCGCGTCGCTGCAGGGCAAAAATCGGGTTGAAGCCGTTGTAGAACCAGCAACCTTCGAAGATACCGGCAAAGAACAGGTAGGACATGGCGAAGGTTTCGAGGTCGTCCCGGTTGCCGAGGTCGAGATCATGGCGCAACACGGTATCCAGTCTCGCACTGGCCAGGCGAATTTTGCCGTGGATGGCCGGTACCACCCGGTAGCGGTTGTAAATGTCGCTCTGGTCCAGCCCGAGGGTTTCGATGCAGTGCTGGTAAGTCCAGGTGTGCAGTGCTTCTTCATAGACCTGCCGGGCCTGGTAAATCTGCAACTCCGGCGCGGACATTTTTTCCATCACTGCCAGGCCGATATTGCGCATGGCCATGATGTCCGAGGTGGTCAGATAGGCCAGCACGTTTTCATACAGGTGACGTTCCTCGGTGGTCAGTTTGTGGTGGTAATCATGGATATCCTGGGTCATGTTGACGTCCAGAGGTGTCCAGTGATTCTTGTTGGCATTGAGAAAAAACTCCCAGGCCCAGGGGTATTTGAAGGGGGCCAACTGATTGATGTCCGCTTTGCCGTTCACCACCCGCTTGTCCGCCGGATTGATGGGCGGCAGGAGTGTCGCCGGTGTTTCTGCCAACGCAGCAGTTGCTATTGACAGTGTCGCCGGGACCTTTGATATCCCAGCTGGCTGTGCGGCAGTGATCCCTCCCAGCAGGTTGATGGTGCCGGGAGGAATGGCGCTGCGCAACGGGTCATCCCAGTCTGGAAGCGGGGTTGTGTCGGTCTTGATGGCAGTTTGTCGGATACTCATTATTGGCAGGCCTCGCAGTCGGGGTCGAGAATGGAGCAGACGGATGGTGTGGCCGACATCGAGTCACTGTTGGCCGTATCGGCGCTGATGCGACTGGCCTTGTCGGCGTGGGTGGCTCCCAGAGAGCGCAGGTAGTAGGTGGTTTTCAGGCCCCGGGACCAGGCCAGCCGGTACAGGTTGTCGAGTTTTCTGCCGGATGGCTCCGCCATGTAGAGGTTGAGGCTCTGGGCCTGGTCCAGCCATTTCTGGCGCCGTGCCGCCGCCTCCACCAGCCAGCGGGGGTCGATTTCAAAGGCAGTGGCGAAGCGGGTTTTCAATTCCTCCGGTACCCGGTCGATATCCATCAGAGAGCCGTCGAAGTATTTCAGGTCACTGACCATTACTTCGTCCCACAAATCCTGCTCCTTAAGCGCCTTCACCAGCCAGGGATTGATCACCATGAATTCGCCGGACAGGTTCGATTTCACGAACAGGTTCTGATAGGTGGGCTCAATGGACTGGGTGACACCGACAATGTTGGAGATGGTGGCGGTGGGGGCAATGGCCATGACATTCGAGTTGCGCATACCGTGTCTGGTCACCAGTTCGCGCACCGGCTGCCAGTCCAGTTGGCTGGAGTTGTCGAGGGTGCAGTAGTCGTCGCCGCGCTGCTGTTCCAGCCATTTCAGTGAGTCGATGGGCAGTACACCCTGATCCCACAGGGACCCTTCATAGCTTTCGTAGCGGCCACGCTGTTGCGCCAGCAGCGCCGAGGCACGGATCGCATGGTAGCTGATCAGTTCCATGGACTGGTCGGCAAAATACACGGCTTCCACACTGGTGTAGGGCAGCTTCAGGGCGTAGAGAGCGTCCTGAAATCCCATCAGGCCGAGCCCCACCGGGCGATGTTTCAGATTCGACTCCCGGGCCTTTTCCACGGCGTAGTAGTTGATGTCGATGACGTTGTCGAGCATTCGCACCGCCGTGAAAACCGTCTGTTCCAGATGTGCCTGATCGAGTCGGCCGTCGCGAATGTGGTTGGGCAGATTGATAGAGCCGAGATTGCACACGGCGATTTCCCGCTCATTGGTATTCAGGGTGATTTCCGTGCACAAATTGGAGGAGTGCACCACACCCCGGTGTTGCTGGGGCGAGCGGATGTTGCAGGGATCCTTGAAGGTGATCCAGGGGTGACCGGTTTCAAACAGCATCGACAACATTTTTCGCCACAGCTGCGTGGCGGGCACGGTTTTGTGCAGGGGGAGTTTGCCGTCCCGGGCCAGTTGTTCGTAATGGCAGTAGCGCGCCTCAAAGGTCCTGCCGTAGAGGTCGTGCAAATCGGGCACATCCTCCGGTGAAAACAGGGTCCAGGGCTGATCCTCGATCACCCGTTTCATGAACAGGTCGGGAATCCAGTTGGCGGTGTTCATGTCGTGGGTGCGGCGGCGCTCGTCCCCGGTGTTTTTGCGCAGTTCCAGGAAATCCTCGATGTCCAGGTGCCAGCTCTCCAGGTAGGCACACACGGCGCCCTTGCGCTTACCGCCCTGGTTGACCGCCACTGCGGTGTCGTTCACCACCTTGATGAAGGGCACCACGCCCTGGGATTCGCCGTTGGTGCCGCGAATGTGGGCCCCCAGGGCCCGCACCCGGGTCCAGTCGTTGCCCAGGCCACCGGCCCATTTGGAGAGCATGGCGTTGTCCCGGATACCCTCATAGATGCCGTCCAGGTCGTCGGGAACTGTAGTGAGGTAGCAGGAAGAAAGCTGCGAGTGTCGGGTGCCGGCATTGAACAGGGTGGGGGTGGAGGGCATGTAATCGAAGTGCGACATCACCTCATAAAACTCGATGGCGCGCTGGTTGGGATCGTCCTCCCTCAGTGCCAAACCCATGGCCACCCGCATGAAGAAGCCCTGGGGCAGCTCCAGGCGCTGTTTGCCACGGTGCAGGAAGTAGCGGTCGTAGAGGGTCTGTAATCCCAGATAGGTGAACTGCCGGTCGTGCTCCGGCCGCAGGGCGGCACCGAGGCGTTGCAGGTCAAAGGACAACATCGCTTCGTCCAGCAGTTCCGCCTCAACAGCCCCGCGAATCCCCGACTGAAACAGGGCGGCATAGTCCTGTTCGCTGTAATGGCCGGACAGGCTCTGGTGGCAGTCAAGGGCCAGGATTACTTCTTCCCACAGCTGCTCCAGCAACAGCTGGGCGCAGGCGTGGGAATAGCCCGGGTCTTTTTCAATCAGAGGGCGGGTTGCCATTACCATGGCAGTAGTCACCTCCGCTGCCTTCATGCCCTCGTAGAGGGTGCGACGAATCTGGGCTGTCAGATAGTCGGCATCCACACCCTCGATGTCCCGGCAGGCGCGTTGTACCCGTTGGTCTACGTCTGCCAGATTCAGTATCAGCTCCTTGCCGTCGCTGTCGATAACCGGCAATTGTTCACTGGGTGGGGCGTTGCTGGGCGTGGCAGGGCCGGCGGCACTGCGATTCTGGTGGTGCTGCTCCCGATACAGCACATAGGCGCGGGCCACCTTGTGGAATTCACTGCGCATCAAACCCAGCTCCACCAGGTCCTGGATTTCCTCGATATGCACGCTGCCCCCTGCCGGCAATCGCTTTTGCAGGCGCTCGATAATATCCCTGGCGATGGCATTGACCGTCTGTTTGACCCGCGCAGATCCGGATGCTTCATGGCCCTCTACGGCGAGGAAGGCCCTGGTCATGGCGATGGCGATTTTTGAGGCGTCGAAGGGCACGGCTTGACCCGTGCGCTTGACCACTTTAAACGGTATGTCTGTAGATAGCGGGGGCGGTGTGTGGTGCCCGCCAGGGGTGAAGGGTTGGCTATTCATTATGTCATTCCTGTCGATTTATTCGCGAAATCTTCAGGCTTCGCCGATTGGCGGACGGGCAGGGTGCATGGCGGCAAACGGGGTTTACCCGTGATGCAGCTGGTGTCCTGAATCGCGAAGACTGAAGCCTTGTTTGCTGGCAGGTCTTCGGACTCAGGGGCGTTGCGCGAGATATTGCGCTTCCTACAGCGACGGCTTCCCATTCAATTGAACAGTGCCTCGGCGTTGCCGATGCCGCTTTCGTTCCCCTTTACCGCTGCGCGTCAGTTCCGGATTCTCACCGGATTCCCTTTTCAGGACGGCCTATAAAACACAATATATGCCAATCCAACCAGCTTTTAAGAGCATATCTTGTGTATTTTTGCATGTAAAGCGGTTTCCCCTGTTGGTGAAAGCAATGCCGTGGTCTATGTCGCCCGCACAAGGCTGCGACAATTTGTCGCATTGACTGATCTTTCTTAAGCCCTAAATATCCCGTTCCTGAATTCGAATCACTTTCATTTCGATTCGTGCTGGGGAGAAAATGAAAAAAGCAATTTGCCGGGCCTCTGCCCTGGTCGCTCCATACCTGTTCGGCCTCTCAACGATTTCCGTTCACGCGGAAGACAGTGGTGTCGAAGGGGCGGGGGCAACCGCTGTGGTGGCAAGCCTGGAAGAAGTCAAAGTCTGGGGCAAACAACTTTCCAGTCGCGAGGCGGGTTATACCAACCCAACCAGTGTATTGACCCGGGAAGATATGGCCAGTATCAACGTGGCGACCACGGAAGATCTGGTGAAATACGAGCCCAGCCTGGTGATCCGCCGCCGCTTTATCGGCGATGCCAACGGTACCCTGGGGATCCGCGGTTCCAACATGTTCCAGACCAGCCGCTCAATGGTGTTTGCAGACGGTGTACCGCTGCATTATTTCCTCGAGTCCCGCTGGAATGGCGCGCCGCGCTGGACCCTGGTGTCGGCCAGTGAAATTGCCCAGGTGGAGGTGGTCTATGGCCCGTTTTCCGCCGAGCACAGCGGCAATGCCATGGGTGGTGTGGTGTTGATCGAAACGGCGATTCCCCAGCAGCGGGAATTCCATGTGGACTGGTCGTCCTTTGTCCAGTCCTTTGATGAGTACGGTTTCGACGATGACCTGTGGGGGCGCAAGGGCTTTATTTCCTTCGGCGACAAAATCGGTGACCTCAGCGTTTACCTATCCTACAACCGTCTGGAAAATGACGCCCAACCCCAATCTTTCTACTATGGCAGTTCCAGCAGCTCACTGACACCGACTGCGGTGAGCGGTGCAATAGGGGATGGGGACGACAAGGGTGCAGACCAGTGGTATTTCGGCGATACCGGGATGGTTAAAACCACCACTGACAACTACAAATTCAAGGCCGGTTATGACCTTGGTGATTGGTTTGCCCTCTTGAATGTGGCCTACGAGGACCGCCGTTCGGATAGTGATTCCGCCAACAGTTATTTGCGGGATATCGAAGGCAATACGGTCTGGGGCGGGCACGTGGTGCAGAACGGTGAGCCACTTTTTGTCCCCGCTAGTCGACTCAATGTCAGTGAGCAGGATCGCCGCAGCCTTTCGGTGGGGCTGCGCTTGAAGGGGGACCTGACGGACAGCCTGTCGGTGGAAACCAATCTCAGCCACTTTGCCATTATTGAGGATGAAACCCGCAGTTCTGCCCTCAATCCTGCCCACCCTGACTATACTCTGGCTGGACAGGTGCTGGATTACGGCGATACCGGTTGGCAAACTGCCGACATCAAATTCACATTGGATGAATTTGGTCTGGATGGCATGCAGTGGGTGGCGGGCCTGCGCTACGAGACCTACGAACTGAATACCACCGTCTATAACTCCGATAATTACGTTGTCGGCGACAGGACCCGGGCCACCAGCCGCAGCGGCGGGGAGACCGGGATCGCCGCGGCGTTCCTGCAACTGAACTGGGATATCGATGCGCACTGGTCCACCTCTCTGGGTGGGCGCTATGAATCCTGGAAAAGCAGTGATGGTTATTTTTCGGACGACGATGTCCTGACACCCTGGTTGGATCTGGTCAAGCTGCCGAGTCGTTCCGAAGACAAATTTTCGCCGAAATTTTCCCTGGGTTTTCGCCCGGATCACCTGTGGACCCTCCGCTATTCCATCGCCAAAGCCTACCGCTTCCCCATTGTCGAAGAGCTGTTCAGCCAGTTTCAGGCCTTCAATGCGGTCAGTGAGGCCAATCCCGGACTGCAGCCGGAAGACGGCCTGCATCACAACCTCATGATTGAGCGGGCCATCGATCGGGGTTATGTGCGGTTGAACCTGTTTTTGGAAAACATCAAAGACGTGATCGAGTCCCAGGCGACGATTCTGCCGGGCGGTTCCTCGATCCGTACTTTCGTGCCGGTGGACGAGGTGAGAACCCGCGGCGCCGAGTTTATTGTCAACGCCGCCGACTTCCTGCTGCCGAAACTGGATGTGCGCTTCAACATGGCCTGGACCGATGCCGAGGTCATCAAAAATGCTCCTGATCCCGCCATTGTCGGCAATTTGTTCCCGCGCATGCCGAAATGGCGCGGCAATCTGCTGGCCACCTACCACGTGACTTATCGCTGGGATATCGGTGGCAGCCTGCAATACGCCAGCGACAGTTACGGGCGGCTGGATAACAGCGACGGGGCCGATCAGGTGTTCGGCGGTCAGGATCGCTACCTGTTCCTCGGGCTGAAAACCAGCTTTCGCCGGGATAAGCACCTGACCTTCAGTTTGGGTATGGACAATGTCACCGACGAAACCGCCTATGTCGCCCACCCCTGGCCCGCGCGAACCCTGTATTTCAATGTCTCTTATGACTGGTAACAAGGCGGGCACGATGGCGCATAACAACCGCTCTATGAGCATTTATCGCACCCTGTGGTGTTGGCATTTTTATGCCGGACTGTTCTGCATTCCCTTTGTGCTGACACTATCGATCTCCGGGGCCATTTACCTGTTCAAGCCACAACTGGATGCGCTGGCCAATCGCCCCTATCAGAATCTGGTGGTATCGGGCGAGCGCAGCAGCGCGGATGCCCAGATCGGTGCGGCCCTGGCCGCGTTTCCGGGTAGTGGTTTTACCAGTTATCAACTGCCGGAGGCGGATGATCAAGCCGTCGTCATTACTGTACTCGATCAAGGCCGGCAGCGGCTTGTGTATGTCCATCCCTACAGCCTGAAAGTGCTGCACAGTGTTGTTGCGGAGGAGCAGTTCATCCGGCAGGTGCGAACTTTCCACGGGGAGTTGCTGGTGGGGGCGGTGGGTTCTGTGCTGGTGGAGCTGGCCGGTTGCTGGGCCATTGTCTTGGTATTGACCGGGCTGTATCTGTGGTGGCCGCGCAACGGCCGTGGTCTGGCCGGTGTGCTTTATCCCCGCCTTGGCCGGGGTGGTCGCCTGTTCTGGCGCGACCTGCACGCGGTGACCGGTATCTGGCTGGCGATGTTTGTACTATTCCTGCTGATGACAGCGTTGCCCTGGACCCTGGTGTGGGGCACCGCTTTCAAGGAGCTGCGGCAATGGGGCGACAGACCGATGCAACAGGACTGGACGCTCAGTCGGGCCCAGGAACACCACCACGATGGCGCAATGCCGTCGGGGCGTGCAGATCTCAGTGAAGCGCTCCTCGCCACGGCCATCTCCCTGCAATTTGCCGCGCCGGTATTGCTGTCGCCGGATCGGCAGAATCCTGCCCTGTGGAAAGTCCAGTCCCAGTCCCAGAACCGTCCGCTGCGGGCAGATGCCTGGCTCGATGGCCAGTCCGGTGATGTGGTGAGGGTACAGAGCTTTGCGGCGCGCCCCTGGGTCGACCGGGTTATCGGTATTGGTGTGGCCGCCCATGAAGGACAGTTGTTCGGCTGGTTGAACCAGTTGTTGGGCGCCCTGACAGCACTGGGGCTGATATTTCTGACCGTCAGCGGGGTTGTGCTCTGGTGGAAACGTAAACCATCGTTCGGACTCGGTGCTCCGGCGGCCCTGCCGGAGGTCCCCTCAAAGAGTATATTTTTCACCATCATTGTCATTCTGGCGCTGCTGCTGCCGATGTTGGCGATATCGCTTGTGCTTCTTTGGCTTCTGGAAAACCTGTTGTTGCGTCACTTGCCTGGCGCTCGTCTATGGTTGGGTCTTGTCGACCCTGGGGGTGATACAAAAATCCGTTAACACCGGATGAATCGACATGCTAATCTGGTGTCCCCTGGTTGCTTTTATGAGGATGTGTCGTGGACAGAAATACCGTTTTGTTAAGTGTTGTGCTGGTGATCACACCGTTGTCTGTCAGTGCCGCCAGCTGGTGGGATACCGGCAAGGAACTGCTCGGTGGCAACACGGCAAACACGACAGAATCCGCTGCGCCGGTCAGTGGGCTGGCCGGGCTCTCCAGCGATGAAATTGCCGCAGGATTGAAAGAGGCGTTGCGGGTGGGTGCCGGTAATGTGGTTTCACAGTTGGGCGCTCAGGACGGATTTTACCTCGATGACGCGATCCATATTCCATTGCCCCCACAACTTCAGCAGGCCAAAGGTGTTCTTGAGCAGGTGGGTATGGGCGACAGTTTGCAGGAGCTTGAAATGAAACTGAACCGGGCTGCCGAGGCGGCTACTCCGCGGGCCAAGGCGATGTTTCTCGATGCCATCAGTGCCATGACCATCGACGATGCAAAGAAGATTTACAGTGGCTCGGAAGATGCCGCTACCCGCTATTTCAGTGACAAAATGCGCGGCCCCCTCGGGGAGGAAATGCGCCCGGTGATTGCAGCCAGCCTCGCAGAGGTGGGTGCGCTACAGACTTACGATGCGATTGTCAGTAAATACAAGACCCTGCCTTTTGTCCCAGATATCAAAGCCGATTTGACGGACTACACGATAAACGGAGGGATGGACGGCATTTTCTATTATCTGGCCCGGGAGGAAGCGGCGATCCGTGAGAATCCGGTCAAGCAAACCACTTCGCTGTTGAAAAAGCTGTTTGGTCAGCCCTGAACCCGGCCCGGTAATATGGACGATCATAAATACGCTTCTGATTTCGAGGCCATGCAGCCTGTTCTGGTCTCCATATCGTCGCTCTCTCATAGGGGTTGCGGGGTGATACCCATCAAAATTCCCTATCAGTCTCTTTGCAGAATACTATCTGTTAATGGTTTATCCTGATGCCACGAAAAGAGGCATGGAAGTTAAAATTCGCGTAGGATCGTAACCCTGCCCGGTCCTGTGGGGCGAGTCGTTAAATCATTAAACTCGGCATCACGGTCAGGTTTGTTGTGAAACTGAGATGATCCGCTGAAATGAGAATGAGCCCGAAGCCAGGGTTTCCATGTTTCGATCAGTGCACCAGCCAACGGTGTTCAGACCTGGAGAGAAAGCGAATGACAACAATAGGTATCCCCAAAGAAATTTATCCCGATGAAAGGCGTGTTGCCGCCACCCCCACCTCCGTTCAAAAGCTGCTCAAGCTCGGCTATGAGGTATTGGTTCAGTCGGGAGCTGGTGAACCAGCGCATTATGATGATGAAGCCTATATCCATGCCGGCGCGGCAATTGCTGTTGATGCACCTGCGCTCTGGAGCCAGGCAGATTTTATTCTGAAAGTACGTGCTCCTATGGAAAACGCCATGCTCAACAGGCATGAAGTTGACATGATGAAGCAGGGCGCGGGTCTGGCCAGCTACATCTGGCCGGCACAAACCCCTGAACTGCTGGAGAAGTTTGCGGCAAAAGGGGCCACGGTATTCGCTATCGACAGCCTGCCCCGGATCAGTCGCGCGCAGAAAATGGATGCCCTTAGTGCCATGGCCAATATTGCCGGTTATCGCGCCGTCATTGAGGCGGCCAACCACTTCGGCCGTTTTTTTACCGGCCAGGTGACGGCGGCCGGGAAGGTCCCCCCCGCCAAGATCATGGTGATTGGCGCCGGCGTGGCAGGCCTTGCTGCCGTTGGTACCGCTAACAGCATGGGTGCCATCGTGCGTGCTTTCGATACCCGTCTCGAAGTGAAGGAGCAGGTGGAGAGCATGGGTGCCGAATTCCTCGAGCTGGATTTTGGCGATGAAGATGGCAGCGGTGGCGGCGGTTATGCCAAGCAGATGAGCGATGAGTTCATCAAGGCCGAGATGGCACTGTTTGCCGAGCAGGCAAAAGAAGTGGATATCATTATCACCACCGCCCTGATTCCCGGCCGTCCGGCACCGAAACTGATTACCGCCGAGATGGTGGCTGCGATGAAGCCCGGCAGTGTGATTGTCGACCTGGCCTCGGAGCGGGGTGGTAACTGTGAACTCACCGAGCCGGGCAAGGTCGCTGTGCATCACGATGTGTCCATCATCGGTTATACCGATCTGCCCAGCCGCATGGCAAAGGTGTCCAGTGATCTCTATGCCAGCAACCTGACACACTTGATGAACGATCTGACGCCTGAGAAGGATGGTCAGCCCAGCGTTGATATGGAAGACATCGTCATTCGGGGACTCACGGTTGTTCACGGTGGTGAAGTTACCTGGCCACCACCGAAAGTGGAGGTGGCGGTGAATGCCCCGCCGCCGAGTACTGAAGAGCCATCGCCCAAGGATAAAAAGGCCAAAGGAGAGCCCTCCGTGATTGGCCGGTGGCTGGGCAAGGGCCTGTTACTGGTGGTGACTGTGTTGGCGTTGCTGGGTATTGGTAGCTATGCCCCCCCCAGTTTCCTTACCCATTTTACGGTGTTTGTCCTGGCCTGCTTTATCGGCTGGCAGGTGATCTGGAATGTAACGGCGTCCCTGCACACCCCTCTGATGAGTGTGACCAATGCGATCAGTGGCATTATCGTGATCGGGGCGTTGCTGCATCTGGCGCAGTCTGAAAGCGGTGCAGTGGGCATCATGGCTTTTATCGCCGTGCTGATTGCAACCATCAATGTGGCCGGGGGCTTTCGGGTTACCCACCGCATGCTGAAAATGTTTCGCCGATAAGGAGGGCACACCATGAGTCCAGGAATCGTCAGTGTGGCCTATGTTGTGGCCAGTATATTATTCATTCTCAGTCTCGGTGGTTTGAGTCACCAGGAGTCTGCTCGTCGCGGTAACTACTATGGTGTCGCCGGGATTCTGATTGCCGTTGGCGTCACCATAGCCAATGTCGGCACGGGCGATATGGTCGCAATTCTGGTTGCGATTGTGCTCGGCAGCATCATTGGTATTTTTCTGGCCAACCGGGTCGAAATGACCCAGATGCCGCAATTGGTAGCCCTGCTGCACAGCTTTGTCGGTCTGGCTGCCGTGCTGGTGGGCTTCTCCGGTTACATTGAGCCATTGATCGTGACCCACGGTGCGGAGCACACCATTAAACTGGTCGAGATATTTCTCGGTATTTTCATCGGTGCGGTAACCTTTACCGGCTCGTTGATCGCCTGCGGCAAGCTGGATGGCCGTGTGTCCAGCAAGGCATTGACTCTGCCGGGTCGCCACCTGATGAATCTGGTGGCACTGGCCATTACCGTGGCACTGGGGATCATGTTTGTCGGTGCCGACAGTCACTGGGCTGGGTTGCTGGCACTGATCATCATGACCATCATCGCCAGTGTGCTGGGTGTCCACCTGATTATGGCTATCGGCGGTGCCGACATGCCGGTGGTGGTTTCCATGCTCAACAGCTACTCGGGTTGGGCTGCCGCCTCTATCGGTTTCATGCTGGGCAACGACCTGTTGATTGTGACCGGCGCCCTGGTGGGCAGCAGTGGTGCCATCCTCAGTTACATCATGTGTCGCGCCATGAATCGCTCGTTTATCAGTGTGATTCTCGGTGGCTTTGGCCAAACCACCAGTAGCAGTAGTGCGTTAACAGGTGATGAAAGTGTTCAGGAAACCTCCGTCGATGAGCTCGCCGAGGAATTGCTGTCTTCGGACTCGGTAATTATCGTGCCCGGTTACGGCATGGCAGTGGCCCAGGCGCAGAGCGCGGTGGGCGACATTACCAAACTGCTGCGCGAGAAGGGTGTTACGGTGCGGTTCGGTATCCATCCGGTGGCGGGTCGATTGCCGGGGCACATGAATGTGTTGCTGGCAGAGGCCCACGTTCCCTATGACATCGTGCTGGAAATGGATGAAATCAACGAAGATTTTCCTTCAACAGACGTGGTGCTGGTGATCGGTGCCAATGACACCGTCAACCCGGCTGCGGCCGAAGACCCGGGTAGCCCAATTGCGGGTATGCCTGTTCTCGAAGTCTGGAAATCCCGTCAGGTAGTGATACTGAAACGCGGTATGGCAACCGGCTATTCCGGAGTGGAAAATCCCCTGTTTTATAAGGACAACACCCGGATGTTATTTGGCGACGCCAAGGAAACCGTGGATAAGTTGCTGAGCGCACTGCGCTCATGATCGGGTGGATTTGACAGCAAGCGGTCTGCGTCGCAGACCGCTTCAATCAGCGCAAATCGCTGCCGCTTATTACCGCGCTCAGGCACGCCCTATTTGCCGGGTGTCGCTCATCCTATAACAAGCTGATCAAAAACCGGGGATCCCTCCCAGCCATTTTTGGGCATACAATTTGATGAATTTATGAAGCAGCATATCGGCGTGGTACAAACGATCCCCGATTTCCAGTCTGAGCTGGAGGTGCTGGCCGGGGGTTTCCAGAGTGACCGGGCCGAACTGCCTTCAGCCATTCTGGTGCAGTTATTCTTTTCTTCCGACAACCTCGAGTGGATAGATCAGGTATCTGAGGCTGTGCTGACAGTCGTGCCCGAGGCGGTTATTGTCGGTGCTACCACAGACGGCGAGATTGCCCACGGCAAAACACTGACCAATAGCACCGTCTTTTCCATCTCGCTATTCGAAAAAACCACCCTGCAGATTGTTGCCGATAGCTGCCTCCCCGGCGAGGAGCTGGCGCTCGGGGAAGGCCTGCGAGACCGGTTGCTCAGGCAGGAGCAGCAGATTGCCGGTGTGCTTTTCCTGGCAACCCCTCTCTCAATCAATGTCAGCAGGCTGTTGGATGGACTGGCGTCGGGGGGTATCAATTTCCCCCTGTTCGGCGGCGGCGCAGGTGATTATGCCGTCATGGAGCACAGTCTGGTTATTGCCAATCAGCAGACCATCGACTGTGGGGCAGTGGTGGTTGCCCTGATCAGCGACGATCTGGTCATCAAGGAATATACCTATTCGGGCTGGATGCCGCTGACCAGGGAAATGACCATTACCGCCACAAAAAATGACAGGATTGCCACCGAGATTGATGGCCGGCCTGCCTATGATGTGTACAGCGGTTATCTGGGCATCGAGAACGACCAGCAGTTCTTTCTCAATGCCCTCGAATTCCCGTTTCTGGTGAAGCGCGATAACGAACTGCTTGGCCGCACGCCGATGAAGGCAACCCAGGACGGCGGAATACATTTCATTGCTGATGTTATGCCCGGCGATAAATTTCGTATCGGTTATGGTGATCCCAAAGAAATTATTGCCCACGCCAAACATGCCCGTGATGAGCTGAGCGAATTCTGTCCCGAGGCTATTTTTCTCTATACCTGCTGCTGCAGACGCTTCCTGATGCAAAATGACGTTGAAATGGAAACGCTGCCATTTGAAGAGGTCGCGCCAACGGTCGGTTTCTATACCTATGGTGAATTCCTCGGTAAGGGCAGTCACATCAGCCATTACAACTCCACCATGTTGGTGGTGGGTATGCGGGAAGGTGAGCCGAAAAAACCGATGGACTGTGATGTCGTCAGTTGGGCACCTGAAGCCGACCTGGCAGACAAGCCCGACTTGTACAAAAATCAGCACATCCGTGTGGTAACCCAGCTCATTCACTTCATCGAAACCATCACGGCCGAACTTGAAGATCGAAACAGGGAACTCATGCAGCTGGCGGTGACAGATAAACTGACCGGGTTGTTCAATCGGGCCAAACTCGATCAGGTGCTGGATGAAGAGATTGTCCGCCACAACCGTTATGGCACGGAATTCTGCGTCATCATGGCGGACATCGATGACTTCAAGATGATCAACGACACCTTCGGTCATCACAAGGGCGATGCTGCACTGAGGGCATTTTCGGATATTCTTCGACAGAGCATTCGCGCCAATGACACGGCCGGTCGCTGGGGTGGAGAAGAGTTCCTGATTGTTCTGCCGCACACCTCGGTCGATGCGGCCGCACAAACCGCCGAAAAGATCCGCGCACTCGTGGCGAGCGGCGATTATGGTGAGGTTAAAACCGTCACGGCCAGTTTTGGTGTGCTGGCGCACAAGCCCGGTGAAACAGTGGACGACCTGTTGTTGCGGGCGGATATGGCGCTGTACGCGGCGAAGCGTAAAGGCCGTAATGCGGTGGTTTGCCAATAGAAATCGCCGGTCATCCTGTCGATCTATTTCTATTGCCCGGATTTTTCGTCAAATAGCCAGATAGCCCATTATCACTACTGCATATCGCAGGCCTTTTCCCGTGGCCACCAGAATAAAAAAAGTGCTGGCGGGGACTTTCATCAGACCGCCGACCACGGTCAGGGCATCGCCACCTATCGGCAGCCAGGTCATCAGCAGACTCCATTTGCCGTAGCGGTTGAACCAGTTTTGTGCCCGCTCTATATCCGCCTTGCGGGAAGTAAACCAGCGGCGTTCCGAGTAGTCTCCCAGGCGCAGCCCGATCCACCAGTTAACCCCTGCACCCAGGGTGTTGCCGGTGGTGGCGAACAGCCACAGCAGCAGCGGGTCGAGTCCATCCCGTAGCTGGGCGACCAACAGGATTTCGGAATAAAAAGGCAGTAGGGTGGCTGCACCAAAAGCGACGGCGCAAAGCAATAAATAATCTATCATGGGGTTAACGGAGACCGATCAGTCATGGGAGAGGGACCTGTTTGACCATGGGCAAAAGGGGTGCCGGTGAGCATAAAGACTATCGGGGTGCGCTTCAAACCGGTTCTGCAACCAGTGACAAGTTAAACGCCTGTATGAAGTGTTCTGGCCGGGGGCCAACTGCCGTCTAGCTGACATAGCACCGGGGCGGATACACGCCAAAATGGGCCGTTTGACCACCGGTTAGGGTCTACAGGTCAGTAAAACCGCAGGCCCGACAGCGCCAGATCCGCTTCGAAGGCGCGCCCGATAGCCACAAGGCCTATCCGTTTCAGTTTGCCGAGATTGAGCGGCGTCTCGGTGCGATGGGCAACGAAGTCATTGAACGGCAGCCTGATCGTTTGCCATTCGGGTTTGACCCTGAAGTGTTGTCGGTAGGACTGCCAGGGTCTGCTCAGTTCGGTGGTTCTCAGGTGAACGGAATATTCCTCCGCCGGACCGCAGACATCCAGCTCTATGCCCTGCCACGCGCTACCGTCCACGGCTGTTTGGTCGGTGGATAAATCCAGTGTCATCTGCAGAAACCCGCCGTTATTCTCGAGGCTAACCCGGCCTCGCATGCGCAGTGCCAAACGGTTGGAGATGGTTTCACGGGTCAGGGTGCCTTGCGACAGCCCACCCATCACACCGTCGGTTACCAACCGCCACCGGCATGCATTGCTGTTGGTGGGGAGGTCTGATTCAAGGCTGTCAAAAATAACCGAGGTTGTCATAACGATTGAATGCCTGTTCTGTTAATGGACGGTGAAAACGTCAAGTGTATTCCACAGCGTTGCCGCGAGCCTCACGTTTAAACAGAAACCTGGTTTTAGTTTGTCGTACCGATCTCTTTATCCGTTCCGACCCCTGTTGCTCGCGCTTTGCCTGTTCGAGGTGCCGGTTTGGGAATAGCCATGAAAACCACATAAACGAATGTCAAAACAACTGTCGCGGCAAAAAAGTTCGCTAGACGACGGTAGGTTGGACGATCAGGGAAACGGTGGCAGATCACTGTATAGCGTCCGGCGATTGTCTCTTTAAGCCATCTGGCCGAGAGCGGTTTGGCGTCGGAAAACCTCGGAATCGGGCCTCGAGGAGGACTATTTGCGGCGGCTGTGATGATGGTCTGCGGCAGGTCGATGCCGTAATCGGCGGCAATGTTGATGCCGGCCAAAAAAAGCGTTTCCTTCTTGTCGGCAATTGCAAGTGCGTGTGCTTCTTGCCAATCCTCTGCCGTGAGGCTTTTCGACATCTGCGCCAGGTCGACAAGCCAGTTCAGGTTGTCCTCGAAGTCACCCATGACCGCATGCAGGACCACCATGAATAGCTCAATGGGTCTGGCAGGTTTTAACAACCCGGTTGCCGTTGATTGCACCGGTTGGGCCCAGGCCAGTTGCGTAAGCCGGTCGGATGTATAGCTACCCAGGCGACGGTGCAGATCGAGCTTCACGTCACTCTGGGGGTGAATAAGTTGAGTGCCGTGGTTCGGATCCAGGCCAAAAAAGCGATGAACGGCGCCCTTCCTTTCCAAATCGGCATACTCATGCGCCCAACCATTCTTCAGTAGCAACTTCAGAGCGCGGGCATGATCTTTTGGTGCCACCAGAAGATCCATGTCGGCCATCGACCGCAACGTTCGTCGGGGGTAGTAGTCAACCAGACCGACCCCCTTCAAAGCCATGACAGGTATATCCTGCTGGGCAAACAGGTTGATGACTTTTTTTAACTGATGGGTGCGATGTTGATACGCTATCCACCAGTATTGATAAAGTATTTTGAGACGAGCCTGGTGGATTGATGACAAACCAAAGCGCTGTGTCTGATCATGGATCAGTGGCGACAGGCGCATAATACCGAAACTCATGGTATCGATGACGATCATCCGATCCCAGGCATCCAGTAGCTCGCCTGCAGTGACCGCATCCTCAGCCAGACAGAGTTTTAGTGAAAGCTCTTCAATAGATAGCGTTGTCAGCATGGTGTGAACTTTATGGTCTGATCGGCAACGTCATCGAATTCGTCAAGATGACTGATGATAATGATGATTTTGTCATCTTTTAACTGCGCGATAGTACGCTTTAGTAAATTGATGGATGTGCGATCTAGGTGATTGGTGGGCTCATCGAGAACCAGTAGGGTATGGTCCGTGTAGAGCTCACGAAGTAGAGCAACTCGCCGGGCTTCTCCCCCCGATAACGCACCGCCACATTCGCCAACTTGATAGTTTTCCGGGTCTTTCTGCACAGGTAACAACTGCCGTTTCAGTTCAGGGTCACCTTCACTCCATTGCTGCTCTGCCGCAGGGTGGCCGAACAGTACATTGTCTTTGATTGTGCCGCCAAACAGGGTCACATGCTGATCAATCAGGGCTGTTTGATGGCGCCACAGGGATAGTTCCGGCCAGGGTGTTGGCGCACCGTTAATACACAGCTCACCGGCACTGGGCGTTAAATGGCCCAGCAGAATGCGGGCCATGGTGGATTTCCCCGCGCCATTTTCACCTTTCCACAGATAAATGTTGCCCTGCTCGAGGCTGAGCGATTTGTTTTTGATGACTGGCTTGTCGGGATAACTGAAGCAAACGTTGCTCAGGACAATCGACTTTAGCGGTTCTGTGGCACAAGAATGGGCACTTTCGTGCTCGCGGTCTGAGTTGGTGGGTTTTAGCTCGGAGGGCAACCTGAAAAACCTGTCGAGCGTTATAGCTGCCTCTTGCGCATCCATAAAGCTGAAAAGTGCGGTGCTTAGCGGTTGTATATGACTTTGGATAATGCTCAGCAGGAACAGCACAAGAACAAACTCCTGAGCGCTGAGTTCACCACTTTGTATGAGATAAACGCCAAGAAAAAGGGTGGCGACGCGGAGTACGTTGCCGGACCAGTTAAGCCATGACTTCCAGAATAACTGCTCTCGCAACATGCGAGTGTTATCGGAGAGAAACTCGCGTGTATGGTCGTGATGTTGCGTAGCGGTATCGGCTACGCCGCGCCCCATTTTGAATAATTCAAACTTGTCCAGCAGGGCGACGGCCCAACCATGTTGCCGGCGCCAGGCCGCCTGAAAGGCGACCAGTAGCGGCCGGGTTTTTTGTTTGGTGGTAATACCCAGCAGCGCAATCAGGCCCATGCCGACCAGACAAAATATCACCATGGTTGTACTGAGCCACGCAATAAAACCCAGCATCGCAAGCACAATAATTGTGCTGATCAGCACTGAGTCCAGCAGTTTGCTGATTCCCTGGCGAATACGCCAAAAGTCGGACATCAACAGGTCGTACAAATACGCGCGTTTGGATTGTTTAAAGGCCAGCCACTGCAAACCGGCCAGTTGATGATAGAGTTTGTCGCTCAGCCTGAGGCAGGCTGCATCAATGATCGCGAAGTTATAAAACGCCTGTCGCCACGCCAGCCATTGCGCGAGCGAAAACACAACGACAATGCCGGCAATTTCAACAAAAAATGGGCCATCGAAGGCTGTGGGCAGTGGCTGGATTGCACGATAGATCAACAGGGGCCAGCCAATCGACAAGCCCGTCTGGAGCAGGCCCAGCAACAGGCTGCGGTACAGTTGCCTGCTGGGAATGGCGCGCAATACAGACAACGGTGTAAAGTGAAATGAGTCAGTCATTACCGGAAACTTGTCTCTTGCTGTTCAGGTGCAGCCTGATCACTTTCAGATAGTCAACGGCAGAGACACCACTGGTCATGTTGTTGTCGTGGATACGTCGAAAAGCCAGGACCTCGGGAAGAACGATATGTTTAATGTTGTGAGTTTTGCAGCGGTTAAACCATTCGATAAAATCACCCATTTGCAAAGCTTCGTCAAACCTCCCGACTCGATCAAAAATGCTGCGCCGGCATAGCATCGAGGTTTTGTTGAAGCCATCCAGTGGCTCAAGACGCGCACGGTACTTTGTATTAACAGCCGATTCGTCATCAAACTCGTTTAATTTTGTGAAGCAGATGTCGAGCGACGGGTCGGCAGTCAGGGCAGCGAGCTGAGCCTGTAGCTTGTTGGTCGCCCACAGGTCGTCACAATCAAGAAAGGCGATCCAGTCGGCCCTAGTGTGCTCCAGGGCTGTATTGAGTGTCGCGCTCACTCCGCAATGTGGGCGATCGATAAAAACAAGGTTGGGCAACTGCCCGGCGAGCGCCAGAATTTTCTCCCGGCTGCCGTCGGTTGAACCATCGTTGACAACGATAATACGAACATTCTGGTGAGTCTGTTTGCGGACGCTGTCGATGGCTTCGCACACAAACCGCTCGCCATTATAAACCGGAATAATAATATCGATTAACGGGGCGTTAGCGTTGTTATCGCCTGTCTCTGTCATCGCACCAGTCCCTTCTTGCGCTGTGATTGGCGACGAAGGACCTCGAACAGGCCCGCACGCATTTTGTCGCTGGCGTAGGTACCATTATTCTGGTGCCACCATTTTCTCAATAGGGGGCGCTCAATATTGGCCTCCTCAAATCCGGCATTGCGTAAATTGACGATCAGCTCGGTATCATCGCCAGCCACCAGGCTGGAATCGAAGCCGCCGAGGCTGGCAAGAACATGGCTGCGGAGCATCAGTGCACTGGGTACAAATGACCGGTGCTCATCGGTGGGGAGGCGTAACAGGTGTCGGGGCAATACAAGTTCTTCCTGAGCATGCAAAGTCTGATTGCAGGTGACCCAGCCGACATAGGGGTGGGCGTTTAAATACGCCACCTGTGCGCTGGTTTTGTCTGCTTCCCATTCATCATCCTGATCAAGGAAGGCGAGGTATTTACCCGACGCCAGGCCTGCACCCGTGTTGCGGGCCGCTGCCACGCCCCGGTTGGGCGTTGTTACCAGGGTGGCAGTTGGGTAGTGCTCAGCAACCAATTGGCGGCCTGCGCCATCATCACTGGAACCATCGTCCACGACGATGAGTTCAATCGATTCATAGGTTTGCTGTTTTACGGTGTCGAGTGTGCGAACAATCGTTTCGGCACCGTTATACAGCGGGATAATCACGCTGACCAGCGGGCGATAAAACCGCCTGAAGTCGTTTATTTGGGGCAGAGGGCTACTCTGTGCGGTCGCTCGTCTTCTGCGCAGCGAACGGCGTAATATGTTCAAGAGATCCAGCTCCTGTGGGGTTTTCTCCACCGACATGTTGTTGCCATGAACATGGTAAATCAGTGTCGCCTCCTCCAGTAACACGATTCCCTGTCGCTGTTCTCTCAGTAGCAGCCACCAATTTACATCTTCGCTATAGCGCAGATTCTCATCAAACATCATGCCGTTATCAAATACCTGTCGTTTGACGAGAATGGCACCCAGATGCACATGGGTAATCTCCTGTGTCTCCGGGTCAAAGAGCATGTTCGGCATGGGCGTGCCGTTGGCGGCGACATAGCGGACTTTGCCGCCAGCGACGCTGGTGTCGGGGTCATTCAGGTGTGGCAGCAGCAACGTCAATTTGTTCTCGGGCCATTCATCGTCGCCGTCGATAAAACTGATCAGCTCACCCCTGGCATGTTTGAGGCCCGTATTGCGGGCAGCCGCCGGGCCACGATTTTCCTCATGATTGAGCAGGATCACCTGCTGGTACTGATCTTTTATATCTGTCAGTAGCTCACAGCACTGGGCATTCGAACCATCGTTGATGAGTATTATTTCAACAGGGAGTTGCCCGTTGCTGATTTCAGCCTGTTGCAGCACCGAGTTGATCGCCCGGTGTAACTCTTCGCCATTATTGTAAACAGGGGTGATGACGCTAAGCATTTTTTCTTCCTTCATCGCTCGTCACACGTCCAAAAGACTCGGTTAGCAGGTGCTTATCCGATCCCAAAAGCCATTGGTAGCAGGGGGCCGCATTAACGACCGTGGAGATTTTGCTGAAGGCTTCGGCACGGTGGTGTGGCAGGTGGTGCAACGTGGTGGGCGCGATGCTCATCAGTGCTTTGGCTGCCGAGACGGCTGATGTGGTCGATTGAGCGACACGGGGCGAGGCAATGCGCGGCACCAGTATGCCGACCAGATCTGCACTTTTTAACAGCCTGTCAGGGTAGTGTTCGCCAATATGCAGGATGGCCTTCTGATCCCGATAACTCTGGGGGTTTCGCAACTGACTGTGCAAATCAGTGAATCGCTCATCAAAATTATCATGATTGATTTTCGCGGACTGATACAGGCTGTGTACCTTAAATGGCGGTTTTGTGCGCAGGATGACATAGTCATCGCCCAGGTAATAGCGGCCACTGAGCAGGAGTTGCAGACAGCTGGTGGATTTTCCCGAGCCACTCGGGCCGGGAATAAGCCAGCCGCGCTTTCCATCTTCAGAGATGGCACCAGCGTGCATCAGCTGCAGGTCCTGATCGCGGCTCCACCAGTGAAAAATAATGCGGAATGAGAATGTCATCTCCCACCAGGGCACCTCCTCCGGATTGATGACCCAGTACAGGCCAATGCGTCTGAGCCGCGAGTATAGAAAAACCTGCCTTAGCCAGGGTTGGTAAAAAATCTGCACATCATTCTGGTCAATGGTGGCGGCGTATCCCTGGCCGTTAAACAAATCCATTGGCGGGGCTTTCAGCGAGGAGGTTGTGCCGCTGCTGTCGGCATAGAGAATGGTAAGATCGGCATCCGACTCGGACTCGCTGGCGAGGTGCGCGAGCGCGGGGAGAAACTGAGCCCGCAGTATCGGGGAGTGCGTTGCCAGATCAACAATGTGGCCACCCAGGTCAAGCCTGTCCCGATAGCACAGAGACTCCCTGTCCAGAAGTGCCAGCGCTTCCTCGAAATAATCATTGAGATTGAACATCGTTGCGGGAAGTGGACTCGGTTACGTGGTCTGTTCTTTGAGCTCCCAGCCGTCTTCATCCACATCGTGTATGGGGTCAAGCAGCAGCAGGTCCTGCATATCAGCGTAGCGGTTGAGTTCTGAGTGTTTGTATTCTTTCGCCGCCGTTGCGGCGCCCAAAGCAGCATCACGGGATGCTCTGTCAACAACCAGCTGTTCACTGATCAGCTCCTGCCAAATGCTTGAGAGTTCAGCGATAGCCGTTGCGCGGTGCTCGCCCAACGATGCGCAAATCGTCGCGATGGCGGCGTCAGGGTCAGCACACGGCAAGGCCTGGATCAGGCCAGCAGCAATGCCCTGAACACTGTAATAAAGCCCGCTATCCAGGTTTGCGATGATACATTCGTCTTCAAAAACTTCTGCTGCAACTTGTTGGTTCAAAGTGAAATGGTGCATGGTTTATGAGTATTCCGTTATAGATATCCGCTATTGGCCCGAGTTTACACGCAAAGCCTGAAGTTGACGACCTGGGTAACTGGACAAGCGGGGCAGAAAAAGCGGCATTAAGGGAGCAGTAAAGGGGGTCAGTAAAGGAGGTCAGTAAAGGCGTTAGCAAAAGAGTAAAAGGCGGCGGTGGAAACTGAGAGCCATCCCCTTTTACGACACTGCCGGTCGACTCCCAGATAAGTCAAAAACTACTTAACATGGGCTGCCGACAACATCTCCGGACGTATCTTGCCATGAAAAAACATATAACATTGAATCCAGTGACGGTACGATTGAACAGCGCGGCGACTGTAGTGCCCGACCAGCATCTACTCGTTAATCGAACCAGGGAATGGTGACACAGCCATGATCGAATGCCATTTCAAACAGATTCTTGATATAAACAGCCTTCTGCTTTTTCAGAAAAATCAATGGTCATCCGTACATTACAGGCCAGCCTATTTGAATGCCCACTCCGACAATAAAATAAACAGCAAAAATAACAAAGGGTTAAATAACACATGGTCACCACTTTAATGTTCTTCTATATCTCCGTAAATTTGAGAATTAAAAATGCAAGTAAGTAACGTAATTAAAAGTGAGATTGACTCTCTGATTGATATGGGAGCTGCGATCCTTCAAAAAGCTTCAAGAGCTGATAGTCGCTTTGAGGGAGATGACTTGGCAGAAGTATCTTCTTGGGTAACTCGGTTAGGGCAATTGCTCAGGAAGCTCTATGGTGAAAAAAGCCAGCATTATGAGAACTTTAATAGGGCTATTTCAACTGAGGGTTTCTATCTAATCCATAGCAATTGGTATGGTCATATATCCCAAGTTCAGGGTATAGCTTTAACAGTAAAGCACGATATTAAAAATGATCTTCTCACTAGCATTAAGGGGTTGCTTCAGGCTGAGATTTTCGCAGATTTTTTAGAGATTGGGGAACATTTATTGTCTGAGGGCTATAAAGATGCAGCTGCTGTTACTATTGGGGCTGTTTTAGAAGACGGACTTCGTGAATTGTGTAAAAAGAACAATATAGACATAGCAAAACCTAATGGCGCACCACTTACAATTGAGCCTTTAAACACTGAGCTAGCCAAGCATGAGGTCTATTCAAAACTTGTTCAGAAACAAGTAACAAGTTGGGCGCATATAAGAAATAAAGCTGCACATGGGCAGTATGATGAATATGATAAACCCCAAGTTGAAATGATGCTGCTATTTGTGCAAGGTTTTGCAGAGCAGCATCTATCACAAACAACATAACAAGGTTATCAATTTCGCGCCTACGGGGTCGGACGCAGCAAAGCTGCGCTGGTTATAACGGGAAAGATCAGAGCTACGAAACCTCAGAATCCAAGTTAATATCTAACACATTTGAAGTGATTTTTTATGATAGATAAGCTCAGATATGGAAGTCAATATTTTGATACAGATTGGGGGTGTGACTACTTTGAGATAGAAACACCTGCGCCGATTGGAAAAATCAAGGTATGCCATGTAATAGTGAATGACATAAAGATAATATCTGAAGCGCTAGCTAAAAAGGTGCTTGATACCTCTTGGATGACAAATATAGATGTAGGTAGCAGAAGAGCATATGACAGAACAGCTCAAGAAACAGCTGTTGCGCTAGTTGAGATATTTAAATCTACTACAAAACCCTCTGATGTAGGCAGTGAGTTTGGTGAAATTATGGTTTCGATTGGATCAACAAAAGCCCTCGAAAAAATATTTAACCATGTGATTTTACCCATAGCAGAACTATGGAAGCCACAAATAAAACAAAACGAAGGATTTGATTTTCATACAGTTTGCACTGATGAGCTTATAAATTTCGGCGAAGCGAAATATTCAGGGAGTGTTAACCCTCATAGCCATGCTATAAACCAAGCTAAAGGTTTTATTGATGATGAAAAGCATCTAAGAGATTATGTTCACCTAAGAGAGTTAGTTTCGAAAGAAGCCGTAGACAACCTAAATAGTGATGGTTTTGGTATTGTTGCTTCATTCTCAATAAATACAGCAGACCCATTTCAAGTCTTAAAAAATGCTATTGAGTCAGCTCAAGATAAGTTGAGTCTGGATAGCATAAGGTCAGTATATTTGGTTGGGGTGAGTCGATGAGCATAATCGATATTGCAGAAGATGCTGAACCAATTAATGGCATTTCAAAATTATTAGATATCCTTCATAAAGAAGGCCCTATAAGCTCTGATATTTTAGAAAAGATAGCTTATTATAAAAAGTTTCACGGCGATGTATTTCAAACACAAGAAGAGAAAGTTATCACATCTCTTGGGCTTTTTTATAAGTTGCCTGAGCCAAGCAATTTATACTCCTTTATATTGTCAGGAATTGGATCTCAACACAAAGAAGAATTTGGGGAGTACCTAACTCCTATTCAAGCAAGTGTACGAAGAGCAGTAAATGAGCATAAAGTGGTTTCTATATCGGCACCAACAAGTGCGGGAAAATCATATTCAATTAGAGATTTTATTGCTGAAGATGATGGTGATGCTGTCGTAATTGTCCCATCAAGAGCTTTGATTGCAGAATATGTCAACACTATGAAGCAGAAATTCAATGGTGACAAAAAAGTGATGATATCCTCCTTTGTAGATGACATATTTAGATCTAGAAATTTACGAAGAATATTTATTCTTACACCTGAACGGGCAAGAGATCTATTCCCTGCAAATCTAAAATTAAATATAAAAATATTCTTCTTTGATGAAGCTCAGATCTCTGAAGAAAACGAAAGAGGGATTGTTTTCGATGTGCTTGTGCGAAGAGTTAACAAACATTTTGGTAATGCAAAGCTAATTTTTGCACATCCATTCGTAGAGAATCCTGACGCCCAATTAAAAAAACATGATTTCTCTGAGGTGGATAGCTATTCTAGATCATATACACATGGTGCTGTAGGCAAGGTTTTTATATACCAGCATAAAAACAAAAAATATTACCACTTTTCTCCATTCATTGATCGAGGGCATCAAATTAGGAAATGTGTAGAGCATGAACAAAGATTTAGTGACTTTGCATTTGATGGAACTCATTCTGTCCTTGTCTATGTGTCAAAAGCATCAATATACAACGGTAAATACATCGAACCGTTCAAAAAATATATTGATAATTATGAGGTCATAGATTCAGTTGAAACTGAAGAGATCATTAACACCATTGAACATCTTTTGGGAGCTGATAATGATGAGCATAATTCTGAACTAGTCACATTATTACGAAAGGGTATTGTAATTCATCATGGCTCAGTGCCACTGGAAGTACGTTTTCTAGTCGAAGACTTAATAAGAAAAGGACATGCAAAAATTTGCTTTGCCACAAGCACGCTTGCACAAGGCGTTAATATGCCCTTCGATATTGTATGGCTTGATAACATGCGGATTTTTGGTGACACCGATCAAAGTAGATCATTGTCATTTAAGAACTTGATCGGTAGAGCCGGCCGGCTATCCAGTCAGCCCAGTTTTGACTTTGGGTATGTTTTTACAAAAAACCCTCAATTACTCTCCCAAAGAGTCAACGAGAAATTTCTGTTAGATGAAAAATCAGTCATCGACAACCCAGAAGCAATTGATAATCCTGACGTATCAGAACTGATAAATTCAATAAAAGATGATAGCTTTGATGATGATAAACAAGCACCTTTATCAAAGATCGATCGGCTTTCTGAACCAGAAGTATTTAAATACTGTGAAGCAATATTGAGCATTATCTACAGTGGCGATTCTATCAAAGATAATCTCTACGGAGCTAAGAATGGAACTAAGAGAGAGTCATTGAAGCAGTACTTCAGGTTTATATATGAAGCTTCAATTAATAGAGTTTTATATGATGGTGAAGTTGCAGTGTTTAGGCAAGCAATATCAATATTTCTTCAAGTAATTCAAGGGCGATCATTTAGAGAGATTGTTGGCATCAGGTATAGTTATATTTGTAAAAAAGATGAAGGTAGGCAAGGTTATGCTGCTTTCTCACAACCCGCAGCTAAACTTCCTAAGAGCACTCTGACTCAAACGTATTCAATCTTTGATAGGAATACATTGGCAAAAAATGTTAGTTACGATGCGGTTGTCTTTGACACATATGATTATCTTGATCAAGTAATTTCATTCTCTCTTTCAGAGACCTTTATAACATCATTCAAAGTATATAGAGATAACACATCAGATCAGCGTTCTGAAAAAATGATAGAGTTATTACGGTTTGGTACGAACAATACTGTTCATACATTGCTTATGCGTTATGGATTCCCTTCTGAAGATATTGCAGATATATCAAAATACATACTTTTCATTAATGAAGACACAATTACATTTAAACCTGACATATCAGAAGCACCACATTACATACAAGAAATGGTAGATTGGTACTTGCCATACTAGGCTCATAACAAGTAAATGACGCTGTAGTTCCCCCGTTTTGATGGATACCTTCTGATAACTCAGGAGGTGGTGGTATGCCAAAATACACTCAACCAAGAATGATCTGCACCCAACTTTCTAATCCATCGTGATCTTAGTGATGTTCATCACCAGAGGGGACGATGGACATGAAGAAGCATTTACTGAAAAAACAGATCATTCCTATTCTGAAGGCAGTCGAGGCTGGCTTGCTTGTCAAAGAGCTGCGATAAAGGGGTACAGCGATAAAGGGGTCACCGACCCCCTTTAGAGTCTGGTTCTTTCCAGTTTGGGCCTTTTTGCGGCATACCTGGGCGGTCTTGCACAGTCCAGAAATGAAAAAGGCCTGCGATTGGCTGCAGGCCATTTAAAATGGTGCCCAGAGGCGGAATCGAACCACCGACACGAGGATTTTCAATCCTCTGCTCTACCAACTGAGCTATCTGGGCATTTCTACCAGTGGTAACTGGCGAAGGCGCGTATTAAACCTTCTCATATTTCCAGCGTCAAGGGCAGGCGCGGAAATTATTCCGCAGGCGGTACGTAGCCCTCCGCCTGGTCGATGTCCTGACCGGAGAGAAACCTGTCCCGCTGTTCGTTCAGGTAGGTGCGGGCGGTCATGTCCATCATGTTGAGGTGCTTTTCGTTGATCAGGCGGGTCTGGTGTTCGAGCCATTCCAGCCAGGCCTGTTTGGAGACGTGTTCGTAGATATCCTGTCCTTTGGGGCCGGGGAAGGGCGGTGCATCGAGTCCTTCCAGTTCCCGGTTGAGCTTTTTGCAGTGAACCATACGTGCCATGGGATTACCTTGTTGATTGGTTGGGTTGTTGCCGTTCTTGTAATTCCTGTAAAAGTTGCCTGACGGGCTGAGCGGTGCCCACCGCCAGTGTTGACTGGGGGTTATACCAGACCAGCGCACTGGTATCCATGACCTGCTGCTGTGGCTGAACGGTGATCAGCGCCGGTTGGTAGTCCAGATGGTAGTGACTGAAGCTGTGGCGTCGACCGGGCAGTAATTCCCAGTCTGTTGCGCGGTAACCGAGGCTGTTACAGGTCTGTTCTATCTCATCTTTATGGTCGCATTGGGGAAACACCCAGAGTCCGCCCCACAGACCACTGGCGGGGCGCTGTTGCAATAGCACTTCCCCTGCCGGGTTTTGAATGACCAGAAACAGACATTGGCGAACCGGCTGCTGTCGACGAGGTTTTTTGCCGGGGTAGCGGGTGGGCGTGCCCTCTGCCAGTGCTTCGCATCCCTCTGAGAGCGGACATTGGCCGCAGGCCGGTTTGCTGCGGGTGCAGAGGGTGGCGCCGAGATCCATGATCGCCTGGGTGTAATCGCCAAAGCGCTGTGCGGGGGTATGTTGCTCGGCCCATTCCCAGAGTTGTCTGGCGACTGCTGTCTGGCCGGGCCAGCCGTCGATGCCATGATAGCGGGCGAGCACCCGTTTGACATTGCCGTCGAGAATGGCGGCCCGCTTGTCGAGGGCAATGGCACAGATGGCGCCAGCGGTGGAGCGGCCGATGCCGGGCAGCGCCATTAATTGTTCCTGGGTATCCGGAAAAACGCCGCCATGTTCTGTGCAAACAAGCTGTGCCGAGCGATGCAGGTTGCGGGCCCGGGCGTAGTAACCGAGACCGGTCCACTGTTGCAATACGTCATCGAGCGGGGCTTTTGCCAGTGATGAAATGTCGGGGAAACGCGCCATGAATCGCTGAAAGTAGGGGATAACGGTGCTGACCTGGGTTTGCTGCAACATGATTTCCGACACCCATACCCGATAGGGGTCTTTGTTCTGCTGCCAGGGCAAGTCCTTGCGGCCGTGCTGGTCAAACCAGCACAGCAGTTGTTCGGAAAATGTTGCAGACACTATTGGAAGATACCCTTGAGCACCTCGTCGATGAGTTGTTTTTTGGGGTCTTGCTCTTTTTCGGCTGAAGGCTCTTGTTTGGTTGAGGACTCTTCCGTGGCTGAAGGCTCTTTATCAGCTGATGGCTCTTCAACCGCTGTCGGCCCTTCAGTAGACGAGGTCGGAGTGTCCGATTTCGGTTGTGACAGGTATTTGTCAAACAGCTTTTCCTTGAGAAGGTCCTGCACCTTGCCCTGAATCAGCTGGTTGATGAATTGCTTGTCCGGCAGGCAGCTGCCCCCACCGTTTTCGGCAAAAGAGCCGGTGCAACGGAATGGAATGTCCCGGTTCTGGATGGATTTGCTTTTGATCGTACAGCCAGTCTCCGAGGTGGTATCGCCGCGCAGATTGGCTTTGATCAGTATGTCGTAGGTTTCCCTGCCGAGATGGGCGGAGCCGTTGCCGGAAACCAGCATATTGCCGATGCCGGTGGTAAAACCGGGCAAGGTTATCTGCTGGTCCTGCCATTTGATGGTGCCCTGCATGTCCTGCAGGGTGGTGTGGTTTGGCCAGGTTTTGCCGGTCAAAGTTCTGCCCTCTACCAGCGAGGCCATTTCACAATAGCTTTTTTCCACGTTGATGTTGTCGACCTGCAGCGCCGAGAAGCTGAAGTCGCCGTTGCCGTTCATGTTGTCCAGCAGGGCATCGCTGTTATCGCCGGAGCTATTGCCAGTGAAGTTCATGGTCAGCTTGCCGTGGATGTCGCCCTGCTCGGCCAGTGTCACTAGAGCAATATGCAGGTCTATGGCAGCGACGTTCTGGGTGAAGCTGACGGTTGGGGTGGCTCTGCCAAGGTCTGCCCTGGCGGTGGTTTTGAAGGTGCCGCCAAATATGCCGCCGGAGAGTTCGCTGACTTGCACCACTTTGCCATTGGCCAGCAGTTTGAGGCGGAGATTGTCCACGCGGATGTTATCCGCCGTCAGGCTTGCCAGGCTCAGTTCCACTTCGCCCTTGCCGCCTTCGAGCAGCGCCAGCGGTGCCAGTAATGGGGTGAAGAGGGCAGCTTGCTGCTCGGTGGATTCTGTTTCGCTGGTGGCGGGCAGGGCAAGGTGATCGCCCTCTATTTTCATGGATAGCTGTCGAGTTCCCTGAAGTTGCAGGTTCATATTGCCGGTGGCATTAAATTCGTCCAGCGCCAGTTTCAGGTTGCTCAGGGCAACGGCTTTTTCCGATACGGCAAACGTGGTGGCGATGCCCAATTTTTTGAAACCTTCGGGAGGCTCTTCTATCGGCAGCTCTGCGAGGACCAGGTTCTGTAGCGACAGTTCGCCCTGCAGCGCAGGAGCGGTTTGCAATCCTGCGCCATTGACCGCGCCAGTGATGCTTGCCGATCCCAGCTTGCCGGTGATGTCTGTGACGGAGAGGCTGTCTGTGTCTCCCTCATAACCAGCATTGAACTTCAACGTCAGCGGCAGTTTATCCAGCCCTTTTACCGATAGCCTGGCATCGGAAAGGGTGAGTTTTTGTGGACTGGCCTCAACGGCGACAAAGGATTGCAGAGTGACCTGCAGGGTTGGCTGGTCGGGGAGTGTAGTTGAGAAGTTGAGGTTTATGGCAAAGGGTTTTCCATCGAGATTGAGTTTTGTGCTGGTAAAGTTCAGTTGTTCGAATATCCGGTCAGGTGCGTCTGGTGATGTCACGGTGATCCGGCTATCGGTCAGGGAGATTTCATCAATGGCCAGCTCAAAAGGCAGGTCACCGGTTTTTGTGTCACTGGTAGCGGCAGCGGCCCCGGGCAGCGCCGCCACATTGGCGGCTTCGGCGGCTGTTTTTGTGCGGATATCGGCACCATCAAAGGTGATCGCTTGCAGGCGAACAGTGCGTGTCAGCAGTGCTCTCCAGTCGAGGATCAGGCTGGCTTCCCGAAATTTTATATCGGGTATTCCGGTATCTTCTTTGGTGGCGGTGAGTGATGAGCTGCCCGCCTGAACGGCCAGATTGGGAAAGAACGACCAGCTCAGGTCGCCGTCTATTTTCAGCTCGAGGTCATTCTGTCGGGCAAGTTTTTCCAGTTCAGGTTTGTAGGTGTTCGGGTCGACGCCAAATAGCAGAAAAGTTACGCCCCCGGCCACAACCAACATCAACACCAGTAACATTACCAATATAATTCTTAGCAGTTTCATGGGTATTTCTCTCTGTCCGGAAAAGCAAAACGGCCATTGCAGGCAACTATGTTACTCGCAATGGCCGTGATTGTTTACCTGTACGCGATGTGTTGGTGCCGCTGCCAGATCAGAAGCTGTAGCGTACCCCCAGCTCAAGACTCAGGCGTCCCTCGGGGGCGAATTCCCGCAGGAAGGAGGTGGAGTTACGGATTTCCTCATCCAGCAGGTTGTTGGCCTTGGCAAAAAACAGCCAGTCACCGGCGGCAGTATCCACATGGTAGTTGAAGTGGGCATCCAGGCGAGTGTAGTTGTCGGTATCCTCTTCAAATTCACCGGCGTGGTTCTGTTTCTTGACGTCGGTGAGCCGAAAGCCGGTGTGCCAGTTGTAGGCCTGATAATCCAGTGCTATGCCATAACGCAGTGGCGGGATTCGCGGCACATCACCGCCTTTATCCAGCTTGGCACGCACGTAATCACCGAATATTTCCACCTGCCAGTTATCCTTGAATGGAACGACCAGTGAGGCTTCGGCACCCCTGAAGGTGGCATCCTGTTGCTGGAATTGATAGATATCCAGCTCCTCTTCCTCATTTTCTTCACCGGTATTTTTCTTGAAGATAAAATCATCAATTTTGTTGTAGAAAATACTCAGCTTCAGATCAACTGGTCCCTGGTAGCGGTAGCCCAGCTCAATATTGTGGCTGGTTTCCTCATCGAGGTCCCTGTCGCCGATATCGAAGCTCTGGCTGGCGAAGTGGGGGCCATTGGACAACAGTTCCTCAACGACGGGCGCGCGCTCTGCGCGACTCAGTGACAGACTCAACGACTGCTCGTCGGTCACCTGCCAGAGGCTGCCGGCGGACAGGCTGTAAATGTTATGGCTGATTTTGGAGCCGTTGTCCGGGTCTATGGTTTGCCGGTCGAAGCGTGCCCCGAGTTCATGGCTGAATTGGCCGTGGGTGGTTTCGCCCACCCAGAACAACCCACCCTGACGGATATCGGACTTGGGTACGAAGGCTTCATCGCCGATGGCGCCGAAGCGGCGATCTTCCAGCTGTGTACCAAAAGCGCCTTTCCAGCCGGCAATTTCCCGGTGTACCAGTTCTCCCCTGAATTCAAACGCTTCATTGAAGAATTTGGTACCTTTTTCACCGCTTTCCAGTTCTATGTGCTCATAGTCGTTATAGCCGAGACGGAAGCGGCCCAGTTCGATACCGGGCAGGATGTTTGCCCATTCGCCCTTCAGGTCAATCCGGGTCTGTTCCATATCGATGCGAATCAATTCAACTTCTTCATCGTCATGATCGTCATGATCGTCATCGTGGTCATCTTCTTCGTGATGCCCGTGGGATCCCGGCGGTATGCCGTATTCATTGTTGATCTGGCTGAACGACATACCGATAAAACCTTCATCACCTATCCAGGATAATCCTGCACTGAAGGCGTCGGCCCGGGTGTCGGTATTTTCGATATAGCCACGGGTGCTTTCGGGCTCTTCACCGGGTTCCGGTTCCTGGGCATAACCCTGAACCTTGAGGTCATTGCTTTCCCGGTAAATACCATCCAGATGCCATGCCCAGCTGCCGGCGCCGCCATCCAGTTTGAACACAGAGCTGTCCTGGTCGCTGGCGGTGTTATGGCGATATTCCACGGCACCTTCAAGCTTCTCGGGCACCTTGTCGGGAATCCGGTTGTCGATCACATTGACCACGCCGCCGACCGCACCGCTGCCATAGCGCAGTGTGGCCGGTCCCCGCAGGATTTCGATGCGTTCCGCCAGCAATGCTTCCGTGGTGACAGCGTGATCGCCACTTACGGTAGAGGCATCCATGGTGCCGAGACCATCCTGCAGGACGCGAACACGGTTATCGCTCTGACCGCGAATCACGGGTTTGCCAACCCCGGGACCAAACCCCTGGTTGGTGACGCCGAGTTCATCCTTGAGGGATTCACCGATGGTTGCGGCGGCCTTGTTGCGCAGATTTTCACCCGACAGAACACTGACGGACTGTTTTATCCCGGCAGAGTCCTCCTGTAATGGTGAAGCGGAGATGATGACTTCATTGATTTCGTTGTGGTGCTGGCTTTGCGCCAGGGCGACACAGGGCAGACTGGACACGGCCAGCGCTACCATAAAAGGCGTTTTCATGGGTGTAATTCCTATAACTTAAACAGGTAAATTCAGAGCTTGAATTGTGTGTTCAGTGATAGGCAGGTGGGGCGCGACTGTTGCGCGGTGCACTGGGCTGGAGATGATGGGTCGAAGCCGGTGCTGCGGTAATTCCAGCATTGACAAGCTGTAACAGAAAATCCGGCGACTGGCTTTGCAGGGTGGCCAGTCCACCGCTGGCGCTGTGGAGAATCTCACAACTGACGGTGTGATTGTCCAGATGCACATGGGCTGCCGCCGTCTCGCTCAGCCACAGGGTAGTGACAGCCAACAGGCAGACGAGAAGGATGTTGGGGCTTCGCAAGCGCATAAAGGTCAGGCAGATAAGTGTAATAAACAGCCGGTGAGTGTAATGACTTCCTCCTGCTTATGGAAGGGTGGCGGTGAGGGCCCTATAATGGGACGGCCCGATAACGGGACACAGGTTGGAGACGCAGATGGCGGAACGGAAAGCAACAGTCAAACGCGATACGCTGGAGACCCAGATTAGCGTTGAGGTAAATATCGACGGAACCGGGCAGGTCAATTTTGCCACCGGCATCCCGTTTCTCGAGCATATGCTGGACCAGATTGCCCGTCACGGTTTGATTGATATAACGGTAACAGCCGAAGGGGATACCCATATCGATGACCACCACTCGGTGGAGGATATCGGCATCACCCTGGGGCAGGCATTCCAGCAGGCGCTGGGTGACAAGAAAGGCATTCGTCGCTACGGCCACGCCTATGTGCCACTGGACGAGGCGTTATCCAGAGTCGTGGTGGACTTCTCCGGTCGCCCGGGCCTGGAGATGTCTGTCGATTTTGCCCGCGCCCGAGTGGGTGATTTCGATGTGGATCTCAGTTACGAATTCTTTCAGGGCTTTGTTAACCACGCGGGCGTGACCCTGCACATCGACAACCTTCGTGGTCACAACGCCCACCATCAGATTGAAACCATCTTCAAGGCCTTTGGCCGAGCCGTGCGTATGGCAGTTGAGATGGATCCCAGAATGGCCGGAGTGATGCCTTCGACCAAGGGCACACTGTAAATAAAGAGCCGTCTATGACAGATTTTCGTACCCGTATTGCCGTGCTGGATTACGGCATGGGCAACCTTCATTCCGTTGCCAAGGCCCTTGAGTCCGTGGCGCCAAGGGCCGAGGTGATAATCACCTCGGATACCACAGAGGCCGAGGACGCTGACCGGATCGTCTTTCCCGGTGTCGGTGCCATCCGTGACTGCATGGCCGAAATCCGGCGACTGGGTTTTGACCGGTTTGTGGCAAAAGCCGTGCAGGAAAAGCCCGTGCTCGGAATCTGTGTCGGTATGCAGGCGCTGCTGGAGCACAGCGAAGAGAATAATGGTGTTGACTGCCTGAACATCCTGCCGGGTGAGGTGCGGTTTTTTGGTCACCATCTGCGGGATGACAGTGGCGAAAAACTGAAGGTTCCGCACATGGGGTGGAACCGGGTTCACCAGACCATCGACCATCCCATGTGGCACGGCATTGAACAGGACAGCCGGTTTTATTTCGTGCACAGCTACTATGTGGACGAAAGCCGCCCAGAGTTGGTGGCCGCGACCTGTGATTACTCGGTCAAGTTCGCCGCCGCGCTGGTTCACGACAACCTGTTTGCCGTGCAGTTTCACCCGGAAAAAAGTCACACGACCGGGCTGCAACTGCTGAGCAACTTTGTCTCATGGCGCGGCGAATAATCGGATTGGCATTCTTCCGGCCCGCAATGCCAGACAATCCTTAGTCAGAAAATCATTTATAAAAAAACAGGAATACATTGTGCTGATAATCCCCGCGATTGATTTAAAAGACGGTGAATGTGTGCGATTGCGCCAGGGTCGTATGGAGGACTCCACGGTATTTTCCGGCAGCCCGCTGGAAACCGCAGCCAGATGGGTGGATGCCGGTGCCAGGCGTTTGCATCTGGTGGACCTGAATGGCGCATTTGCCGGCGAGCCGGTCAATGGCGAAGTCGTCACCGCTATTGCCAAAGCCTACCCGAACCTGCCGATCCAGATTGGTGGCGGTATTCGCAATGCCGAGACGATTGAGACCTATCTGAAGGCCGGGGTTCAGTACGTGATTATCGGCACCAAGGCGGTCAAAGAGCCGGAATTCGTGACCGAAATGTGTAAACAGTTCCCCGGTCATATTATTGTTGGTCTCGATGCCAAAAACGGCCGCGTGGCAACCGACGGCTGGGCGGAGGTCACCGAAGTGCTGGCCGCCGATCTGGCCAAACGCTTCGAGGCAGACGGCGTCAGCGCCATCGTCTACACCGACATCGACCGCGACGGCATGATGCAGGGCGTCAATGTGAATGCCACAGTGGCGATGGCTCAGGCCTCCTCAATTCCGGTAATTGCCTCCGGTGGCATTACCAACATGGACGACATCGTCGCCCTCAATCGAGTGGCTGACCAGGGCATCCTCGGTGCCATTACCGGTCGTGCCATCTATGAAGGCACCCTGGATGTCGCCGAGGCTCAGCGGCTCTGCGACGGCTGATTGGTTAACAAATAATCGTTACGACCCCTTTAATTCAACCCCTTTAATTCACTTTGATTCCGACTGTTTTAATTGCGTAGAAGCTAAGAAAAAAGCCGCTGGGTAAGCGGCTTGGAGGGTGATCTATGAAAGCTTGCGTCAACTGATACTACCACTATACGTATAGCATACAGTCTTAATGAGCCATCAGGACTAGTTCCGGGTCAGTTGGCGCATATCTGGACCCAAGGGTAGGGTGTAATCCACTGAGCCTAGGATTTCGCTATCGGAAGTCCGTATAAGCTTAGCCGTTATATAGATATTTCTTGAGGCCACAGCGTAGGTGCCTACTACTACTTGTGTAACATCATGTTCTACTGAGATGTTTTTCAAAGCACGTGATAGGACAAACTCACCCTGTCGTTCCTGGATATAAATATCTTTTCTTAGCAACATTTCGGTAATTTTATGGCCACGCTGGGTTAGTCGTGAAGCGACTTGCTGTGCGGCAATACGGCCAAAAGTTGATGATACGGATAGGTTGTTTATATCTGCATAACTGGCAACAATTGTGTTGCTATTTGGTTTTATCTTATCCCCTGCCTGCTCCATCAAAAGGTCTGCAGCCTTATAGCTGAGGGCAACAATATCAGCATCACTAACGAATCCCCCTGCCTTTGAGTTTGAGGTGGTACATGCCGATAACGTTGCAGCGATTAGAGTGGATAGAAGTAAGGCGTATATGATTTTGGATAGTTTCATTTGTCAGCCCCCTACCTATTACCAGTCACAGACAGTCGTGTTTGTGATTGGTAGTGATCGAAATCATTTGAGTTAAAATAGTAAATCGAGCTGTTAGAGGAAACTATTTGGTCATTTGATGTAACTTGGGTAGTGATAATCACTTCAGTAATACTCTCGTCTGCCCGGTCAGCCCAGTATTGATGGAGATCAGAAGCTGCAGATAAAGGGATTAATGCTAAAGCTGGTTCACTCCAGTTATTTGCGGAAGTGCCGAGGCCTGCCAGAAAGCTGAGAACACCGGTACGATAGCCGGCTTTTGGGGGTAAGCTGTTTCTATCAATATGTTCTACAGTGTTGACATTGACTGCCAGCTTGTGATCTGCGCCAGATTCTGATACTGAAATTTTTATCCCACGGTTAACCATCTCAGATGTCAGAAGATCTCTATAGGTATTGTCGAAAATACTTGAGCCTTTGCTCTTGCCATTACACTTGGAAGCGGTGCATGCCAGATAGACTATTCCGCTTGGAGGAAGCTTGGATGAAATCAGTTCTGCCTCATTAGCTGCCAGAACCTTCCAGTGATACGCCGCTTGCAGCTTTTGCTGCGTTGAATGGGGATATGATTTTGCTTCAGGGTACTCTGAGAACTTCCCCGCACACCCCGCCAAAAGCAAGATTAATAAACATCCTACAGTTTTTTTCATAGAAGTTCCCTCTCTCGATAATTATCAAGTGGATTGTTAAGACTAAAAGGCCAATGTTTGTACAGTATACTCACAACTTAAGGGCCAAACTAGCCCAGTAGTATTAAAGGGGTCGGTGTAAACCGACCCCTTTAATACTAGTATTTTAGCCCGTAGGTTGGGGTGAGGAACGAACCCCAACGAAAAGGATGAAGAAAATCAATTGAATTGGAATAAATGCGTTATCGGCGTACGGATACAAAAGGTGGGAGCTATTTTGTCACGGTAAATATTGTTGGGGTTCGTTCCTCACCCCAACCTACGAGCTGTCCCAGGTTTTAAAACCGGAAACCCTAAAACAATTCAAACCTGGGAAGTTGTAGTGCTGCTCCAGTTTCTTTAACGTTCAGCTTTCAGTATCGGTATTAACGAGATGACCAATTCCAGCGGCATAGGGCTATTTGATTCAGGCATTGGCGGGCTGTCAATTGCCCGTAAAGTCAGGGATTTGTTGCCGAGCGAAAACATCCTGTATGTTGCGGATTCACTTCATGCTCCCTACGGGGATAAAGCGGACAGCTTTCTGTTGGAGCGAATGAAGGCGGTTACCGAATTTCTGCTTTCCCGCGGTGCCAAGGCCGTTGTTGTGGCATGCAATACGGCGACTACATCGGCTATTGCCAAGCTCAGGTGCCAATACCCGGTTCCAATTATCGGTGTTGAGCCGGGAATCAAACCCGCCGCACTTTGTTCCCGCACCGGTGTGATTGGTGTGTTGGCGACGCCGGGAACGCTGAAAACACATTCTTTTGTTAATTTGGCGGAGCGCTACGCAAGCGGAGTGAAAATTGAGCTCCAACCCTGCCCTGATCTGGCTGCTCAAATAGAATCATTGAGCTTTGACAGTGGCAGGACGATTGCTCTGCTGAAACGTTACATTTCCCCACTTATTGAAAAAAAGGTCGATACTATTATTCTCGGCTGCACACACTACAACCACGTTTCCCATTTGATCGCCGAGTTAGCGGGGCCCGATATCACCATCGTCAATACGGAAACAGCGGTGGCAAATCAGGTTGTTCGCAGGCTCACGGCCGAGGGATTACTGGCAGCGGACAACCGTGTAGGACGTGATGAGTTCTGGACAAGTGGCGCCCTTGATATTTACCGCAACCAGATTGAAAAATTGTGGGGGCAGAGTGATGACGTTTTTCAGCTTTAGCCAGTTTGTCGCTGTTCCTTTGCCGGTTAGCACTTTGTGTGTGTGGCTGAGTGGCTGGCGAGTTGTCAGATTATCCCCGTCAGCCACGAAAGTAATCTCATGGACTGTAGCTGTGTCCTGTTAAGCTGCTATTATTTGGCAGTCTGTTATACGGGATTTTCTGAAGGGAAGCTGGACTTGGCCTATGGCACGCGGTGATCACATTTACGCTCTTCGCTTTGGTGGGATTTATGCCCACCACGGCATTGATGCGGGCGATGGTACGGTGATCCATTACACCAGTAATCACTGGGTGACACCTCGTCAGGTGCGGCGTACCAGTATGGACAAGTTTGCCCGGGGTGACGAGATTCATGTGCGGGATTACGAACAGTTTTTCGAGACGCTAAAAAGTGGCGATATTCTGGACCGCACCACCCGTGGCCTGAATCGTCTGATGGACAATTTGCGAGGACTGAAAGCGGGCGAGCTGGATTTTTCAGAGGATGCGGTAATGCGACGCGCCGAAAGCCGGCTGGGTGAATTTGCCTTTGATCTGGTGTTCAACAACTGTGAGCACTTCGCCACCTGGTGCAAAACCGGTATCAGCAACAGCGACCAGATTATTGATTTATGGCGTCAGGCGCTGACCGGCAGTGGCTTTATGAAATACCGTGTTGGCGAAACCCTGACCAACTTTGCAGAACTTCCCTGGAAGCTGTTTCGCTAGGGCCTCTACTTCGATTTGTGGGTCCTTTCATTGAGCAGGAATTCAATCAGCGCTTTCTGTGCATGCAGGCGATTTTCTGCTTCATCCCATACCACGGACCATTTTGATTCCAGCATGGTTTCGCTGATTTCCAGACCGCGATAGGCGGGCAGGCAGTGCATAAACAGGGCATCCGGCGCAGCTTTCTGCATGATGTCTTCATTGACCTGAAAGCCCTGGAAGGCACGTTCCCGGGATTTCTTTTCCTCTTCCTGGCCCATGGACGCCCAGGTATCGGTGACCACAAGATCCGCCCCGGTAATAGCCAACAGGGGATTGCGAACAATGGATACCCGGTCGCTGAATTTCTCCAGCAGTGCCACATCGGGTTCGTAGCCTTCGGGGCAGGCGATGACCAGTTCAAAATCCAGTCTGTCAGCAGCATTGATATAGGACTGGCACATGTTGTTGCCGTCGCCGATCCAGGCCACTCGCTTGCCGGCAATGCTGCCCCGGTGTTCCAGGTAGGTTTGCATGTCCGCCAGTAACTGGCAGGGATGAAAATCATCGGTCAGGGCGTTGATGACAGGTACTGAGGAGTTTTCAGCAAAGGTGATAATGCGGTCGTGACCAAAGGTGCGGATCATAATGATATCCACCATTCTTGAGATCACCTTGGCTGAATCTTCAACCGGTTCACCGCGCCCCAGTTGTGTATCGTTGGGTGACAGGAACAGTGCGCTGCCCCCCAGCTGGGCCATGCCGGCCTCAAAGGAAACCCGGGTGCGAGTGGAGGACTTCTCAAAAATCATGGCCATGACTTTGCCGGAGAACGGATGGTCATCCGTGCCTTTTTGGCGCTGAACCTTTAGTTCTGTCGCCCTTTGCAGGATTGCTTTCAGCTCGTCTCTGGAGAGATCCTGCAAAGTGAGAAAGTGTCTTATGGCCATAATTGGTTACCCCCGGGTGATCAGTTCACCCAGTATCTGAACGAGTTGATCTGCTTCGTCCTCGCTGATAGTCAGCGTTGGCAGCAGTCTGATGACGGACTGGGCAGTGACATTGATCAGCAGACCCTTTGCGGCGGCCTCTGCCACCATTTCAGGGCAGGGTTCGCTCATCTCAATGGCCAGCATGAGGCCCTGGCCTCGAACTTCCACAACATTGGGCTGGTCGGCAAGACGCTCGACAAGACGCTGCTTTATATAATTGCCCATGGTGGCGGCCCGCTGGCAGAGCTTTTGGTCGAGGATGGTACTGACGGTGGCCAGTGCCGCTGCACACGCCAGGGGATTACCTCCGAAGGTGGTGCCGTGGCTGCCGGGTTGCATCAGGTCAGCGGCTTTGTCACCGGCCAGGCAGGCACCGATAGGCACCCCGTTGCCCAAGCCTTTGGCCGTTGTCACAACATCGGGCAGCAGGTTGGCGTGCTGGTAGTTAAAATACTGTCCGGTTCGCCCGTTGCCGGTCTGGATTTCGTCCAGCATCAGCAGCCAGTCATATTGATCACAGATTTCCCGCAACCCGGGTAAATAATTGTCCGCAGGAACCCGTATGCCGCCTTCCCCCTGGATGGGTTCGACCAGAATGGCCACTACATTGCGATTATTTTTGGCAATGGTGTGCAGCGATTCCAGATCGTTGTGGGGTGCCCGTACAAAGCCGCCCACCAGTGGTTCAAAACCTGCCTGTACCTTGCGGTTGCCGGTGGCCGATAGGGTTGCCATGGTGCGTCCGTGAAACGCGTTTTCCATGACAATAATGGTGGGCTGATCCACCCCTTTGCTGTGGCCAAACAGGCGCGCCAGCTTGATGGCGGCTTCATTGGCTTCGGCCCCGGAATTGCAAAAAAACAGTTTGCTCAGGCCGGAGATGCTGCGCAGCTGTTCGGCCAGCGCTTCCTGCACGGGTATGTTGTAGAGATTTGAGCAATGAACCAGCGTGGCGGCCTGCTCCGCAATGGCTTTGGTCACCAGCGGATGTGCGTGACCCAGCCCGCAGACGGCAATACCGGAAATGGCATCCAGATAACGGCGACCCTGATCATCCCATACCCAGGACCCTTGACCCCGGGTAAGGGTAATTTTTCTGGCACCATAATTGTTCATTAATGCGTCACTGGTCATGGACTCTTCCAAAACAAAAAAAGGCAGACGCGAGTTGCGCTGCCCAGGAGCAGGGATATTATAGTGGTTTTGCCCTGTTCGCAACGATCTGCATTGTTGCTATCTCTAAGCTACGAGACCATCTGCAGATTGCCCGAGGTAAAATGTTTTTTCGGACAGGTGGTTTTAGATTGATGGACAGTGGAGTAAAATAGTTGACCGTAATAGTCGGCTATTCTTCATTGCCCCCAATTTCAGTCAGAGGTTTATATCAATGGATATTATGGAAACCATTCGTGAGCAGGTGGAAGGGAACCCCGTCATTTTATACATGAAAGGCTCCCCCAATCAGCCCCAATGCGGCTTTTCTGCCCGCACGGTTGAGGCATTGATGGCTTGCGGTGAGCGCTTCGCCTATGTCGATATTCTGGAAAACCCGGACATCCGTGCTAATCTGCCAAAATACGCCAACTGGCCTACCTTTCCCCAGCTATGGGTTAATGGTGAGCTGATTGGCGGTTGCGACATCATTGCTGACATGCATCAGAAAGGCGAACTGGCTCCGCTGGTACAGGATGCCGCCCAGAGTGGACAGAAAGCTGCAGAGTAGGCAAGGGCCCGGTCATTAAACAGGGCTTATGGCGCTTATAGCTAATTACAATGAGACACAAAAAACTGATTGTGTAAGATTGAGATAAGAGTTTCGAGCACGGGCTGCGACAGGCAGCCCCTACATTCCTTCAGAAAAACAGACCATTTAAGGAGTTAGATCATGGGTGTATTAGTAGGTAAAGCAGCGCCGGATTTTACGGCTGGTGCAGTACTGGGTAACGGTGAAATCGTTGATGCGTTTACGCTGTCAGACAACATCAAGGGCAAGAAAGCCGTCGTGTTTTTCTATCCGCTTGATTTTACCTTTGTTTGCCCATCAGAGCTGATCGCATTTGATCACCGCCTGGATGAATTCAAAAAACGTGGCGTGGAAGTTATTGGTGTCTCTATTGACTCGGTATTTACCCACAATGCCTGGAGAAATACACCCGTTGATGCAGGTGGTATCGGCCAGGTTAAATATCCGCTGGTAGCCGACGTCAAGCACGAAATCTGCCGTGCTTACGATGTTGAATTTGATGAGGCCGGTGTTGCTTTCCGTGGCTCCTTCCTGATTGATGAAGACGGCGTTGTGCGCCATCAGATCGTCAATGACCTCCCGCTGGGTCGCGATATTGATGAAATGCTGCGTATTGTTGACGCGCTGTCCTTCCACCAGAAACACGGTGAAGTTTGTCCCGCCGGCTGGAAAGAAGGTGATAAAGGTATGGATGCTTCGCCCACTGGTGTGGCTTCCTATCTCGCCGAAAATTCAGACAAGCTCTGATACACAAGTCGTCTCTGGAAAAACCGCAGAAGGTGACTTCTGCGGTTTTTTTTGCTCATTAGATAATAGAGGGCTTGGGTGATGGATGAAGATCGTCTGGTGGAGATCGAAACCAGGTTGGCCTTTCAGGAGGACACCCTGCAGCAGTTAAACGATGTGATTTGCCGACAACAGGACCAGATCGACCGGTTGGCCGCCCGCGCTGAAGCGTTGCGCGGGCAATTAGGCGAGATCGCTGCCAAGTTGCCGGATGAAGAGGGCGAAGACGAGAAGCCGCCACACTACTAGTTGGTGTGGATCAGTGCTTTTTACAGTCATTAAAAAACGCGGCAGAAGCCGCGTTTTTTATGGTGTGGAGTTTCTCACTCGGGTTTTGACGTGATGTCCGCTCCGATTAACGCTGTCATGTTCAGGATACCTCGTCCGGAGACAGAAGGAATCAGGATATGGGCCGGTTTGTCGAAGCCGAACAGGAAGGGTCCAACCAATCGGGCATTGGTCAGTGAGCGCAATAGGCCAAGGGTGATACTGGCCGCATCCATATTGGGCATGATCAGTACATTGGCCTGTCCCTGCAGGTTGGCATTCTGGTAAGTCTTGCCGCGCAGGGTTTCGTTCATGGCGGACATGGCGTGCATTTCGCCCTCGATCTGGACATCGGGCAATTGCTCGCGCAATTGCTCGGCGGCCCGTTTCATCTTGTGGGCAGAGTGGTCATCGTAAGTGCCGAAGTTGGAGTGCGAGAGCAGTGCCACTTTTGGTGCTATACCAAAACCTTTGACGAAGTTGATGGTGTTCAGTGCGGTGGCGACGATCTGTTCTTCGGTGGGGTCCACATTGACGAATGGATCGGCGAGGAACAGTGGCCCATCCTCCATCAGTAGCACGCAGACCGATGACATTTCAGTGGTGCTGCTCTGGGGCAGGATGCTGCTGATGTCTTTCAAGTGCTTGTCGAAACGACCGACTTTGCCGCATATCAATCCATCGGCATCACCCAGGGCGACCATGATCGCCGCCAGTGCCGTGTTGTTGGTGTGCACTGTGTTTTGGGCAGCTTCCACGGAAACACCGGACCGTCCCACCCGCTGGTGATAGAACTGCCAGTAGTTCTGGTGATGATCACCTTCTTCCGGATTGAAAATCTCAATGTCGGTGCCGATTTTAATACGCAGTCCCATTTCCTGAATTTTGCGTTCGATCACGCCGGGGCGACCGATCAGGATTGGTTTGGCAACTTTCTCATCCACAATACCCTGCATGGCGCGCAACACGTCGTCGTTCTCTCCCTCGGCATAGGCAATGCGCGATGGCTGACGGCGGGCCAGTTCGATCATTGGTTGCATGAACAGGCGACTGCGACTCACATAGGAGTGGAGTTTGTTGCGGTAGGCCTCCATATCCTCGATAGGGCGGGTGGCGACGCCACTTTCCATGGCAGCTTTGACCACCGCCAGCGGGACTTCCTCGATCAGGCGCGGGTCGAAGGGTTTGGGGATCAGGTATTCCGGGCCGAATTTCAGTACTTCATCGGCATAGGCTTCAGCCACGGCTTCCGATGGTTCGAGGTGAACCAGATCGGCGATGGCTTTTACGCAGGCCTGCTTCATGGCGTCATTGATGACCGTGGCACCGCAGTCGAGGGCGCCGCGGAAAATAAACGGGAAGCAGAGCACGTTGTTGACCTGGTTCGGGTAGTCTGAACGACCGGTGGCCAGGATGGCATCCGGGCGAGCGGCCTTGGCGATCTCGGGCATGATTTCCGGGGTGGGGTTGGACATGGCCAGAATCAACGGGTTGGGGGCCATTTTCTTGACCATGTCGACCTTCAGAATACCGGGGCCGGACAGGCCCAGAAACAGGTCGGCACCGTCGATGGCATCGTCCAGTGTGCGGTCCTCGGTTTCCACGGCATAGCTTTCTTTCCAGGGATTCATGCCTTCCGCGCGGCCTTTGTAGATGACTCCATTGCGGTCGATCATGCGAATATTGGGTTTTTGCAGACCCATGCTGACCAGCAAATCCACGCAGGCGATGCTGGCCGCTCCGGCGCCGGTTACCACCAGTTTGATGTCTTCGATGTTCTTGTTGACGATTCTGAGCCCGTTGTAGACCGCTGCGGCAGAGACAATGGCCGTGCCGTGTTGATCGTCGTGGAATACCGGGATATTCATGCGCTCCCTGAGTTTGCGTTCCACCAGAAAGCACTCGGGGGCCTTGATATCCTCAAGGTTGATGCCGCCAAAGGTGGGTTCCAGCGAGGCAATGGTATCTACCAACTTGTCCACATCGGTTTCATCAATTTCAATATCAAACACATCGATATTGGCAAATTTCTTGAACAGAACTGCCTTGCCTTCCATGACGGGTTTGGCGGCCAGTGGACCGATATTGCCCAACCCCAGCACAGCGGTGCCATTTGTAATAACAGCCACCAGATTGCCCCGGGCTGTGACATTCGCCACTTCCGTGGGGTTTTTTACAATGGCCCCGCAGGCATAGGCGACACCCGGGGAATAGGCCTGAGAAAGGTCGCGCTTGTTGGCGAGCGGTTTGGTGGGGCGAATTTCGATTTTCCCCGGAACGGGGTGGGTATGGTAACGCAGGGCACTTTCTTTGAATGAGTCAGCCATTTTTCTCTCGGTTTAAATCGTTATATGGGGGCCGGGCAGGGCAGCTATTCTAACGCCAATGGTAATGAAATTACCATGCGTTCTGCCGTCGTCGCAGGCGTCCAATTTTTGTGTAGTCTAGATACATGATTTTTGTGTTTCAAGTGAAATATGCCTTGGTTTTGTAAAAAAATTTCATGGGAATTTTGCCTTGAATGTGAATTGTTGTTGATTTAACAAGGTGTAATCACTTTCTTTGTCAGTTGTTCGAATTGTAGTTTTCCTACATTTTTTGGCAGTTTTGGTTCCGGGTAACCTCCGTGGACGGTCCTCTGTGGCTTTATTACCGTTGCCTGGAGGGGGCTCTTGCCAATGCTTCCGTTAACTAAGGATAATGTGTTCCTTTGGTCGGAGCGATGAGCAGCATGCAGGGACGGGTGGTTATTGTCGGTACAGGGCACGCTGCGGCACAGCTTGCGTCGTCACTTCGTCAGCAGGGCTGGCAGGGCGAGATCCTGTTGGTGGGTGAAGAGCCTTGTGCCCCCTACCAGCGTCCGCCGCTCTCGAAGGACTATCTCGTCGGCGAGCGAACGGCCGATAATATCCTGATTCGTCCTGCTGCGGCCTACGCTAGCCATGGCGTTGATCTGTTGACCGGGCGCCGTGTTTTGAGCATTGACCGGGCGACAAAAATGATCGCCCTGGACGATGGTCAACAATTGAGTTATCAGAAGCTGGCTCTTTGTACCGGCGCACGCGCCAGGCCCGCCAGCATCAGGGGGGTTGGCAGTCCGGGCGTGTTTTACCTGCGAACCCTTGCCGATGTGGACGGTATTCGTGCCAATATTTCACCGGATAAAAGCGCCGTCATTATCGGCGGTGGTTATATCGGTCTGGAAGCTGCTGCAGCATTACGTGGCCTGGGGATGGCCGTGACATTACTTGAGTTACAGGAGCGTGTCCTTTCCAGAGTCTGTGCGCCCGAGGTATCCGATTTTTATAGCAGGGTACATCGCGAGGAGGGTGTGGATATTCGGGTGGGCGTTGAGGTGCTGACTATAGAAAATGATGGTGGCGTCAAAACGGTGGTCTGTTCCGATGGCAGCCGTTTTCATGCGGATCTGATTATTATTGGTGTAGGTATTATTCCCAATGTGGAGTTGGCTGAAGCCTGCGGGCTGGCGGTGGATGATGGCATTGTGGTTGATGAGTTGGCCCGGACATCCGATCCGGACATTGTCGCCGCAGGTGATTGCACCAATCACCCGAACGACTTGCTGGGACGCCGTGTGCGCCTGGAGTCCGTTCCCAATGCGATGGAGCAGGCAAAAACGGCGGCGGGTACGCTCTGCGACCGGCCTGTTCCGTACCAAGTTTATCCCTGGTTCTGGTCTGACCAATACGATTTGAAGTTGCAGATTGCCGGTCTAAGTGAGGGTTACGATCAGGTGGTCTTGCGGGGCGGCAAAGATCGGCAGAGAGGCTTTGTTGCCTGGTATCTTCGCGGTGGTCGGCTTCTGGCGGCAGATTGTATCAACCGGCCAAAAGAGTTTATGGTTGCCAGGCAACTGTTGGCCAGAAAACTTGCTGTGGCCCCTGCGATGTTGGCTGACGAAACCATTGATCCTAAAAACTGGCTGAGTTGATTGGCCGCAATAGATAAATAGAGGTTGTTATATGCCGCTGATTCATTATGTCGAGGCAAATGGTGCAGAGTATGAGGCTGAGGTGCCGGTGGGGGAGTCTGTTATGCAGGGTGCCGTCGATAATATGATTGATGGCATTCTTGGCGAGTGTGGCGGTGTTTGCAGTTGCGCCACCTGCCATTGTTATGTCGACGAGGATTGGTTTGATAAAGTCGGCCCGCCCGAAGGCAGTGAGCAGTTGATGCTCGAGATGGTGCCAGATCCGGAGCCAACCAGCCGCCTGAGCTGTCAGATCAAGGTCACGGCTGAACTGGATGGTCTGATAGTCAGGTTGCCGGTTTCCCAGTATTAGGTGCGGGCCGGGCAGTTAATGCCCGGCCAGCCCCGCGACGAGCAACGCCGGGGGGTCTATCCTGCGGGGTTCTACCCTAGAGACCCTTGAACCAGTCCTGAAAGTAGCTACCTACATAGGGTATCTCGGTTTCCTTGTCGGTGATGGCGCCCACAAGACTGATTATCCAGGCCACCAGCACCAGTATTGCCCAGATCATGACCAGTGAGTTGTGAATCATGCTGAACACCATATTGCCGACAAACCCGAAAATCATGATGCCGAGATACTGGCGAATATAGAAGGATGCATAGCTGTCGCGTTTCTGCATGTTGAGTACCAGCGCAACAATCCAGCCTATCAGGGTAATGTGCGCGATGATTGCCTTGGCCTTGCCGCTTATCTTGTCGCTCATAATGTCTATTCCTTGGTGGTGTTGGTGATGGTTTTCGACGGACGGCATTTGCTGCATGCCGTTTACCCGGCTTACTTGCTCCATCCGCCGAGATCCTTCCAGCGGTTGACGATACCACAGAACAATTCCGCCGTCTTTTCAGCGTCATAGGCCGCCGAATGTGCCTTGTCATTGCTGAACTCTATTTCTGCTGCTTCACAGGCTCGGGCCAGTACAGTTTGACCATAGGCGAGCCCAGCCAGTGTGGCCGTATCAAAGCAGGAAAATGGGTGGAAGGGGTTGCGTTTAATGCCATTTCTTTCAACAGCGGCGTTGACAAATCCCAGGTCAAAATGCGCGTTGTGTGCCACCATGACAGCGCGGCTGCAGTGTGCGTCCTTTACTGCATTGCGAATAGGCTGAAACAGGGCCCTCAAGGCTTCATTTTCTTCCAGTGCCATCCGGTAGGGGTCGTTGATGTCGATGCCGGTGAAGTTCAGAGCCGCCTGCTCGACATTGGCCCCTTCAAACGGAATCACCGCATGATAGATAATCTCGCTGGGCATGAGGATGCCATCTTCATCCATGGCCAGTGTGACAGCGGCCATTTCCAGCAGTGCGTCAGTAGCGGCATTAAAACCGCCGGTCTCCACATCGATGACCACGGGGAGAAAACCTCTGAAACGATCCGAGATAGGCGGGTGCATATTTAGCTGACGCTCCATTGCCTGGTTTCTCCAGCACCTAATGGTGTGAGAGTGTCGCTGCCAAAAGGCAGGCTGGTCGGACTTTGCCACGGTGATAACTGCAGTGTGATAGTGTCAGTATTGCGGGGCATACCATAGAAGTCTGCGCCAAAAAAACTGGCAAACCCTTCGAGCTTGTCCAGCGCGCCGGCCTGATCAAAGACTTCGGCATAGAGTTCGAGCGCGGCATGATTGGAGTAGCATCCGGCACAGCCGCAGGCGGTTTCCTTGCGATGAGTGCTGTGTGGTGCAGAGTCCGTGCCCAGAAAAAAACTGGGGTCGCCACTGGTGGCGGCCGCAATCAATGCCTGTTGATGGTGTTGCCGCTTGAGGATTGGCAGGCAGTAGTAGTGCGGTCTGACTCCCCCCGCGAGCAACTGATTTCGATTGAACAGCAAGTGTTGTGGCGTGATGGTGGCGGCTATCCCGGCCGATGCTTCTGCCACGAACTGGGCGCCGTCCCGGGTAGTGATGTGTTCGAGCACAATTTTCAATGCCGGAAAGTTGTTGATGAGCTTGCCGAGATGCCGATCGATAAACACCGCTTCCCGATCAAAAATATCGACTTCAGTATCCGTGACCTCACCGTGCAGCAGCAGTGGCATGCCGATTTTTTCCATACGCGCCAGGACGGGATAAATTTTGTCCAGTTGGGTGACGCCCGAGTCCGAGTTGGTAGTCGCGCCGGCCGGATAATACTTACAGGCGACCACATGCCCTGACGCCGCGGCACGTTCTATTTCCGCCGGGTCGGTGTTGTCGGTCAAATACAGCACCATTAACGGCTTCCACTGACTGTCGGCTGGACGATGGGCCAGAATTCGCTCTCGGTAAGCGAGGGCTTGAGTGGTATTGAGTACTGGCGGAAGCAGGTTGGGCATGACGATGGCGCGTCCAAAATATCGCGCGGCATCAGGCACGGTATAGGCGAGCAATTGGCCGTCGCGTAAGTGCAGGTGCCAATCATCGGGGCGGGTGATGGTTAATTCAGTCATGGTCAGGTTGGTTGCTACAGGTGGTCATTGAATCAATCAATGCTACCGGAATCGTTGCTGGCTTAACAGAAGAAACGTGGGGGAGTCCTTTGTCAGTCACCGGATTAACCACTTTGAGTCAGAATGAGGGAAACTCGGCAGGGCCCGCCCTGCTCACTGTGAAACTGTCTGCTTAAGGATTAGAATAGCCCCCACTTTTATCCCACAAAATACCAATCAGGAGTCATGTCGTGTCCGACATTAAAAAAGTTGTTTTAGCCTATTCGGGGGGGCTGGATACCTCGGTTATTGTCAAATGGCTACAGGAAACCTATCACTGCGAAGTCGTCACGTTTACTGCGGATATCGGTCAGGGAGAAGAGGTGGAACCGGCCCGTGCCAAAGCGGCGGCGCTGGGTGTGAAAGAAATCTATGTGGATGATCTTCGCGAGGAGTATGTTCGTGACTACGTGTTCCCGATGTTTCGTGCCAACACCATCTATGAGGGGGAATACCTGCTGGGGACGTCTATTGCCCGGCCACTGATTGCCAAACGGCTGATTGAGATTGCCAATGAAACCGGTGCGGATGCGATTTCTCACGGTGCGACTGGCAAGGGGAATGATCAGGTGCGTTTTGAGCTGGGTGCTTATGCCCTGAAGCCGGGCATCAAGGTGATTGCCCCCTGGCGGGAGTGGGATCTCACTTCCCGTGAAAAACTGATGGGCTACTGTGAGCAGCACAATATCCCGGTGGATTTTTCTACCAAGAAGAAAAAATCCCCTTATTCGATGGATGCCAACTTGCTGCACATCTCCTATGAGGGCGGTAACCTGGAAGACCCCTGGTGGGAGCCTGAAGAGGATATGTGGCGCTGGAGCGTCTCCCCTGAGAACGCACCTGACCGGCCCACCTATGTGGAACTCACCTATGAAAAGGGTGATATCGTTGCAATTGATGATCAGCCCATGACACCGGCTACAGTACTTGCTCACCTCAATAAATTGGGCGGCGACAATGGCATTGGTCGACTAGACTTGGTTGAGAACCGCTACGTGGGCATGAAATCACGTGGCTGCTATGAAACACCGGGCGGGACTATTATGTTGCGGGCGCATCGGGCCATAGAATCACTCACGCTGGATCGTGAAGTGGCGCATTTGAAGGATGCATTGATGCCGAAATATGCCGAGACGATTTACAACGGCTACTGGTGGTCCCCGGAACGCAAGATGTTGCAGGTGATGATTGATGAGACCCAGTATGTGGTAAATGGTAAGGTGCGGGTAAAGCTCTACAAGGGTAACGTCACAGTGGTAGGGCGCCAGTCTGACGACAGTCTTTTCGATGAGAAAATTGCCACCTTCGAAGATGACGCCGGGGCGTATGATCAGAAGGATGCCGAGGGCTTTATCAAGTTGAATGCATTGCGTTTGCGGATTGCCGCCAACAAGAATCGCAAGATGGATTTCTGATCGCCACCTGTTCGAGTTGATGCAAATCAATATCAGTGTAGGTGGGTTTGGGGAATAATACGCAGGGAGTAGTTTGGGGAGTTGAAGGCTATTCTCATGGGTTCCAAAGAACGGATTAATGACGAGAAAATGCAATGAGTAGCAATGTCGCAAGCACCGGTGGCCAGCCGGAATACAATATCAGGGTGGTCAAACAGTTTGCCATCATGACTGTGGTCTGGGGGATCGTCGGAATGCTGGTGGGGGTATTTATCGCCGCCGAGCTGATCTGGCCCGGGCTCAATTTTAATCAGTCATGGCTGCACTTTGGGCGACTTCGTCCACTCCACACCAACGCAGTCATTTTTGCCTTCGGTGGTAGTGCGCTGTTTGCCGCCGCCTACCATGTGGTGCAGCGAACCTGTCAGGCAAGGCTGTTTGGCGGTTGGCTGATAGGGTTTACCTTCTGGGGATGGCAGGCGGTGATTGTTGCCGCCGCAATCACATTGCCTCTGGGGCTGACTACCTCGAAAGAGTACGCGGAGCTGGAATGGCCCATCGATATCCTGATCACGTTGGTCTGGGTGGCGTTTGCGGTGGTGTTTTTCGGCACCATCATGAAACGCCGCACCAAGCATATCTACGTGGCTAACTGGTTCTTTGGGGCCTTTATCATCACGATTGCCGTGTTGCACCTCGGCAACAGTGCCGCCATCCCGGTGACAGCGTTCAAATCCTATTCAGCCTATGCCGGTACAATCGATGCGATGGTGCAATGGTGGTATGGCCACAATGCAGTAGGGTTTTTCCTGACGGCGGGCTTCCTGGGCATGATGTACTACTTTGTGCCCAAGCAGGCCGATCGACCGATATATTCCTATCGTCTGTCCATTGTGCATTTCTGGGCGCTGATTGCCGTCTACATCTGGGCAGGCCCCCACCACCTCCATTACTCGGCGCTGCCAGACTGGGTTCAGAGCCTGGGGATGGTGATGTCCCTGATCCTGCTCGCACCCTCCTGGGGCGGCATGATCAACGGCATGATGACCCTGTCCGGTGCCTGGCATAAACTCCGTTACGATCCGACCCTGCGCTTTCTGGTGGTGTCACTGTCTTTTTACGGCATGTCGACCTTTGAAGGCCCAATGATGTCGATCAAGACAGTAAATGCGCTGTCTCACAATACTGACTGGACGATTGGTCATGTTCACTCCGGTGCGCTTGGCTGGGTAGCCATGATTTCCATTGGCATGCTCTATCACCTGATTCCAGTGCTTTATCAACGCGCCCGGATGTACAGTGTAAAACTGATCAACCTGCACTTCTGGATGTCAACTATTGGCACTGTCCTTTACATCGCCTCCATGTGGGTTAACGGCATTGCTCAGGGCCTGATGTGGCGCGCTTTCAATACCGACGGGACCCTGACGTACAGCTTTGTTGAATCAATTGAGGCCAGTTACCCGGGATATTATGTGCGTTTGTTGGGTGGTGTGATTTTCTTTGCCGGTATGCTGGTGATGGCTTACAACGTCTGGCGAACCATTCGTGGGGATGTTCAGCGGCAGGAAGTGACTGCTGCCGAACCCCGTACAGTCTGATAGGAGAACAACAGTGAAACATGAGATTGTTGAAAAAAATATCGGGCTGATGATTGTGCTGATCGTGGTTGCCATCAGCTTTGGTGGGCTAACCCAGATTATTCCGCTGTTCTGGCAGAATCAAACGACGCAGCCTGTCGAAGGCCTTGAACCACTGGGGCCATTGGCATTGGAAGGCCGTGATATTTACATCCGTGAAGGCTGCCATGTGTGCCACACGCAGATGGTCAGGCCGTTACGTGCTGAAACCGAGCGTTATGGCCACTATTCTGTCGCAGGTGAGCACGTTTACGAGCATCCTTTCCTCTGGGGCTCCAAACGCACTGGCCCTGATTTGGCGCGGGTTGGTGGCCGCTATAGTGATGACTGGCAGCGGGCTCACCTCTATAACCCGAGGGATGTGGTGCCTGAGTCAAACATGCCGGCATTCCCCTGGCTGTTTGAAAATACGCTGACCGGTAAAGATACTGCGGCCAAAATGACGGCATTGAGAACAGTTGGCGTACCCTATACAGATGAGGACATCGCCAATGCCGCTGCACCTTTTGCCGGTGGAGAAGTGAAAGAAATTGATGCGCTGGTGGTGTACCTCCAGCAGCTGGGCACACTTTTGACGCAGAAACGCTAATGGATCAGGGCACATTACAAGGTATCGGCACCATACTCACCATGATCGCTTTTCTCGGGGTCTGTTGGTGGGCTTATAGTGGCCGTAAGAAAAAAGATTTTGATGAGGCGGCACAACTACCCTTTGTTGATGACACCAAATCTTCTCAGGATGAAGATAAGTAGAGGCACGAGCTGACATGAGTACCTTCTGGAGTATCTGGATTATCACATTTACCGCAATCACCATTGTCGGTTGTACATGGTTGTTGCTCGCCAACCGCAAGGTTGAAGTTTCCGATGACACCAAAGAGGGCGAGGCCCAAAAAACAGGACATGTTTACGACGGTATTGAGGAGTATGACAATCCTCTACCAGGCTGGTGGTTCAAGATGTTCTTGGGCACCGTTATTTTCGGGGTTGCCTATCTGGTGTTGTATCCGGGGTTGGGGAACTTTGGTGGTGTGCTCGGCTGGACACAGGTAGGCCAGTGGGAAGAAGAGGTGGCCGAAGCAGAGGCGAAGTATACGCCGCTCTATGAGCAATATAGCGAAACGCCGGTTGAGGAGCTGATTGCCAATCCCGAGGCGATGAAAATGAGCCGTCGTCTGTTCAATAATAACTGTGCGGTTTGCCATGGTTCCGATGGCAGGGGCAGCTATGGTTTCCCCAACCTGGCTGACAGTGACTGGCTCTACGGCGGCAGCGCGGAAGATATCAAGACCACGCTAGTCAATGGGCGACAGGGTGCCATGCCGGCCCTGGGGGGGGCACTGGGAGAGGAAGGCGTGGATAAGGTCGCCGAATATGTGTTCAAAATCAGTGGCCGCGAGCATGATGCAGATAAGGCTGAGGCCGGTGGCCAATTATTCGCCACCTATTGTGTAGCCTGTCATGGCGCGGATGGTACTGGTAACAAGATGTTGGGAGCGCCCAATCTGACGGATGGTATCTGGTTGTATGGTGGTTCCCCCACACTGGTTCGTCATACCATTCGCAATGGTCGAAACGGCAATATGCCAGCTCAGGCTGACAAGCTTAAGGCAGAGAAAATACACCTGCTGACTGCGTACGTGTACAGCTTGTCCAAAAACCAATGATGTCTGGGGGTTTTTAACGGGAGTGTCAAAATTAAATGACGGGTGAACAAGAGCCGGAAAAAAAAGCCGGCAACCGGTCCTCAGAGGAAGTTATCCGGGTTCTTGATCTCTATGAAACGAGAGAAAAAATTCAGACCCGTCAGCTTCCTGGATTTTATCGAAACCTGCAGCGCTGGACATGGCTGCCGATGCTCAGTGCCTATTTTCTGCTTCCCTGGATAAACCTGGATGGCCGTCAGGCCATCTGGTTTGACTTGCCGGCCCGGCAATTCCATATTTTCTGGATCACTTTCTGGCCACAGGACTTCATGTTGTTGGCCTGGGCACTGATTATCTCAGCCTTTGCCCTGTTCACTGTAACGGTTCTGGTAGGTCGGGTGTGGTGTGGATTTTCCTGCCCCCAGACCGTCTGGACCATGATCTTCATGTACATTGAAGACTGGTGTGAGGGTGACCGCAATCAACGCATCAAATTGGACAGAGCGCCCTGGCATAGCCAGAAAATCCTGCGCCGGGGCAGTAAATTGTTGTTGTGGGGGTTGGTGGCATTTGTTACCGGTTTGACGTTTGTGGGTTATTTTAATCCGATCAGACAGCTGGTTCCCGAACTCTTTACCTTCTCGGCACATCCAGCAGCTGTCTTCTGGACGTTTTTTTTCTCAGTGATGACCTACATGAATGCGGGTTTTCTCCGTGAGCAGGTATGTAAATACATGTGCCCTTACGCCCGCTTTCAGTCGGTCATGTTTGATCAGGATACTCTGGTGGTTTCCTATGATGAGAAGCGGGGCGAGCCACGCGGTGCTCGACGGAAGGACGAGGACTACCGGGCAGCAGGCAAGGGTGACTGTGTAGATTGTTCATTATGTGTTCAGGTATGCCCCACGGGAATTGATATTCGCGATGGGCTTCAATACGAGTGCATAGACTGCGGCCTTTGTATTGATGCCTGTAATACCGTCATGGACAAAATGGGTTACGAACCGGGTCTGATTCGCTTTACCACGGAACACGCCATGGAATACGGTAAGACCAGTATTCTTCGGCCCCGTTTTATCGGCTATGCCGTTGCGTTAGCTCTAATGGTGTCAGCCTTCAGCTACACCATTGTGACGCGTGTTCCATTGGGCGTGGATGTCATTCGTGATCGAAATGTTCTCTATCGTGAAACTACCCGGGGTTTGGTTGAGAATATCTATACTCTGAAAATCAATAATATGGATACGCGTGACCATAGCTACAGCATTGAGGTGACTGGCGACTATCCATTTAACTATCTCGGCAAGGATGTGGTCAGTGTCAAGGAAGGCGAGGTGTTGAGTATGCCTGTCAGAATCGAGCTCGACCCAGGTTTGATGGATGTTCCTAACACGGATGTCATCTTCGTTGTTGAGGCGATTGATAGTGAAGTTATTCATGCACGTCAGGAAAGCCGCTTTATTGGCCCGCGTTTGCAGCGTTAGTTTTTCTGCAACATTTCCCGACAGAGTATTTCCGCCCATAGTCAGCGTCCGAGGACACAGCCTTGCCACTTTCAACCGACAGCAACACTCCCCCCTGGTATCGTCAATTCTGGCCCTGGTTTCTAATAGCGCTGCCAGGTAGCGTGGTGATCGCCAGTCTGGTGACTGTCTATATTGCGTTTTCCGGGGCCGATAGTCTGGTGGTGGATAATTACTATCGCGACGGCCTTGCCATCAATCAGGTACTGGAGCAGGATCGACGTGCCGAAGCGTTGGGGCTCTCTGCCGAATTGCGTCTGGATGCCACCAGTGGAGAGTTGTTTGTGACTATTGATACGGCCCATCCGCTACCCGAGCAGCTTGCACTGTTATTGTTTCATCCAACAGACTCAAAACGTGATCGCGAGATGCTGTTGACCGAAATCACCGGCGGCCACTACCGCACCGACCTCAATCAGCCATTGCTATCGCGTTATTACCTGCGGGTATTACCCGAACCCGACAGGGATTGGCGGTTAGTCGGCGAGCTGGATTTTGCAACTGCAGATCAGATTATCCTGAGGGCGGAATGACGCCACAATCCTGTTATCACTGTGGATTGCCAGTTCCCGCCGGTACTGACTGGGTACTGGTGATTCAGGGAGAGCCAAGGGCTATGTGTTGTCCTGGCTGCCTGGCTGTTGCCACAGCTATTTGTGATGGTGGATTGGCGCGCTTTTACCAGTATCGTACGAAGAGCGCTAATCGTCCGGAAGCTTCGGACCAGGCATCGCTGGCAGTTTATGATTTACCTGAGGTGCAAGCGGATTACGTAGAGACTGTCGATGACAACCGACAGATTCGCCTATTGATAGGGGGCATTACCTGTACTGCCTGTGCCTGGCTGATCGAGAATCACCTGAGTAAATTACCGGGGGTGATTGAGGTGCGGGTTAATGTCACCAGTCATCGAGCATTCATCACCTGGAACCCCGAATCACTGAAACTCAGTGAATTATTGGAAGAGCTACAGCAAATCGGCTACGACCCTCGCCCCGTCAGTGATGAGGCTATACGCCAATTGCGAGATCATGAAAATCGCCGCTTTCTGCAGCGTCTGGGTATTGCCGGACTGGGGATGATGCAGGCGGGAATGGTTGCCATTGGTCTCTACGCAGGCGCCTTTCAGGGTATGGAGCCCGAGTGGCAAAATTTCCTGCGTTGGGTCAGCTTTATAATTGCCCTGCCAGTGGTTTTGTTCTCGGCCTATCCTTTCTTTAGAGCTGCATGGTACAGCTTGCGTCAAGGCCATCTGATCATGGATGTCCCGGTCTCACTGGCGATAATCCTCGGTTTTTCAGCCAGCTGCTGGGCTACTGTGACCCGAACGGGCGAAGTTTATTTTGACTCTATTGCCATGTTCACATTTTTTTTACTGTTGGGGCGATATTTCGAGATGCGGGTTCGTCATCGCAATGATATGCGAGCCGAATCGCTCGGCCAATTGTTGCCGGTGACAGCCAGGCGATTGAACGGCAATAAAGAGGAGACAATTCCGGTCAAGCTGCTGTTGCCTGGGAACCTGATTCGCGTTGCCTCCGGTGAAACCATTCCCTGTGATGGCGAGATTACCGAGGGTGTTAGCAGCGTGGTCGAAGCTGTTCTCACCGGCGAACAGATGCCGGTCGGTAAATCCTCCGGTGACGTGGTTTCTGCGGGAACCGTCAACAGTGAGAACCCCTTGCTGATCAGAGTGTCTGCCGTTGGTCATCAGACCCGTTTGTCGGCAATTTTGCAGTTGGTTGAAAAGGCGCGCAGTGATAAACCAGCGGCGGTTGCGATGGCTGACCGGGTGGCGGGTTATTTTGTCGCTGCCGTGTTGGTTGTCTCCGCCCTGGTGGCTTTTTGGTGGTGGCAGCACCAACCGGAGGAAGCTATTTGGGTTGTGCTCTCTGTACTGGTTGTTACCTGCCCATGCGCATTATCTCTGGCAACGCCAGCCGCTATTGCGGTGGCAACTGGCGAGTTGCGTCAGCGCGGCTTTCTGATCAGTCGAAGTCGGATGCTGGAGGTTTTGTCGCAGGTCGATCGGATTGTTTTTGATAAAACGGGCACGTTGACATTGGGTGATCTGAGTGTCGTTGAGGTGATCGCATTGGACGATAAAAAAGCAACTGATTTGCTGGCTATCGCCGCGACCCTGGAGCAGGGATCCAGACATCCCATTGCTCGGGCTTTTGCCGGTATAGACGTGATGGATAGAGGAACTGATGTTGTTCAGGAAGTCGGATCAGGCATTTCCGCCACGATTGAGGGAAATCGCTTTGCTATCGGTCGGCCCGAATATATCAGCAGGTTGTTTGAATTTCCCATGCCTGCTATGCCATCAGTTGATGCAGGCCAGTTACCACTTCTTTTGGCGGAACAGTCCCGGCCACTGGCCTGGATTATTTTACAGGATCAGTTGCGCTCCGGTGCGACGTCTGCCATTCAACGGCTGACAGCGCAGGGCCTGGAGACAGTGTTACTGAGTGGTGATCGTATTGCAGCGGTTGAAAATATGGCGAGCAAGCTCGGTATTCAGCAGTGGTTCGGGCAGCAGAGCCCAGCGGCGAAGCTCGATTGGGTCAATCGCTGTCAGCAGGCTGGGCACCGGGTGCTGATGGTCGGTGATGGTATCAATGATGTGCCTGTACTGAGCGGTGCTGATGCCTCGGTGGCACTGGGTGATGCCAGTGATTTCGCCAGAATCCATGCTGACAGTATTTTGCTATCGGGCAACCTCAATACATTGCCGGAAGTGATCGGGCTTGCCAGACGGACACGCCAGATCATTCGCCAGAATCTCACCTGGGCATTACTCTATAATCTCCTGGCATTGCCGCTGGCCGCGGCGGGAATGATTCCTCCCTGGGCGGCCGCGATTGGTATGTCTACCAGCTCATTGTTGGTTGTGGGTAATGCCCTACGGCTGAGTCGGCGTGGCGACGTACCCATGATGTGCCCACAACAGCCTTGTTTTGCCACGTGACGATGGTCGATACTTCTCATTTTTGGCAGGTTATAACCCAATGACCAGTTTGTATTTGCTGATCCCTGTGTCCTTGATTTTCTGTGCATTGGCGATCTGGTTTTTTTTCTGGGCAGTAAACAGTGGCCAGTATGATGATCTCGAGGGGGAGGGCGAGAGAATACTATTTGACGATGGGGCTGATGACCCTGTTGAAGTTGATGTCGAGGCTCGCTCCCGTCAACCTGAAGACTCTCCACCTTCAAAGAGCCCGGAATAATGTTTGAATTTGACAGTATGTCCATACTGGCAATGCTGGTTATTGGTTTGATGGGTGCCGGGCATTGTGTTGGTATGTGTGGCGGCATTGTCGCCGCACTGGGTTTTGCCGCCGATGATCAACGCAGGCGTTGGCCAATCCTCCTAAGCTATAACCTGGGGCGAATTACATCTTATGGGCTTATCGGTGCGCTGGTCGGTCTGCTGGGATTGTTTGGTCATGAATACCTGTCTCTGGGGCCTTCACTGCGTATTTTTGCGGGGGTGCTGCTTATTCTGATGGGGTTGTATCTGGCGGGTTGGTGGCACTTCCTGTCCTGGCTTGAGCGTGGGGGGCAACATGCCTGGCGCCATATTCAGCCTTTCGCAACCAGGTTGTTCCGTGTCCGCACGGTTGGCAGGGCCTTTCTGTTTGGTATGTTATGGGGTTGGTTACCCTGTGGCCTGGTGTATTCGGCACTGGTTTACGCCGCTGCCACTGCTCACCCCGTGTCGAGTGCACTATCCATGATGGCGTTCGGCCTGGGCACGTTGCCGGTCATGCTGGCCGGGGGCGTTTTTTCCAGTCAGCTAAAGCGGTGGTTGCAGATTCGTGCTTTGAGAACAGCCATGGGGATGATAGTTATCGTATTTGGTGCGTGGACCCTCTGGAATGCGATGGCACATAATCATCAACGAGAAGTGATTTCTGAACAAAGTGATGGGGTCAGTGCTCATCAGCACATGCACCATTGACTGTAGTAGGTGTTATAAGGATTATTGATTTCGATCAATGCCAACGATTTGATTTAAGCGGTATAAAAGCAGGTGTTTTATAATAAACTACATGTCTGTTGGCCGATTGTTAGTCTTAAATAAGAAAAATGGGGATTTTATGCTAGGTCACATTGCCGGGTTACTCTACGATCCACAGTCCGAATGGAAGAAAATTGCTGCACTGTCCGATGAGACAATCAAGCGCATGGCCATCTATTTTATATTTCTGGGTATGATCCCTGCGATCGGGTTTTATATTGGAACAACGAAGTTTGGATGGACGATTGTCCATGATGAGCCCACCAGAATTACCGAAGCTAGCGCAATACCCTTGATAGTCATGTTTTACTTTGCCCTGATGGGCGCGCTGGTATTTATTGGCTGGATGATTGCCTGGATGTCGAAAACCTATAATAGTGAATCGAGCCCATTAAAAGGGTTTGTGTTTATGGGTCTCTGTTGTAGCCCGGTTTTTCTGGCAGGTATTTTTGCGGTTTATCCGATTTGGTGGCTGGATCTTCTGCTTGCTATCGCCGCCTGCAGCTATGCGATTCGGTTGATGTATCTGGGTATTCCCGATGTAATGAACGTGCCGGAGGATCAGGGTTTTCTCTATGCCAGTGCTATTTTTGCTGTTTCTCTGGTGTACGTGGTGGTTGTTCTGGTGGCCACAGCATTGCTTTGGGAATATGTTGCTGCACCGGTTTTCACCAACTGATAATCGGCGGAGCTTAAAAAACCGGGCCTTTGCCCGGTTTTTTGTCTGAGGTAATTTTTTCAGCCACAAGCTGATGCATAAATTGCGTACTTGCCATCACTTCAAAGCTGGTTGCTATGACGCAAGCCAGGGAATGCCTTTGTTTGGACTGAGATAGGAATACTGTCGATAGGTGGAATTAAAAATGTTCCAGTGGCGTTCAGTCATAGCGGGCATATGCCGATGCATTTGGCGTATATCGTGCCGGGAGGCCTGGCTAATGGATAACCGTCGACGGCATTTTTCGAGATCAATCAGTGCGACTTCAATCTCGTTGCTGCCTTTTCTGTTGTGACGAAAAAATATGTGCTTGTCATACAGGCAGCCATGCTGCCAGCGGCTATTGTGAAGTCTTGACAGAATCTCGCCAAGCTTTCGGGAGAGAGCGTCAAGCGTCTCTTTTTTCAGGAACTCGTCGGTTGCTTTCTCTTGCCATGCCTCAACACTGGAAAACCCAGCCAATTCCCGAGTCGCCAGAATCGCCTGAATGGCCCCCTGATGAAGGCGTGTTTGTGAAAAGACAACTTCCGGTGTTGCTATCCCCAGTTTGTGGCACACATTCAGCCGGTGGGTTTCGCGGGCTATGGTGGCGTAGCCCAGTGGATGTCTGAGGCTGCGGCAGGTATGGTCTGTCTGTTTTTTGATGTAGTAGGTGGCACCATTGATTCGGCATCGCTGGACACCACTTATTCCGCCCCGGCGATGGTTTGGTTCTTCAACCCAGGGGCCTTCCATTTCCCACCAGTAGTCAAAATCACTATCCGTTTGAGCATCTTTTGATAACGTATTGATCATTATTATTATTCTTTTCTGGATAACGGTGAATGTCACGGTTGTTACATAAAAAGTACACAAAAATAGCTGAAAAAGCAAAACAGGGGACTGTGGAAAAAAATCTCTTGGTCGTGGGCCTGGATTACTTGAAAAGCCAGTGACCCAATTGACGTCTTTGTTAAAGGTTTTATTTGATTCAATTCCGATTTACTTTGTAGCATGGCTTTTTAGCCGAGACTGGTTGGAACTCAATACTCTTGCAAGCCGTTGTGGGTAAGTGCGTGCAGATTCCAGGAATAACTAGAGAGGTAAGTTTATGCGTTTATTACATACCATGTTGCGGGTGAGGGATCTCGACACTTCCGTTCGCTTTTATACCGATGTGCTGGGGATGCAACTTTTGCGCCGCAAGGATTTTCCCGATGGCCGTTTTACGCTCGCATTTCTGGGTTATGGTGATGAGTCGGCAAACACTGTGCTTGAGCTTACCCATAACTGGGATACTTCCACTTACAATCTCGGTGATGCCTATGGGCATATCGCCATTGGTGTGGAGGATGTCTATGCCGCCTGCGAGCGAATTCGCACATCGGGGGGGAAGGTTGTCAGGGAGCCCGGTCCAATGAAGCACGGCTCGACAGTGCTGGCTTTTGTGGAAGACCCGGATGGTTACAAAATTGAATTGCTGTCAGATAGTTGAGATTGTCGAAGATTGCCTTCCCCCCTAAAATTCATACTCAATTAGAACCCGTAGCGTATTGTTGGCGCTTTTATCATTCATGCCAAAGAGGAGGCCTGCCTCCCAGTGCAGACTGCGCCTGACGCCAGCCTGTATGTTTCCCATTAACACGGGGCCCAGCGCAAGGGTCTGCTCATTAACATAGAGCTCCAGTGCGGGTTCAATCCAGCGTGACAGACGATAGCGTGTTTGCAGGCCCAGTGATGATTCAATCTCATCCTCAATGTCTGAGCCCCATTCCTGGCTGATGATGATGTTGGCAGTGCCGCTCCAGCGTCCCCATTCCTTTTCGGCGAGAATGCCGGTGGAAAACTCCCAGATATTTTCCTTGGCCTGTTTTTCCAGCTCAAACAGGATACCCCAGTCAGCCCAGTATTCCCCCTGCTCGGTGAGTTGCCATTTGGCTTCCACTTCATAAGCCGCCAGCGAAAAACTGTCGTTGTCGGCCTTGTCACCGGTTAGATACAGCTCACCAAACCAGCGGTCGCCAAAAGCTCGTCCATAGGAAAAGCGATAGAGTTGGCGGTGGTCCGGTTGGTCCGGCTGGTCGTCCTGATAGATTGCACGCCACTCCAGTTCCTGCTCCAGGGCATCCACATAGGGATGGTAGATTTTATCCACGGCATTGCCATCGGCAAGGGGCATCACCGGAATAGTGAAACAGAATAAAATACCTACCCCTCGAATTGCATAGCCGAGAGGATTTTGGACGGTGGTGTGCATGCTATTTTTCACCCGTATTTTTTCGACGGCTGCGGAAGTGGTTGAGATAACCCAATGTGGCGGAGATGCTGACCAGTAGGAACCCAATACCATAGGCGATTGCCTGAAAAAGTGATGGGGTGGCTTCATAGCCGACCAGAGCATAGAGCAGATGCCCCGGGATGGAATCCTCCGGTAGCCAAATTGAGCTGTCCCAGAGAACCGGGGAGTAGGCTACCCAGTCAACCTGGGTCAGCAGGAGGGTTGCCTGAGATGCCATGGTGCCGCCGATCAAGGCCAGCAATAAAATACAGGTGCAGAAAATCCATCTCGCAGGCAGGCTGAGCAAACCAAAGTACAGCAATACCCCTGCGCTCAGACCAATCCCGGCCCCAATCCCTGCACCGGTAAATGTTGGCTGTACGCTCTCCTGATGGTTGAGTATTCCGCCCAGATAAATCACGATTTCGGCACCTTCCCGGCTGAGCGCCAGGGCGACGCAAATGGACATCAGATAGGGCAGAGAATGCCTCGAAGCCCATAGAGCTGACGTTGAATACAGTCCTATCAATGTCAGCAGGCCGAGAACGGCAAGCATGATTCCGGCGATAAGAATTTCCTGGCCAGCATAGTCCAACCATTCAGAAATCGTGGCCAGGTTGACCGATAGAATGAATGCGCCAATGCCGCCCAATATCATTCCGGTGGCGAACCACCGGGCACTCAGTTGAAGCTGTCGGGACAGCACCAACAGGATGCTGATCAACAGAGCGGCCTCCAGTATTTCCTGAAGTATCAGTACGACTGAGTTCAGAAACATAAGTGTCTCATTCTGATGGTTGCTGTGCGGGAACCACTATTTTTCCCTGAGCTGTTTTTGGGTAAAACTCGCCAAAAAATGGGTATTCTCCGGGTGGTAGCGGACCAATGAAAATGACCGTTTTACGATGGCCAAGAATCACTTTTTCACGGTTGAGCTCATAACTTTCAAACTCCTCCGGCGTTGGATCCTCGTTGATTACCAACAGCTTGATTTTTGTATGGGCAGGGACTTCCAGTGTATCCGGAAAAAACAGGTGGTTGCGGATTCTGAGCTCGACTATCGGTGTGTCCGCGAAACCGGTATTACTGCCTATGCCAAGCGTGAAGGCGAGGAGCATGACAAAACGGCCAATGCTTCTACTCATCATTTAGTCTTCCGTTCGTGTGAAGATGACAATAAAGGCTGTGCCGCTCTCAAAACAGGAACGTTCTATCTCGATACGAGCGCGGTGAAGATCAGCAATATTGCGGACGATGGTCAGGCCGAGGCCGCAGCCAGGCGTTGTTGACCCGTCTGGTTTATTGTTCAGCCGCTGGAAACGTTTGAATATTTTGTCGTAGTCCTCAGGGGCGATACCCGGTCCGGAGTCTTCCACTTTGAGATACACCGTATTTTCTTCGGCGTTGACCGTCACGAGAATATGTCCCCCTGCGGGCGTGTATTTACTGGCATTGCTGAGCAGGTTTTGAAGCAGGGTAGTTAACGCAAAGGGGTCACCCTCTATCATGCAGGGCTGTCCGGCAAGCTCCGCTATCTGTTGTTTGCCTTCAAATTTATCATGCAATTCTGCAATGACCTCCTGGGCCAGTTGATGGAGGTTGATACGGCAGAAGTTGTGGGCGAGCTGCTCAGGGGTAGAGCGGTAGAGGGACAACAACTGTTCGACCAGATGCTGAATACGGTCTACCCCCGCTCGCAACTGTTGAAACGCCTCATTATCCGGAGAGATATCTTCCTCCAGATTGTGCAGCTGAATTTTGAGGGCGCTGATGGGGGTGCGCAACTCATGTGCGGCATCGGCGGTAAAATGCTTTTCTCTGTTCAGCGCAACCTCAAGACGGCTCATTAATGCATTGATTGATTGGCTGACCTGCTGTAATTCACTCTTGAGCTCCGGTAATACTACTGGCGAAAGGTCGTCGGCCTGCTTGTTCTTGAGCTGTTGGGAGAGCATTCGAAGTGGTTTCAGACCATGACTGATGATCAGCCAGATCAGCAGGCCGGCCAGGGGAATACTCAGCAATATCGGCAAAATGGCATGACTGATAACACTTTCCGCCAGCTGATAACGCAAGTCCGTCCGTTCAGCGGTGATGATCCAGTTCCGGTGGTCCTGATCATAGTAGACGAGGGTTCGCCAGCGATAACCGTCGAAATTGGCATGGCCGAAACCGGGATAAAAGTCCGTTATCGGTTGTGTGTGTTCAATGCCAAAGGAGGCGAGAAGCTCCTGCCCTCGCCATACCTGATAGGCCAACGTACTTTCGTCGTCAAGGGACTTTATCGGGTGGCCGGCGTAGAGTCGGGCAATCAGTTCTGCCGTCTGCCGCAAATGCTGGTCAAACAGCTTGTTGGCTTCCTTTAGGCTGGAACTGTAACCCTGCAACGCGGCAACAAAATTGAACAGGGTGAGTACCGCCAGTGTGGCGGCAATCAGGAACAGCCGGATTGATCTCACGGGGCCGTGACCTTGTAACCGACGCCGCGCACAGTTTTGATGAAGTCGGCACCCAGTTTCTTCCTGAGATGGTGTATGTGTACTTCCAGCGCGTTACTGCATATTTCTTCACCCCAGCTGTAAAGTCTGGCATCCAGCGTGTTTCGGGTCATTATCCGGCCGGCATTTTCCATCAACGCCTTCAGTAACATATATTCCCGGCGCGACAGCTCCTCAGGTTCACCCCGACAGGTCACTGACTGATCGCTGGTATCCAGAGTAACCGGGCCAATTGTGATTTTGGTCGATTTGACTGAACTGAGTCGGCGCTCGAGCACCCTCAGGCGGGCCAGGAGTTCGCTCATCTCAAAGGGTTTTGCCAGATAATCGTCGGCTCCGGAGTCCAGCCCGGTCACCTTGTCGTGCAGGGTATCTCTGGCTGTCAGCAGTAATACCGGCAACGCAGCCGATCGGCTGCGAATTGATTCGAGGACTTTCAGGCCATTGATATCAGGTAAACCGATATCCAGGATAATGATATCCGGTGGTTCTGTTTCCACTACATGAATACAGGCTCTTCCCGTATCCACATGATTTACAGAGTAATGCTGTCTGCTCAGGGCTGCTTTAAGCCCCTGGGCCAGCGGTTGATCATCTTCTACCAACAGAATTTGCATTTGTGCTGATTAGCTTCCCAGTTTCTGTTCAATAACGGCCAGCGCCTGGCTAATTTCCTTTTGCCGCCCGGCATCGGCCAATGGTCGGTTAATGCGCGGTGCTGCCTTTTTTGCCTTAAGTAAATAAGACCTGGCATCCTGGTAACGTTTTTTCCCGATCAGGTAGTCGGCGTAAAAGTAATTGCTGTCTATCCCGTCGGGGTTGATGGCCAGCGCTTTAAGTAGCAATTTCTCCGCTTTTTTGTCATCGCCAAAACCAATCGGCCAGCCCGGCACATGGCAGTAGAGCGTGCCCAGACTGGTATAGGCTGATCCATCCAATGCCCGAGGGTCTATCGCCAATGCCGCTTCCAGGTCGGCTTTCGACGACTTGGCCAGCGATAACGCGCCGAGACCACCTTTGGCACCTGCATAAGTGGATTTGATAATACCACGCCAGATTAGCGGGGCTGCACTGTCGGGGTATTTTGAGACAACAGCGTCGGCCTCTGTTGCGAGCGAGGCAAATGCATCGCTCTGTGCCTCGCCCTCCATTTGATAGTTGACCTCAGCCCAGCGTTTTTGCAGGGTACTGATTTCCTCTGTGACACCCGCCCAGCCCGTACTGGCAGTCAGTGCAAGCAGCGCCACAGAACTTGCCATGATGTTTTTAATGGTGTGTTTCATAATGTGAGTCTCTAGGTGTTGATTTTAGTCGTTTCGTGGTTGTTGAGAATTTGTTTGATGAGCGGCATTTTTTTTACCAGTGCGCGGTCAACCAGTCTCGGAAGCAGGGCGTTAATTTTCACAAACAGTTTTTCCGGCCATCCCATGAACCGACAATGCCGGTTGGATTTGACCAGTTTCACCAGCGTATCAGCGACCTGTTCCGGTGAATCTACCTTATTGCCAAGGGCGTGATTCAAGTCATCGGCGGCGGGCGAATTCAAGCTGGTGTCCGTCGCTCTGGGGGCCAGGTAAAAAACCTGGATGGCAGTGTCGCAGAGTTCCCTGCGCAGCGCCTCGGTAAAGCCTTTCAGGCCCGATTTACTGGCACAATAGGCGACGTAGCCGGGGTGGCCGATGCTGCCATAGGTCGAGCCGATGTTGACCACGGCTGGCTCCGGTCTATTGTTCAGGAGGGGGATCAGCTGTTTTGTCAATAACATGGGGGCAATCAGGTTTGTACTGAGTATCTGTTCGATACTCTCTTCAGACTGGTGCTCGAAGCATTGAAATGTTGTCGTGCCTGCCAGATTGATCAGCAGGTCAATGCCGCCGCCATCGATACACCCTGACAGGATGTCATGTCGACCCTGAGAGGTGCCGATATCCGCCACGATTATTTGGTGATTTCCCGTTAATTGACCGGCAAGCTGGTTCAGTGATGAAGTGTTTCGGCCAACCAGCCTGAGGCTGGCTCCTTGCTCGGCCAATGCCCGGGCCACCGCACAACCAATGCCCCCGGTAGCCCCCGTCAGTAAAATTACTTTGTTGTTCAGTTCCATGTTGCGTCCCTGTCAGGCTCTGCGTGGAATATTGTGGGAAACATCGTCGAGCGAACGGAACAGGTCGCCATAAAGTTGATAAAACATCCTGGCTGAGTGAATGATCTGTGCCTGGTCCTGCGGTGAGTCAACCCGGTTCATCAGGTCCTCAAAAAAGGCGACATGTTCCTTATCCAGTGAACCGTGGGAATACAGGTAGGAAAAGGCATTTTGAGTAAGACCTAATGTTCCGCGAACATTGTCTGCAACGGTTTCGGCGATACTGACGCTGGTGCCTTCAAGTACGTGAACCATGCCAAAGAATCCAACCGGGTTGACGCGCATGACGGTATCGTAGGCGTAGGCGATCATCAGTTCCGTTGCGGGATTGGGTCGACCGTGTCTGACCACGTCACTGTCATAACCACAGGTGGCAATATCGTTGAGAATCCACTCCTGATGACCGATTTCTTCTTCAATGTATTCCGCTACTGCCTGGCGTAACCACTCCTGCTCCTCCGGTAACCGGGAGCCCACTGCCATCAGTAGTGGCACGGTGTGTTTGACATGATGGTAGGCCTGTTGCAGAAACCCCAGGTAGTCATCGATATTGATGCGACCTTCAAGGCCCCGCTGGATAATGGGTGCAGAGAGCAGGTGTTTTTTGTCTACGTCTGTTGCTGTCGTCAGCGTATCGAAAAAGGGAAGGGGTGTTAGTGCGTTCATACGTGTGATTCCTCAACGGGCATGTCGTAAAGCTGGTCAATTTGGCCGGCATAATGTTGGGCAATGGCTGCCCGTTTTGGTCGACCATTGTCCGTTATCAGTGCAGGGGTTTTTGTCAATAATGTGGGTAATCTCTGCCAGTTCCGGATACGTCCGTAATCTGGCAGTTGTTGGTTGATCTGTTGAATGAAGCTATCTATCTGTTGATCTGTCGTGCTGCTATCCCGTGTCGACAGCAGTGCCACACAGTGTGATTTGGCATCACCGAAGACGATAAAGTCTGCAAAGATTGGGGATGCGAGAAACTCGGATTCCAGCCACTCCGGGTTGATGTTGCGGCCGTAACTGGAAATCATCAGGTTTTTGCGTCGCCCGAGAATATGCAGAAAGCCCTGGGCATCGAGATAACCGAGATCACCGGTGTGGATAGTCTGTTGTCCCCAGCTTGAGGGAGTATTGGCATAACCGAGCATGGCATTGCCGCTGACGACAACTTCTCCATCGATAATCTGTACATTCAGGTGCTGCAGGGGTTTCCCGCAACTATCGATAATCTGAGCGCGGGGTGTATTCAGACTCACCACAGAGGCGCATTCTGACAGACCGTAGCCCTGGTACGCGGGAATGCCTGATTGCCATGCTTCTATCAGCAATTGACTCGCCACTTTGGCGCCGCCCACGGCGACGAACTTCAGTGATCCCGGAGCCTGCCAACCATTGCGGACACTGACCACCAGCAGTTGTAGGAGTTGTGGCGTCAGGATCAGGGTGTTGGGTTGGTATTTGCTGATGGTTTCAATCAGGGCAGACGGTTCAACTGTCGAACTGCCAGAGATGCCCATTTCCTTCAGGGCGGGGATAATCACCTCTCCACCGAACAGCAGCGGTGCATAAATACCGGCAACATTTTCCAGCAGGGTGCTCAAAGGCAACAGACAGAGGTGTCGCGGCTTCGATAGTCCCACAGCACTGCCGAGGAACATCGCCTCGTCGATCAATTGCTGGTTGCTGAGGCAGACCCCTTTGGGGGTACCGGTTGAGCCGGAGGTGTAAGTGATTTTTCCGGTATTCTCAGGAATGAGTGCGTGGTCCTCGCAGGCCGAGAGACGGTTCAGCCAGAGCTCCGCAGTACCGGGTAGCTGCACTGTTTCCACTATCTGTCCGGATAGATCGATCACAGCGTTGGGACCGGTGACGATGGCATCGACAGGCGTTTCTGTCAGAGCATGTTGCACCTGCCTGTTGGAGAAAAAGGTTGGCAGGGGGAGCAGGCAGATGTCGGCCAGCTGGCTGGCCAGATCAACCACCAGCCAGTCGGGGCCATTATCGAGGTGCAACGCCAGCCTGCCGATCCGGTATTTCTTCAGCAGGGCAGCCAGATCGCCACAGCGTTGTATCAACGCACCGTATGTCAGGCGCTGCGTGGCATCTCTGACGACAACCTGGTCGTCATCATAAAGACCATCAAGCCGCGAAAGAATAGTCGGCACTATCTACCCCACGGAGCTGTAGCTGTTCTTTGGCCAGGCTGTCAATGCGCGCATCATAAAATGAAAGCGCTGCCCGCAACGTTTTTCTCTCGTTGATTACGTCTATGGCCTGTGCCAGCTGTCCGGCAACCACAACTGGTTGGGTCTGGTAATAGCTGCCCCATTCCTCCTCGGTGGATGTCTGCAACCGAGAAGCTCTGGCATCCGCGATAGGGTGCAGTTCAAATCCCAGTTTGCTGATGGCTTTCCTGACCTGTGGTGTCGCAGTAAATACCAGCCATTCAAAATTGGCTCGCCGCAGGGTGGCCGCCAGCAGAATGAATAGCAGCTGACTCGAGCCCCTTTGGGTGGCGGCCAGATTGCCGATTTCGGCAATCTGATGGCGAACTACGGGTACAGATGAATAACGGTTGATTTCCAGTTCGATCGGATTGTCCAGGTACTGCTCAAGAAACAACGGACTTGCATCGACGGGCCGGATGCCTGTCACGGCAGAGAGTTGATCCCGACAGGACAGACTGAGGAAGATGGGCAGGAACTCGTGCACTGTGGCGCCATAAGCCTGAAAAAACTGTCTGGCGACATACTGTTGTACGGCCGCGCTGCTTTCACAATGGGGTGGGTGCAGGTTCAGTGCCGGCGCCGGGGCAAGCCATCGGTGCAACCACTGTTTGGCCTGGATGTTGTCGGGATATTCCTGGCTGGTTTGTCTGATTTCTTGCATGTTCATACCCTGATCGGTATCTGGTTACCTTGCAGAGTAGTGGCTAATACTTAAAGAATTCTTAACAACAGCGAGGGATGCATAATATCCTCAGTATCCCAGCCATGGCCCGATCGAGATTGGCAGTAAAAAAGAGGATTAAGCTGGATTCCATCTGTCGGGGTGAACCCGATAGATCGAATTGTTCTGTGCTTAGTGGGGGTGAAACGGCGCCAGTCAAACTATACTGAAAATAACCTGTTTACACTGATCAGGAGGTGCCGGATTATGAGTATCTCACCTGTATTGGCTGATTATCTCGGCCGCAAAAAAATTAATTATGAAGTGCTGAAACATGCACAAACCAGTAACTCGATGGCCACTGCCCGGGAAGCACATGTCCCCCCGGAAAAGCTGGCAAAAGCTGTGGTCGTCAAGCAGAACGATCATTATGCGATGTGTGTTATCCCCGCCTCCAACAAGTTGATACTGGAGTGGCTGGAGTACGGTCGCCAGCACGAGTATGAAATAGTGGATGAGCGTGACCTGAAAGGGCTTTTTCCCGACTGCAATGAAGGTGCTATCCCGGGACTGGGGCAGGCATTCAAGCTGGATGTCATTGTCGACAGCGCCTTGCTGGATAGCCACGATATCTATATTGAGGCAGGTGACCACCATCATCTGCTCCATCTGAGTCAGCGGGATTTCCAGGAGGTCATGAAAAATGCCTGGCCTGCACCGATAAGTTGTCTGCGAAGTGGACAAAGCGACAAACCTTATTTGTGGGCGCCGCCTGAAGACGGTTAAGCACCCATTCTCCCTCAACTGGTGGTACATTGTTTTGACAGTACGCCACCGGTTGTTGCCGGGTTGCTCCGTCGCGGTTGACAAGGCTTCTTCCTGGAATGTGTGATCGCCACCTACCTGTGGTCATCGTCTGTGTTCGATGGTTGAATGTCGGTTAAAGGTCACTCTGGACAGGAATATTCCAAATGCCAATATCCAATCCGCATGAATTACGACTGGCTATTCGATCCGGTCAGTTTACCGGGCACACCTCAGGGCATTGCCGCGGTTATGTGCAGGGCAATGTGGTCATTCTCCCTGAAAACTGGGCTGGTGAATTTTTGCGTTTTTGTCAGTTGAATCCCAAGCCCTGCCCATTGATTGCGGTCTCTGATGCTGGTCAGTACAGTTTGCCGTCACTGGGCGCCGAGCTGGATATTCGCACGGATGTGCCTTGTTATCGCGTCTTTGAGCGAGGGCAGTTGGTTGAAGAGCCGGTGGATATTACTGCTTACTGGCGGCGGGATCTGGTGACTTTTGTGCTGGGTTGTTCCTTTTCCTTTGAAGAGGCACTGCTGACCGATGGCCTTGAAATCCGCAACATTTCGGAGGGGGTCAACGTGCCGATGTATCGCACCAGTATACCCTGTCGCTCGGCGGGGCGTTTTGGTGGCAATATGGTGGTGAGTATGCGTCCCTTCAAGGCAACCGACGCTATCCGGGCCATCCAGGTCTGTACCCGGTTTCCCAACATGCATGGCGCCCCGATTCACCTGGGCGATCCGGCGCAAATTGGTATTGGGCAGCTTGAAGAACCGGATTTTGGCCATTCGGTAACCATCCAGGCTGATGAGTTGCCTCTCTTCTGGGCCTGTGGGGTAACGCCCCAGGTTGCGCTGGAGCAGGCCAGACCACCGCTGTGTATTACTCACAGTCCCGGCTCCATGCTGGTGACCGACCTGCTCAACAGCCAGCTGGCGATAATGTGATGGCTCGGCTTCAGGGAGGTTGGTGATGTCATTGATGTTGAACGCCGATCTCGGTGAAACCGTTGAGGGCGGATTGCTTGGTGCAGACGAAGCGGTGATGGCCTATGTCCATCAGGCCAGCATTGCCTGTGGCTACCATGCCGGGGATCATCTGATGATACAGCGGACGCTCAATCTGGCGGCAAAATACAGCGTGATGGTTGGCGCACACCCCGGCTACCCTGATCGCGAGGGTTTTGGGCGCCGTTCCATGACCTGCTCAAAGGATGAACTTGTTGCGCTCATGCATTACCAGATAGCGGCACTGGACGGGATGAGCCGTTCGCAAAACCTGTCCCTGTCCTATGTCAAACCCCATGGGGCGTTATACAACGACATGATGGTGGATCATCAACTTCGCCGTGCAGTGATGTTATCCGTGGCCGGTTTTTATCGACCGATTCACCTTGTCCTGCAAGCCACTCCCGAGGCCGAGCTGCACCGTCGTGAGGCAGAAGCACTGGGCGTCACACTGTGGTTTGAGGCCTTTGCCGATCGGCGCTATGACAGCAATGGCTTGCTGGTGCCCCGTTCCGAGCCCGGTGCGGTCCACGACAGAAAAACGACGCTTGCGCAGGTTAAACAGCTCAAACGTTATGGATCCGTTACGACCGAGGATGGCGATTCGCTGCTTATTAAAGCGGATACCCTGTGTATCCATGGCGACAACCCTGAGAGCGTTGCGGTGATTCGTGAAATCCGGGCACTGCTTGATCAATGAGGGTTATGCCTGCCAGTGAAAATGCGCTGATCATCTATTTTGAGCAGGTGGTGACAGCGGATACGTCAGCTCGGGTTCGACAGGCAACAGCTGTGCTGGAGTCCGCGTTAGCCGATGTGCTGATTGATCTCGTGCCCTCCTATGCCTCGCTACTGGTTATCTTCGATCTCTCGTGTATCGATGCCGCAACCCTTGAGCAGAAGATTACAGAGATGCTGGACACCGCACCAGCTGCTTCCGGTTCAGTCGGCAAGCTCGTTGAATTGCCTGTTTACTACAGCATGGAGTCCGGGCCGGATCTCGCTGAAATCAGTCGCGTGAAAAAGGTCTCGGTGGAGGAGGTGATCGCTCTGCATCAATCCCGGGAATACCTTGTGTATGCGATAGGTTTTGCGCCGGGTTTTGCCTACCTTGGAGAGGTTGATTCGCGCATTGTCATGCCCCGACTGGATACACCCAGAACATCGGTGCCTTGTGGTAGCGTGGGCATAGCCGGGCGACAGACTGCGGTATATCCCGCGGACTCCCCCGGTGGCTGGAATTTGATTGGCCTTTGTCCGGAGCGGATGTTCGATCCCCTCAGCGAACCCAGCATGCCGCTTCAGGTGGGTGACCGGGTACGCTTTTTCAGTATCAATCGTGAAACCTTTCTGGCCAGGGGTGGCCGGTTAGCATGAAGGGTGGTTTTCGTGTGGATCGTCCCGGTGTCCTGACCCTTCTCCAGGATGCTGGCCGCTTCGGTTATCACCGGTTTGGTTTGACCACCGGTGGTCCGGCCGATCCCCTTGCCTTCAATTGGGCCAATCGATTGTGCGGGAATGATCCCGGCATGACGGCTCTTGAAGTGACCATTGGCGGTCTGGAACTTGAATGTCAGGCAGACACGATTCTTGCCCTCTGTGGTGCAGATATGCCACTGGCCATTAACGGGCAACCAAAGGAGAGTTGGCGCAGCCACCGGGTAAAATCCGGTGACAGGGTGGCATTGGGTTATGCCCGCAGGGGTATGCGTGCCTATCTGGCGGTGGCTGGTGGGTTCAATATCCCGGCAACCTTCGGCAGTACGGCGACGGTCGTTCGCGAAGGCGTGGGAGGCCTGTCCGGTAATCTGCTACAGGCTGGGGATCATTTGCCCTGTGCAGACACTTCGGATCGTCAATGCCTCTTGCTGGGACGTGGCTACCGACCGGTTTATGGTGGCCGTGTATTGCTGAGGGTGGTGAGTGGTTATCAGTCTGCATTGATTTCACGTGACCAACAAGAGCGTTTTTTTGCCAGTGAATACCGATTGCTGAGTCAGTCCGACCGGATGGCATCTCGGTTGGCGGGGCCACCCATTGATATTGATATTCCCGATCTTTTATCCGAAGGTGTTTGCCTGGGTGCAATACAAATCCCTCCGGATGGTTTGCCTATCATACTGATGCATGACCGTCAGACCATCGGTGGTTACCCCAAACTGGGTTCAGTGATTTCGTTGGACATGTCACAACTGGCGCAACTAAAACCGGGTGGTCTGGTTTCTTTTAAGTCCGTCACAATGGCGGAGGCCCACCGCATCCGGTTGGCGGCGGACAGTATGTACAGACAACTAAAGCCCGAGGTTTGTGGCTGATGGCTAATATTGTGGTGGCTTATGAATGATATTCGGCGTGAGCTGGCAGTGAGTAAACGCATTGAAAACCTGCTGGTGGCCCGCAATCTGCGGGGAATGCAATCCGTTCAGTCCAGTCTCAAGCCAGGCTACTGTCTGCGGGCAGCCAGGCAACTGTTGAGTTGTACTGGCCGGGTATTGATCGGGACAGGATTTCCGGTGCTGGACACGTTTGAGTCCGATGGCCCCGCCGGCGCAATTGCGCTTTATCGGGTTCTGGAGCAGATTGGTGCCGAGCCGATACTGATTTGTGGCGATGTATTGGCTAATGCCATAGGCGGTGATTATTGCGTGGCACGTGTTCCCCTTGGTCGTCCCGCAGGGCTCAGGCAGCAGGTGACCGACCTGCTGGCGGATTACCAGCCCGAGCTCATGGTCAGTATCGAGCTTGCCGGGCCCGCAGGTGATGGCCATTATTACAATATGCGAGGGGAGGATATCAGCTCCGGTACCCTCTGCTTTGATGTCTTTCTTGAGCTCTCGGATTGTCCGGTCATTGCATTGGGTGATGGTGGCAATGAGATCGGCATGGGTAATGTGCTCGAGAAACTCAGTGAACTGGCCATTATTCCGTCGGTAACCACCTGTGACGAGCTGGTGATAGCGGATGTATCCAACTGGGCGGCACTCGGCTTGGTGGCCATGATGTCCTATTGTGCTGGAGAAGACTATCTGGCGGACTGGGATAACCGGGCCATGCTTGAATACCTGGCATGTCGGGGCAGTCTCGACGGTATAACCCTTGATAACACCCTGACAGAAGACGGCCTGCCCAGTGAAACAGGCAAGGCTCTGGTTAATTCGTTGCGTGATCTGATCGCTGATAGCGGTGTTGAGTATCCAGGCTGACTTGGTGGGGAATTTACTTTGCCTGTCTGGATACCCGCTGCTAAGATTTGCCGCTTTATGTCCCCGCTGGCTGGCTTTAGTCCGGCGAGATACAAGGTAACTTAATGAGTATTGTCTATCTCGACGGTGCCTACCTGCCAATGGCCGAAGCCCGTATTTCGCCGATGGATCGGGGCTTTTTGTTTGGCGATGGTATTTATGAAGTGCTGCCGTCCTATGATGGCAGGATCGTCGGTTTTTCATTGCATATGCAGCGGATGCTGAACGGCTTGAGGGCAATCGATATAGCCCTTGGCTGGTCGCAGCATCAGTGGCTTGCGGTGTGTAATGCCCTTATCGATAAAAATGGTGGTGGCAATCTCGGCCTTTATTTGCATGTGAGTCGCGGTGCAGATATCCGCCGTTTCCATGCTTACCCGGAAAACATCACCCCTACCATTTTTGCCTTCACCTATGCGATCCCCGCTGAACCCGTGGCGGATAAACATCGGGTTAAACCCTACCGGGTTGTCACTGATCGCGATTTGCGATGGGACCGCTGCCACATCAAGTCCACGGCATTGTTGGGCAACGTTATGCACTTTCAGCAGGGTTTTCAGCAGGGAGTGGATGAAATTCTGCTGTTCAATGAACAAGGTGAACTGACGGAGGCCAGCGCCTGTAACGCTTACATTGTCAAGAACGGCGAAGTCATTACACCGGTGCTGGACAGTCAGAAATTACCGGGGGTTACCCGCCATATTCTGCTGGAGTTGCTGCGCAAAGACGGGTCTATTGCCGTGCAGGAACGACCTGTCTCGATGGGCGAAGTGCTGGATGCGGACGAAGTCTGGCTAACGAGTTCCTCTAAAGAAGTGGTGCCCGTCATTGAAGTCGATGGCAGGCCCGTCGGCGGCGGGGAAGTGGGCGATGTCTGGTTGGCCGCTCAGCGCATTTATTCAGCCGGTAAGTTTAATTATTAATCGAGTGCATCAGCCCCTCTGTACTTTTTGGTGAAAGCGTCATGTCGAGACCAGCAAAAGCCTATATCGATCTCCGTGCTCTCAGGCACAATTGCGAGCTGGCAAACAGTCTGGCACCCAATTCCCGAACGATGGCCATCGTCAAAGCCAATGCCTATGGACACGGTGTATTACCTGTTGCCCGCGCCCTTGAACCGCTGGTTCCCGCCTTTGGTGTTACCTGTATGGAGGAGGCGGTCGAGCTCCGTGAAGGCGGTATCAATAAGCCTGTTTGTCTTTTGGAGGGGACGTTCTCCGATGACGAGATTCCCCTGGCCGCTGAACTCGGTTTTTGGCTCTCAGTGGTTAATAAACAGCAACAAGAGGCCATCCTGACAGCATCGCTGAAAACCCCTGTAACCGTCTGGATTTGTGTGGATAGCGGCATGCACCGACTGGGTCTTGCCGTTGAGGATGTTGCGTCTACCTATCGGTCATTGGCCACCAGCCGCAATGTTGCCGGTGATATGGTGGTTGCCACGCACTTTGCCTGTGCCGATGAACTGGCGAGTGATCTGACTCATCGGCAACTACAGCAGTTCAGGGCAGGTGTGGCCAGTTTGGCAAACGCCGATACCGTGCCGTTGAGCCTTGGTAACTCTGCCGGGCTACTCGGTTGGCCGGAGACCCGTGTTGACTGGAACAGGCCGGGGATCATGCTGTATGGCAGCTCCCCTTTTTCTGTTCCTCATGCGGAAGCCGACAGATTGCGACCGGTCATGACGTTGCGCTCTTCCGTCATTGCTCTGCGGGATGTTCCTGTGGGGGAGTCGGTGGGCTACAGTGCGCGTTGGTCGGCGCAACGGCCCAGCAGGATTGCCACGGTTGCAATTGGCTACGGCGATGGTTATCCGGTACATGCGCCAGATGGCACGCCAGTACTGATCAATAACCAGCGCTGTCCCATGGTGGGCCGCGTCTCTATGGACATGATAACGGTGGATGTCACTGACTTGTCGACAGTGGCGGTGGGGGATGAGGCTATCCTCTGGGGTAAAGGTCTCTCCGTCAACGAGGTGGCGAACTGCGCGGGTACGATCAGTTACGAGCTGTTAACCAGAATGCCCCGCAGGGTTCCGCGGGTCTATGGTGATTGAGTGAGTTGGGCGTTCTTTCTTCTGGATAGAAAAAGAGCACCGCTCAGGATCAACAAACCAGAGAGAATACCTGGCATGCCCTCATAGGCGAAATCGTGCCACCCCATCATGCGCCAGCCCAGTGCGACCAGAAGTCCCGAGCAGACGGCCAGGATACTCACACCGGACCCCGGCTTGCCTCCCAGGCAAAGGATGATCAGCAAGGGGGCAAAGGCGCTGGCAAGACCAGACCATGCCATTACCACCAGGCTGAAGACGCTCTGACTGTTGAGTAAAGCCCAGAGCAATGCAAAGGCTGTGACGAGTACAGTAATACCCTTCATCACACTGGTGCGTTCAATATTTTGGGGTAACAGATCGTGGGTGATGGCTGCCGAGCAGCCGAGAACCAGTGAGTCCGCTGTCGACATGGTGGCAGCAAATATACCTGCCAGTACTAATCCAACCAGCACGGGGGGAAACAGTGCCTGAGCCATCACCGGTAATGCGAGTTCGGCATCAAAACTTGCCGCATCGGACAGGTAGACCCGCGACAGCATGCCAACTGCCGTCGCCATGGCATAAAACATCACGTACCACGCATAATACCAGCGCCGTGCCTGGTTCATTTTGCGATTATCGTTCAGCGCCATGAAACGCACCATGACGTGGGGCTGGCCGATAATTGAGAGCCCGGCAAATAACCAGCTGGCGGCGAACAGCAATGCCCCTGGCACACCCGGAAAAGGCAGATCATCCGGGAACCAGCTCATAAAGCCATCGATAGCGCTCATCTCGATAAGTGCCTGATCAATCCCGCCCAGGGAGCTGGTGGCTATAACCAGTAGCAAGCCCATCGCTAAAACCATCACCATGGATTGCGCCGCATCTGTCCAGATTGATGCGCGAATCCCGCCAGCAATACAGTACAGGGTTACCAGAAAAGCGGAGAGGGTTGCGCCTGCCCAGATAGGCCAGTCGAACAGCACATGAAGGGCCTTGCTGCCAGCGACCAGCTGGGCACTGGCGTATACCAGTAAAAACGACAAGGAAATTAATCCCATGGTCCTCTGCAGGGCAGAATTTCGTTTGCCGTACCAGTTGCTGATGACCCCGGCATAGCTCACTTCGCCGGTTCGCGGTGCGGCATCCCTGAGCCTGGCGTGGACAAATCGAGAGGCGAGGTAATCGCCGCTGATCCAGCCCAGCATCAGCCACACAGACGATAATCCAGCGACATAGGTGTAGCCGATTACACCGATAAACATATAACCGCTGTTATTGGTGGCAACAGCGGACAGCCCAACCAGCCATGGCTGGACGGTGCTGCTGGCCAGGTAATAGTCCTGCTTTGTTCCGCGGCTTTTCTTTGCAGAGAGAACCCCTACAAGGGTGAACATCAAGAGGAAGCAGAGGAAGGAGAGAATCATGGCGCTGTCAGGCTGTCCACAAGTACGGGGCTGTCACCCGAGAGGTCGGATAAGTCACGGTTTGGCAGGCCGAAAGCGTTGTCGGGTTTTCCCCGATATATTTGGTGGGGTGCGAGAGTGTATCGCCCACCCCGGTGTGTTGGCCCCATGATGTTGGGTAGCTGTTGCGCTGGTCAGGATGCGAGGCATATGGCACGCCCGTGATCGTGTACCTCAACAAGGCATCTGTGCAGGCTTCGTACGGCATCCTCCCAGCGGTCCTGGTTGATCACAAACTGCATGTCGACCTGACGCATGCACTGGTGCATCGCCAACACACTGATATCCTTTTCCGCCAGCGCGCCTACTGTTCTAGCCAGTAGCCCCGGTACCTGCATATCGCTGCCGACGGCCGACACGATAGCGACCTCCTGATTGCTAATTTCTGCATCGGGAAATTGCTCTTCCAGAGCACGACAAATGCGCTTCACTGTTTTCAGGTTGGTGGACAGGTAATGGGTAATCGTATTTGCGTTGATATCTTTTGAAACCACATGTGCCTTGAACCGGCTGATACACCCCAGGATAGTTGTGTCATAACGGCTGAAATTGCCGGCCATATCCTGGTCAAACAGTTCAATGGCATGAACCCCCCGACACCCTGCAATAATCTCGACGCGAGGTTTTTCGCTAATATAGTCGCTGGTAATCAACGTCCCGGCGTGCTCCGGTTCAAAGGTGTTTTTGACGCGCAGGGGGATATTGTTTTGTCGCAGACCTTTGGCAGCCTTGGGATGAATCGCTTCCATCCCGAGGTTGGCCAGCTGGTCAGCCACATCGTAGTTGGTGCGACCGATGGGCACGGCTTTGTCGTCGCCCACTATTCTTGGGTCAGCACTACTGAGGTGAAATTCTTTATGGATGACGGCTTCACGCGCATCTGTGATCACAGTCAGACGACTGAATGTCATCTCACTGTAACCCCGGTCAAAACTGGACATCAGCCCATCCCGAGTGTGGGCATAACCGGTGACGATGGGCAGTTGACTGTCGAGATCTATGTCCTCAAAAGTGACTTTAATGCGTTCATCCAGCGACATGTGTCGTGTGGTTTTCCAGCCGGTTAAATCCACAAAGCAGGCATTGACACCATCTCTCTGAAGCAGCCGAGCAGTATTCCAGGCACTGTGTGCTTCACCGATGCTGGCCAGCATTTCACGAACGGTTGCCAGATGGACGTCCAGTGCAAAGTGGCCGTGTTGGCAAAGTTTTTTCAGATCGCTCAGGCAGTGTTCGGCCTCGTCGAGCCGATCACCTATAAACCGGTTGGCATCGGCGAGCATTTCCGGGTCGTTAAATAGATTGCTGTTGATTTCAATAACCTGGGTTCTTAATTCATTAAGAAGATCCAGCCAGCTATCGTCATTGACACCATTGGCAAATGAAGCGAAAACACCGGCTTTGCCCGTTTTCTTATGTTCCAGCAGTTGATCCGTTATGCCGGCATAGGCGGACACCACAAAGATACGCTGATAAAGCGTATCGCCTGTGGGTTTAAGAATAATATTGTCTCTGACAGCGGCATAGTTGCTCATCGAAGTGCCGCCGATTTTTTCCACACTGTGAAAACTCATTAAAGGACTGTCTCCTGTTGTGTCTGTTTCCATTTTCCTGAGCTGGACGGGGTCTGACTTCTCACTGGCTGACGGAATCTGCATCCAGCTCGTACGCACCTTCGGCGTTGTGTACTTCCTTGCCATTGAGCGGGGGGTTGAAAACGCAGGCCATTGTCATTTCTTTAAAGGATCGCAGGATATGACGGTCGTGTTTATCAAGAATATAGAGGGTTCCGGGGCTAATCGGATGTTTTTTGCCGTCGTCCAGTGTTTCCACTTCACCCTCTCCGGAAATGCAGTAAACAGATTCCAGGTGGTTCTGGTAATGCATACGGAAATCGGCTCCGGCATAGATTGTTGTAATGTGGAAAGAAAATCCCATCTGATCATCTTTGAGCAGCATCCGTGTACTTTCCCAGTTGCCGTCGGGTGAGACGATTCTGCGCGAGGTTTTTTCTGCTTCCTGAAGTTGTCTGACTATCATCGTGACCTCTGTTGTCTGTAACGCGGCGGGGCTGATCCCGCCAGATAAATGAATTCCCTGTGTTGACCGGAGATAGGCCCCCGGTAACTATCAGGCCGAAATCGGGTTGGATCCGGTTCTTTTCGGTGTGCCCTTGTCAACTTCATCACTGACCGAATAGTCGCCTTCGAAAAAATCTTTTTCCTCGGGGATGGAGTCTGCCTTGGCACAAACTTCCTTGATTGCCTCCTCAAGAATGTCGATGCCTTTTTGCAGGTTTTCCTGACGGATTGTCAGTGGGCAGAGGAATTTGACCACATGATCCTCCGCACCGCTGGTCTCAATAATCAACCCTTTCTGGAAACACCGTCGGGTAATCTGCTCAGCCAGTTCGCCACTGACACAATTGATGCCCCTGAACATACCGCGACCGTGAGAGTTGAAGTTTCCTTCGCCGTATTCGCTGACGATCTTGTCTACCCGGTCGGCAATGTAATCGCCTTTTTGCTGGATTTCCTTGGCAAATTTGTCGTCTTTCCAAAAGTGGTCGATGGCCGCTTTGGCAGTGACAAATGCATGGTTGTTACCCCGGAAAGTGCCGTTGTGCTCGCCCGGTTTCCATTCATCAATCTCCGGTTTCATCAGAACCACAGAAAATGGCAGGCCATAACCACTCAGTGACTTGGACAGGGTGACAATGTCGGGGTAAATACCGGCTTCTTCAAAACTGAAGAAGGTCCCGGTGCGACCGCAGCCAGCCTGAATGTCATCAATAATCAACAATATTTCATGGCGCTTGCAGATTTCCGACAGGCTTCTGAGCCAGGTCATCGAAGCAGCATTGATGCCGCCCTCGCCCTGTACCGTTTCGACGATAACGGCTGCGGGCTTGTCGACACCACTGCTGGAGTCTGACAACACTTTGTCCAACAGATTGGTGGTATCAAAATCATCGCCGAGATAGCCGTCATAAGGCATTCTTGTGGCGCCCGGTAATGTAATGCCTGCACCGCCGCGGTGGGTCGAGTTACCCGTGATAGACAGAGCGCCGAGTGTCTGGCCGTGCCAGCCGTTGGTGAACGAGATAATGTTCTCGCGGCCGGTATATTTGCGCGCGATCTTGAGAGAGGCCTCCACTGCATTGGTCCCGGTCGGGCCGGTAAACATGACAATGTAGTTGAAATCCCTGGGTTTCAGGATGTTCTCGTTAAAGCTTTCCAGAAACTCGCCTTTGGCTTGTGTGTGTAAATCAAGGCCCTGGGTGATGCCATCCCGCTCTATATATTCCAGGAGTTTTTTCTTGAACACGGGGTGATTGTGCCCGTAATTCAACGATCCGGCACCGGCCAGAAAATCCAGATATTGGTTGCCTTCATCGTCATAGATAAATTCGCCTTGAGCCTTGTTGAATAAACGCGGGAAGGCCCTGGCGTAACTGCGTACTTCAGATTCAATTTCATCAAAAATTTTCATGATTTCCTCAATTAGTCCTTTTCTGGGATTAGGCTTCAGTGGTCACAGGCTGCATAAATGGACCGATTCTGACCAACACCTCTGTGTCATGCTGACCGGCGAAATGCAATTCACGGTCAAATAATGGAGACTTGGCCAGAGGTGCATGTAACTTGTCGGCCAGCCCCTGAAACAATGCCCAGGAAGCTTGATTGTCTTCAGTGATAGTGGTCTCAAGGTGATTGACGTCTTTGCACTCATTGCGAGCGAGAATGCTCGTCAACATTCGCGAGGCAAGACCTTGACCACGTGCTTGTTCGCCGACAGCGACCTGCCAGATAAACAGTGTGCTGGTTTGTTGTGGTGGGCGATAACCCGAGATAAAACCGACCAGTTCTCCTTCAATGTCTGCTGCCACGGATGTACCTGAAAAATGAGTACATTGCAGCAGATTGCAGTAGACGGAGTTTGGGTCGAGAGGAGGACACTGGGCAACCAGCTGGTGTACCTGCACGCCGTCCTCCGGCGTTGGTGGACGAAGTGTTATTTTACGGTCCATAAGAGGTGGCAAAATTCCCGTTATTAATAAAAGTTATAGCTCAAATAATATTTTCTTGTGAAAATTGTTCATTTTATTTGGAAGCTAACAATGACTTCCTTATGTCTAAAAATAATTAAACTATATAATTAGAGCTCTAAACATTATACTCGAAAGCATTAACATGTCCAGTTTGGCCCCGTTGCGGGGGCGGGCGACGGAGTGGATGTATTGCATAATAGGGCGGTATAAATTGACTAGCAGAGGTGGTTCTATCGAACAGGTCTTGGTTGCACTGCGGCGGGTTATCAGGGCGACAGACCTTTACTCCAAACGTTTGGCTAAAACGTCCGGTCTGACTGTGCCGCAAATTTTGTTATTGCAGGCGATTCGTGACCGGGGGCAGGTGACAATTGGTGAGCTGGCCGCTGAGATCAGTCTGAGTCAGGCGACGGTAACCACCATTATTGATCGACTCGAGAAACGACAATTGGTTTATCGCGTCCGGTCATCGACAGACAAACGCAAAGTGCATGCTTTTTTGACAGAGAAGGCAGTTGATGTGTTGAAGAATGCACCCACACCCTTGCAGCAACATTTTTCGCGCCAGTATGCCAATCTGAGCGACTGGGAGCAGGCGATGATTGTTTCTGCATTGCAGCGAGTCGCCCAGATGATGGATGCTGAACATATCGATGCCTCCCCAGTGCTGGACTTGGGGAGGCTGGATAGTCAACCCTCCCTGGCCGAGCCGAACGACTTGGTGGCAAGCGCCACTGCTGAGGGGATTGAAACTCCTTCAGCAGATTGAAACTGCCTGGAAAGATAGTTGGAACTATAAATTAGACAACGAGATTATATCGGCTGTTGAGAACATCCATAATCTCCGCTTTCGGCCTATCGGGTAGGTGCAGTTTTCCGCCGATGATCTTTTCGGCAATCGAAACATACGTTTTGGAAACTTCCAGCAAAACAGCGGCGGGCAGCTCGTTGTTTCTGGCCAGTGCCTGGCGTTCGGCCATCCGGTCTTTGTTGAGGAGAATATCGGGATCCGGGAAGTGGTTGAGCAACAACTGCCGAAAACTTTCTTTTGAGTTCTCGACCACTTCGCCATTCCGATAGCTCCGGCCGTCCCAGATACGGGATGAGTCAGGGGTGCCAACCTCGTCCATGTATATCAGCTTTTCAGTACCGGTTTTATCTTTGACGTAGCCGAATTCAAATTTGGTATCCACAAAAATCTGATCCAGTGCAGCCAATTCACGGCTGATAACTTCGAAGCCCTCCCGCAACAGGTTTTCGTAAAGATCGATATCGCCAATACTGCGAAAATTGAAGGCTGCATGGTTTCTTTCAATATCATGGCGAGTGATATTCACATCATCTGCTTCAGGAATTCCCGGCAGACCTGTCAATATGCCTTTGGTCGATGGCGTAATCAGTAATTCGGGCAGTTTCTGGTCTTTTTTCAGATTATCCGGCAACTGGATGCCGCAGAACTCCCTCTCTCCCTTGGCGTATGCACGCCACATGGAGCCGGTAATGTATTGGCGACAGATAGCCTCGATCATGACCGGGCGGGCTTTTTGAACAATCCAGACCAAGGGGTGGGGGATATCCAGAATGTGGCTGTCTGCCAGGCCTTTCTCGCGAAACAGTCTGAACCAGTGGTTTGAAATGGCATTCAGTGCAGCCCCCTTACCGGGGACGCCATGCATGCCGCCTTCGCCGTGCCAGATGCAGTCAAATGCAGAGATGCGATCACTGATTACCATGATGGCTAGTGGCGCATCGGGTGTCACATTATAACCCTGTTGCTCTATCAGTCTGAGGCTGTCTTTCTCTGTCAGCCAGTAGACTGAACGCACCTTGCCACTGTGCACAGGTGCATCAGTGCGGATCGGGAGATCATTGTTGACGGCGAGAACTTTGTCGGCGAGTTTCATGGTTAAGAGTCCTGTCAGCGGGCAGGTGGTGTTATTGGAATAGTTCTGGGTATTTTACTGACCTCTGCTGAGGATCCGGAAACGTTTAATTCTAACAGATCGACAGCCGTCAGTTACAGGTAGCCATACGTTGCTTGGTCAGTCCGGGCGAATGGCATATTTGCCGCTGCCCTGGAGTGCGATAGCCAGTGCCGCTAATAGATAGAGGCCCTGTAACTCCAGCGCCCAGCCACCATTATTGGTCAGCTGGAAGAGCTCCCCCGCGTGGACTAACAATATAGCCACCAGCATATTGCCAATGACCAACAGAGCGCCGGCTCTGGCGAAATAACCGAAAACAATCATCAGCGGACCCAATACCTCACCGAGGTAGACGGCATAGGCAATCTCTGACGGAAGTCCAAATTCCGCCAGTTTACCTCCGATAAAGCCCAGGGAATCCGGATTAAGGATTTTGGCAATGCCGTGCAACAAAACGAGCAGTCCAACAGCGATGCGCAAAACCAGTTTTGCGAGCTCTTCATAGTAGGTCATAACCAGTTATCTCCGGTATAAACGGGTTTGAAATTATAATTTAACGGGATAGTACCAGTGGGGCAATTCCTTTAATACGCATTCCGGGAGGTTTCTTGGAGCGTCGCTGCCTTCAGAGTATCATTGCGGCGTTATTTTAATTGACTCCCCCTTGGGGTTCCTGTGGAGATAGGCAATGATTATTAAGCCGAGAGTTCGCGGTTTTATGTGTATTACCAGCCACCCAGTCGGCTGTGAGGCAAATGTTAAAGAACAGATTGATTACATCAGGCGTCAGGGGCAGATAGATGGTCCCAAGCGTGTACTGGTGATAGGTGCTTCCACAGGATACGGCCTGGCCGCCCGGATCACGGCAGCGTTTGGCTGCGGAGCCTCAACACTGGGCATCTTTTTTGAGAAGGAGGGCGCAGAGAAAAAGCCCGCCTCAGCCGGTTGGTATAACTCGGCAGCATTTCACAAGTTTGCCGATAGGGAGGGTATTTACGCGAAAAGCATTAATGGGGATGCGTTTTCCGATGAGATAAAGCAAAAGACAATTGATACGATCAAAGCCGATCTGGGACAGGTGGATCTGGTGATCTACAGTCTGGCATCTCCCCGGCGCCAGCACCCGAAGACGGGTGAAGTATTCAATTCAACCCTTAAGCCCATCGGGAAGAATGTAACCCTGCGGGGTATCAACACGGATAAGGAAGAAGTTCAGGATTTTTCGTTGGAAGCAGCCACAGAGCAGGAGATTGCCAACACCGTAGCAGTTATGGGTGGTGAGGATTGGCAAATGTGGATAGATGCACTGATAGAGGCTGATGTGTTGGCCTCTGGTGCGAAAACGGCAGCATTTACCTATGTGGGTGAAAAAGTCACCTGGGATCTGTATTGGCACGGTACGATTGGTCAGGCTAAAAAAGACCTGGACAAGAAGGTTGCGGGGATCCGTGAAAAACTGGCGACCGTCGGTGGTGATGCTCGGGTGGCGGTGCTCAAGGCAGTGGTGACGCAGGCCAGTTCTGCGATACCGATCATGCCGCTTTATCTGGCGCTGCTGTTCAAGGTCATGAAGGAAGATGGCAGTCACGAAGGCTGTATTGAACAGCTATATCGGCTCTACACAGAATGCCTTTACAGCGACTCCCCTCGCATGGACAGCGAAGGACGAATTCGGGTGGATGAACTGGAGCTCCGTCCGGAAATTCAGCAGCGGGTTGGCGATGACTGGCTGAAAGTCACCAATGAAAATATGACTGAGCTGACTGACATAAAAGGTTATAAGCATGAGTTTCTCAGGCTCTTTGGCTTTGATATTGACAGTGTGGATTACGAGGTTGATGTCGACCCGGTGGTTCCCATCAGCGGATTGATCTGAGTGTTTGTTCGTTAGCAATGGCCTCTCAATACGGTCTGCTGCTGCAGTTTCAGGTGGAAGTGAATTGCTTCAAGTAACATTGCCAATAGCTGTGGCAGCGCCTATAAGAGATGTATGGATACCAGCGTTCACTCCTTATCTACGCTCTTTGATCAGTTGGGGCTGCCCTCTACCGCAGCCGCCATTGAGCTTTTTATTGCCCTACACCAGCCTCTGCCCCCCGAAACGAGATTAGCTGAAGCGTTGTTCTGGAATGAGGCCCAGAGAGCGTTTCTGGAAGAGGCCATCAGTGAAGATGCCGATTGGGCCGAGCTGGTTGATCAGCTCGATGCCCGTTTCAGGGTCTAGTATTTTCAGCTTCAACCCGCGCCCCATGCATGGTTTTACGCATCAACGTCCTTATAATAGCAATCCCTTTTAACCAGTAATTGACATGATTAATAACCACGATTTCAAGTGGCGCTTTCTCCACCCCCGTTATTGGCTGACCTGGTTAAGCTTGGGCTGCTGGCGTTTGTTGGTGATCCTTCCGTATCCGGTGTTGCTTTGGCTCGGTGGTTGTATCGGCCGAATAATGTTCTGGCGGAGCCGCTATCGTCGAGAGGTGGCAGATATCAACCTGCGATGGTGCTTCCCCGAGATGGAAGAATCGCAGCGCCAGAAGTTGCTGCGGGATAATTTTATCAGCTATGGCATTGCCTTTTTTGAAATTGGCATGGCCTGGTGGTGGCCCACACAACGGCTTAATAAGCTGATTACCATTGAGGGTCTGGAAAATATCGAGGGCTTGCAGGGTAGGGGAGCGCTGCTGATGGCCATCCACTTCACTACGCTTGAAGTCGGTGCATCTGCCCTGTCTGCGAGACACTCGATTGATGGCATGTACCGTCCCCATAAAAATCCTGTGTATGACTATGTGCAGAGTAAAGGACGCCGGGTAAGAGACCCGCTGGGTGTGGTTTATCCTCGGGAAGACATTCGCGGTATGTTCAAGGCACTTCGCCAGGGTAGAATTATCTGGTATGCCCCCGATCAGGATTATGGGCGAAAACAGAGTGTGTTTGCCCGATTCTTTGGGGTTCCGGCAGCCACGGTCACGGCCACCGCGCGTTTTGCCAAAACCGGCAACGCCCTTGTCCTGCCCTTTTCCCAGGTGAGATTGCCTGATGGTCAGGGGTATCGGATTGTAGTGCATCCGCCTTTACAAGACTTTCCGACAGGTGATGATCTGGCAGATGCTGAAACGGTTAACCGACAGGTTGAGAAAATGATACTCGAGCAACCGGATCAGTATATGTGGATTCACCGGCGCTTTAAAACCCGCCCGCCCGGCGAATCAAGACCCTATCCCAAGAGCAGCAAATAGTAGAGCCTGCCCAGGCCAAACTGGAAATGACGGATGACGTGGCCGGAAAACCATCAAGCATAGCGCCAGGATGAGGAACTCTGTTGTGCTCAATGGTCTGACATACAGGTCGCTTCTCTGGCCGGCGGACCCAACCCCCCCCGGCCCTTTGTCATTAACCCTGGAGCCAATGCCTAATTTTTTCATAATGCTTGTGCCCCAGGTTGCTGGTCAGTACCATTACGCGTTCTATTTTTCTTGGCTATTTTGAGGCTCCTCCGATGATCACCGGCAGTATTGTTGCTCTGGTTACGCCCATGTTTCGCGATAATCAGGAAGTTGACTGGGATTGTCTGAAGCGTTTGGTGGAGTGGCATATTGCCCAGGGCACCAATGCGATTGTCGCTGTGGGCACCACCGGTGAGTCGCCGACACTCGATGTGCAGGAACATATGGCGACCATCGCTGCGATTGTCGAAGATGCCGATGGTCGGGTCCCCGTGATTGCTGGCACTGGTGCAAACTCGACCAGAGAAGCCATAGAGTGGACCCATCGAGCGCAACAGATCGGTGCAGATGCCTGCCTGCTGGTAACGCCCTATTACAACAAGCCCACCCAGGAAGGCCTCTATCTTCACCACAAAGCAATTGCAGAAGCCGTGGATATTCCGCAGATTCTCTACAATGTGCCCGGTCGTACGGCCTGTGATATGCTCCCCGCCACTGTTGCGAGGCTTGCCGAAATCCCCAATATTGTCGGTATTAAAGAGGCCACCGGTGACCTAGACCGTGTTAACCAGTTGGTCAGTACCTGCCCTGAGGATTTTGCCATTTATTCGGGCGATGACTTCACTGCGCTGGAATTGATCCTGAGGGGTGGCCATGGTGATATCTCTGTCACGGCCAATGTTGCCCCCAGATTAATGGCTGAGATGTGTCGTTTGGCGCTCGCCGGCGAGGTGGATGCGGCGCGTGAAATAAACAACCGGCTTATTCCTATCCATGAAGCGATGTTTGTCGAATCCAATCCCATCCCGGTCAAGTGGGCTGTAGCGGAAATGGGTTTGATGGAACATGCCATACGTCTCCCGCTTACCGAGTTGTCTGCGGCCTATCATTTAAAAGTTACCAGAGCTCTTGAGCAGGCTGATCTGCTGAGCGGTGTACAAACAGTCAATTCGGAGTTCACTGGATGAAGGCAACACTGAAAAAGCTATCAGTGATTATGGCGTTACTGGCAATGGCTGGTTGTGGAAATAATCTTGTTCGCGACAAAAGTAATGATTATCTGCTCTCAGAGGAAGTCCCGCCGATGGTTGTACCCGAGGGCAAAAGCTCAGGTGCAATCGGTCAGCTTTATGATGTCCCTGCAGTCCCTGATGCTGGGGCTGGTTCAGAATATTTTGTTGTTCCCAGGCCGCAGCCGCTCTCGGAAAATGTTTTTGAAGAAACGGTAAAAATTGAGACATTCTCAGGTAGCCGATGGATAGCGATTAACAAGCCCGCTGAAGAAGTTTGGCCAAGAATCAGAAATATTCTCTCGCGCAGTAGTGTCCCCACGACCCGGGTAGATGCTAGTAGCGGTATTATTGAAACGGGTTGGCTGCAATTCAAGGACGATGAGGACAAGAGCCACCGTTTTCGCTTTAAAATAGTTCCTGGCATCGGTGTCAACAGTACAGAAGTCAGCCTGCTGCAGATGTCTGCACCTATTGGCAAGGAAGGCGATGCGGGTTCTTGGCCCGAGACGTCGATGGATGACTCCCGGGAATTGGAATTCGTCGAAATCGTTTCCAACTCTCTCGCCAGCGAGATCAATAGTGGCAGCGTTTCACTGCTTGCCCAGACAATCGGTGGCCAGGAACAGGTTGAGGTGGTCTCTTCCGCAGATACTGATCCCTACATCAAGATGAATCTCAACTATGACAGGGCCTGGGCGTCCCTGCTCAACTCGCTCTCCCGGGGCGGTTACACTATCATCGATCAGAATCGTTCAGCGGGTAGATTACAGGTTGAGTTTCAGGAAATTATTGCTGAAGAGAAGGGGCAGACACTCAAGGAGTGGGTGCTCAATCTTGGCAATAAAGTCGAAAAAGTGCCCCCTGTCGAGTATTGGGTCGAGTTGGTTCGCAATGAGCAGACAGTGGAGGTAAGGATAGCTGATAAGAGCAGGGATAAGCTGGAGCGCTCGCTCGCTATTAAATTGCTCAAGGTAATTCGCGGCAATTTGAGCTGATTATGCGGTTTGCTTCACTGGGGAGCGGCAGCAGGGGTAACGCTACGATTGTGGATGTCGGCTCAACCCGGTTGTTGATTGATTGCGGGTTTTCAATCAAGGAAACGGAGAGGCGACTTGAAAGGCTGGGCACACAGCCCAGTGACCTCAACGCCATTCTGGTGACCCATGAACATGGGGATCATATCCGCGGTGTCCTTCCATTGGCCAGAAAGTACGGATTGACGGTCTATATGACGGCGGGTACCCACCGAGCCCTGTCCTTTTCGCTTTTCTCCGGTATTGATCTCAAGCTGATAGACAGTCACTCGGATTTTGTGATTGGCGATCTTGCTGTGACGCCTGTCGCGGTGCCCCATGATGCCAGAGAACCTGTCCAGTACGTCGTACGGAGCAGTGACAATCTGTCTCTGGGCGTGCTAACCGATTTGGGAAGTATCTCGGCACATGTCATTCAACATTTCATTGGCTGTCACGGATTGCTTCTCGAGTGTAATCACGATGCCGCTATGCTGGCTAACGGCACTTACCCGCCGTCGCTGAAAAGGCGTATTGCCGGTGATTGGGGACATTTGAATAATCGGCAATCACTCGATTTGCTGCAAAATATCCAGACGTACCAGCTACAACAGCTGGTATTGGGTCATATCAGTGAGCAGAACAATTCTCTGGCGGCGGTGCAGGCAATGATGAGTAACCTGCCATCTGATCTGTTTTCCATCCACTATGCCTGCCAGAATGATGGAGTCGACTGGCTGGTACTATCCCGGGTATGAGTGCGATTTTGCCGAAAAACCGTGTTTTTACTGGCGGCAAGCACTTACCCTGCAGCCTATAAAAGCTGGTCAGCCCTCCAAAAGCACTATCAATCAGTTTTATATTGTCCACAATTACACTAATAACCTTAAGTAAATGTTGAGAATCTATTGTAAGTCATTGATTTAGGTTTTTTAAATACCTAACTTAATGATTTGTAAGGGTTTTATGTAATGATCAAAAAGTAGCCATTTTGTTTGAGTGCCCCGTTTTGCGTGGACTCGCCCAAGTTTTACGAAAGTAGTGCACAAAGTTATCCACAGAATTTGTGGGTAACTTTGGAGAACTATTTATCGTTTGTTGTCAACTGATCTGATTGCGGCTCGTTAGAGGTTAGCAATGCCCCGGGAGTTTTACCTGACCCTCGACTTGCTCCGAGAGTAGTTGCCCATCTGAACAGTCGAGAGAGGTATTGGCTTCCAGAGAAACTCTATCGAGGTTAGGTAAATAGAGTAGCGGCTTTATAGAGGTAAGCTGGTTTTGTGCCAGGTTGACGATAATAAGACCCGTGAAAATTTCAAGGCCCGAAAGATCGGCAATTCCTGCGTTAGAACAGTTGAGTTGCGATAACTGGTTCGCGCGGGTCACGGCAAAGTCCTTGATCGCCTGTTCCACGCAGACAGCAAGTGCCGGATCCGGAATTTTGTAGCCGGATAACAGCTCGGGTGGTTCTAGGACAGGTTGTTCGTTAAAGGTGAAAGTATATTTTTCGCAGCCACTCAAAAGCGTGCTGATGACCACAATAACGAAGAGGATGTGTTTTTTCATAGGGTTGGAAACCGCATTTTGTATTAAAGTAAGGCAACGAATTTCAACGCGTTGGCTCTCCTGTTAGTAAGAATATAGTAGTTTATTGTTTCAGGTATCCACGTTCAGTACGTTTTATCGTTTTAATGAGGAAGTGACATGAAAAAAATTCTGTTAGCCATTCTTGCTATCTCCCTGACGGCCTGTATGTCCACAGACCCCTATACCGGACAACAGAAAACCAGCAATACAGCAAAGGGGGCTGGTATTGGGGCCGTGTCGGGCGCTTTGATCGGTGCGGCTACCTCCAGTAGTGGAGACCGCAAGAAGGGGGTTCTGACCGGTGCTGTGGCAGGTGCTGCCGTTGGCGGTGGTATTGGCTATTATATGGACCGTCAGGAAGCCGCACTTCGCGCAAAACTGGAGGGGACCGGAGTTCGGGTTGTTCGCGAGGGTGACAACATCCGCCTTGTCATGCCTAGCAGTATCACCTTTGGTGTGGATCGTCACGAAGTTCGTTCGGAGTTCTATAGCACACTTGAGTCCGTTGCCATTGTCCTAAAAGAGTTTGATAAAACCAATATACGCATTGCCGGACACACGGATTCAACCGGTAGTGCAGAATACAACCAGACCCTGAGTGAGCGGCGTGCAGCCAGTGTTGGCCAGATGCTCATGAGTCAGGGAATTGTGAGTGGACGGGTGTGGAGCACTGGCTATGGTTATCGCTACCCAGTTGCCAGCAATGATACGGCAGAGGGTCGACAAGCCAACCGTCGGGTAGAGCTTGAGCTTGTCCCGATCCAGTAGCACTAAACTGTCTCTGGCTATTTGGCCCCGGCCCGGTTTCGAAAACCGGGCCGGTTTGCTTTCCAGAGAGCTATCGTTACCGCTCCTGCCTGTGGCGTCGGCACAGGCCGCACCTGATGCGGCACAAGAGCGGTTGATGCTGGTTGTTGATGATGGGGGGTTGTCGCTACAACAACTGGGCCCAAAAGCGCCGGGGCCGGTTCGATGCGAGTTCGCCTTGGGTGCAGCGCGTCATCGTCGCTTGCACGGCGGCGGCAGGGGGCAGGATATTGCCAAGGCCACCGGCCTAAGCCGTAGTGGATTCCGCCCCCAACTGCTGGATCTTACCGCGGGTCTGGGTCGCGATGGTTTCATCCTCGCTTCCCTGGGAGCACAGGTGACCATGATTGAACGAAACCCCGTTATTTTTGCGTTGCTTGCCGACGGGCTTTCTCGAGCCTGTGACACGGCGGAGGCGGAGGAAGACCCTGCCTTGGCGGGGATCCTGCAGCGTATTAAAACGGTCTGTCAGGACTCAGTCGATTACCTGAAAACACTGACGGATCAGCAATGTCCTGATGTCATTTATCTCGATCCCATGTTTCCGCCCAGAGAAAAGTCCAGCAAAGTGAAAAAAGAGATGCAGATTTTTCATCAGCTCGTGGGGCCAGACGATACCGGGGAGTTATTGACAGCGGCTCTCGGCAAGGCGCGTTACCGTGTTGTTGTGAAGCGGCCCGCACACGCCCCGGTTCTGAATGGTCGCGAACCGGGGTATTCTCTCAAGGGAAAATCTACCCGTTTTGATATTTATCCCCTGCAAAAACTGCCCTGAGTTCGCTGGGATTTTCACCACTGGCTGGGCGTTTCACCATTGATAGCCCAGTGAAATGACCCATTCTTCATCTTTCCGTTGCTGCCCCTCACCGGGTTGATTGACATAATCTAAATCATATCGAAGTTCACTGAACAGGCTGCCGAGCAGTGGTATTTTTATACCGGTACTACTCTCCGTCTGATTATTGCTGAAGTCGTCCACGGCCCAGAGGAATTCATTTTCATGGAACAGTGTCATGTCCGTTCCGGGTATGGGCCAATCCATGCGCATTTTCCAACGCCCCGCCAGGTCTTTTTCTGAGTCAGATTCGTCATAGTGGGAAACCAGCAAGGCTGCCCCCAGCTGTAAATTCAGCTTCATCTGATTCGCAAGGTTGATGCGACGGCCCGCACCTGCACCCAGTTGATACTGCTCATCAATGGCACTGAAACGATTTTTTGTGTAGCCGAGACGACCGTAGCTGAACCACTGTTCAGTGAAATCATAATTCAGCTGGTAGTTGGTTTCGTAGTGTTCATCTACCACAACGCCATCGGTTTTTTCTGACTCTGCCAGTAACTCGGTTTCGTGCCTGAACTTTTCCTGCAGCCATTGAGCTCTGACAATGAAGTCCAGCTTTTCGGTATCGGTATTGCCGTCTTTGCGGTTGAAGCCAAACCGCACATCGCCAGCAAAAGCCTTGGGGGGTTCCGTGGCTAAAAGTGTCATGAAGGGTAGTGATGGTTTTGTACCCTCATCACAGTGGCCGGTAACGGTCCCCTCCATCGTCAGGGAGCAGTTGGTGGCTGACTCATCATGACTGGTGACAAACGGCATTTTGGAAGAAGAACTGAAATCGGTGACCTGGTTTTTTGGAATTTTGATCAGACCGAAGATGTCTGATTTCCAGATAACCTGGCTCTCATTCATGGAATCCAGTTCGCCGTGGATAACGTCCCCGTTTTTTAAGGTGATTTCCCCTGCAAGTGACATCACAGGGAACAGCGTACAGACCAATAACATCAGGCGGTGGGGTAGGTTACTCAAATCCGGCATTTTCAGTCCTTGTTGGTGTGAGCTATGCAAAGAGAGGCACCCTACAAAAACCGTCATCGAATATCCACTGTGGATGAGAATACATGAAGCGCGTCAGATCGCTCACAACCCGGATGCAGGGCAGTGAGCAGTGGGTTGTGTGCGGGTATGGAGTGGATGATCCCGGGTACGAGAATGACCTTAAGTAAGCAGTTTTTCGAGAATGCGCCGATAAATTTTTTCGAGGGCATCAATATCCTCGACACTGGCGCTTTCGTTGACCTTGTGAATCGTGGCATTCACTGGCCCCAGCTCGACGACCTGACAGCCATGGGGGGCGATGAAGCGACCATCGGAAGTGCCTCCTGCCGTCGAAAGTTGCGTTTCGATGCCGGTGATTTCCCGGATACTGCTTACCGCAGCTTCCACCAGCGGACCCTGTTCTGTAAGAAAGGGCTGACCGCTGAGGTGCCACTGGAGTTCATAGTCGAGCCGATGTTGTTTGAGAATCGTTTCCGTCCGGGATTTCAGTTGCTCGACAGTCACTTCAGTCGAAAAGCGAAAGTTGAAAAGTACCTGTACAGTTCCTGGAATCACATTGGTTGCACCGGTGCCGGCGTGAATGTTGGACACCTGAAAACTGGTGGCGGGGAAAAAATCATTGCCGTTGTCCCAACACTCGGCGGCAAGGTCGGCCAGTGCTGGAGCCACCTTATGAATAGGGTTGTCCGCCAGTTGCGGGTAGGCCACATGACCCTGGATACCCCTGACCACCAGTTCAGCCCCCAGTGAGCCGCGGCGCCCGTTTTTGATCACATCGCCCACGCATTTGGTGCTGGAGGGTTCTCCCACCAGACACCAATCAGGGATTTTATGGTGGTCCAGTAGCCATTGAACCACCTTTACCGTGCCATTTACGGCGATACCTTCTTCGTCGCTGGTGATCAGAAAAGCGATCTGTCCCGGGTGATCTGGTTGTGCGGCAACAAAATGTTCTACCGCCGTAATCATGGCGGCGAGTGAGCCCTTCATGTCGGCGGCTCCACGGCCGTAGAGCACCCCGTCCTGGATACAGGGGGAGAAAGGTGGATACTGCCAGTCGCCTTCCGGACCAGTGGGCACCACATCGGTATGTCCGGCAAAACAGAGCGTTGGGCCACCTTCGCCGCGCACGGCCCAAAAATTGTCCACATCGCCGAAGGGCAGTCTGACCACACAAAAACCGATGGCCTCCAGGCGCTCAATCATCAGCTGCTGACACCCCTCATCCGCCGGTGTCACCGAGCGACGTTTGATCAGTTCACAGGCCAGTTCAAGGGTGGGGGAAAGGGTAGTCATTCAGTGATACTCCGGGGCAGTCATCACAAGTTTAATGGGCTGGGCCAGCCCAGGCCACTGGCAATTTCTGCCAATAGGCAGTATATGGCGGCAGAGTCAGTCCGGAGCGCTACAGGGCGACCGGACTGGCAGATATCCTAATTGGATACGTGCAACGCCTCATTCAATTCCACGGCAGATTTATTGGTCAGGCACTCCACGGCTCCAGTCGCAGAATTTCGGCGGAAGAGCAGATCATCCTTGCCAGCCAGCTCTCTCGCTTTGGTTTGCCCCACCAACTGGTTCTGGTCATCCAGCAGGCTTACTTTGGTTCCGGCGGTGATATAGAGCCCGGCCTCCACGGTACAGCGGTCACCCAGGGGAATTCCCAAGCCGGAATTGGCGCCCAACAGACACTGGTTGCCAATAGTGATAATGATATTGCCGCCACCGGAGAGGGTGCCCATGGTAGAGCTGCCACCGCCCAAATCTGAACCGGATTTAACGAATACACCCTGAGAGATTCGGCCTTCCACCATACTGGTACCTTCGGTGCCGGCGTTAAAATTCACAAAGCCCTCATGCATGATAGTAGTGCCTTCACCGATATAAGCCCCGAGGCGTACCCTTGCCGTATCGGCGATGCGAACGCCGGTGGGAACAACGTAATCCACCATCTTGGGAAACTTGTCCACGCTGTCTACGGACAGGGTGGAACCTGCCAGGCGGGCCTGTAACTGCCGTGCGGGCAGCTCCCCTATGTCGATGGCGCCCTCACTGGTCCAGGCGACATTGCGCAGCACGCCGAACAATCCGGTCAGGTTTGTGGTGTTGGGTTTTACCAGGCGGTGGGATAGCAGGTGCAATTTCAGGTAACCCTCGGGTACAGAGGCCGGGGCATCGTCGCTGACAAGCACAGTGGCTACCACCGGGCGAGTGCTCTGTTGAAACTGCCTGGCAATCTCTGATTGCGCTGTTTCTCCCGACGCTGCGAAGGCTGCAGCAAGCGTATCCAGCTGTTCAGCGGTGAGAGTGATCACCTGATTTTTGCCCTGGATTTCCAGTGCGGACTGAATCGCAGTGAGGATGGTGTCTCCGGGGTTTAGTAAGGGTTTTGGGTAGAAAAGCTCGAGCCATTCGCCGTTGTTATTCTGGGTGCCGATGCCCAATCCAAAGCTGTAGAGTGTCATTGCTTGTTATGTCTCCGGAAGATTACAAGTTAAAAAGTAAAGCGTACTGATTTGGCCGAAAGCCAACGGTAATAGTGCCGTTCTGGTCGAGCACCGGGCGTTTGATCATGGCTGGGTATTCCATAAGCAGGTCGACAACATTGTCTGCAGAGACCTGCTCTTTGACTGCCGGTTCCAGTTTCCGCCAGGTGGTGCCCACCTTGTTGAGTACCTTTTCCCAACCGGCAGCGGCGATCCAGCTTTCGATCATTTGCGGGTCGAGGCCGTCGGTGCGGACGTCGTGGAAGCGATAGCTCACCTGTTGTTCATCCAGCCAATGGCGCGCCTTTTTCACGGTATCGCAGTTCTTGATGCCGTAGAGAATGGTTTCGGTCATAGGATTTGTCACTTGGTTGTCATGAATTGGCGTTATCAAGCATCGATACACATAATTAATCGGGTTTAAGCAGCGGCGAAGGATAGCAAACTTGGGCCACGCATTCACGGGAGACTGCCATGAAGACGATCGCATTGATTCGTCATGCCAAATCCAGCTGGAAAGATACTACCTTACCGGACCTGGATCGGCCCCTTAATCGCCGTGGCCGGCTGAACGCTCCGGAAATGGGCCGCCGGTTGCAGGAGCAGCCGGTTTCCTTGAAGCGGGTTTTCTCTAGTCCGGCGGTGAGGGCCATGGAAACGGCGGAGTGGTTAATGCCCAGCCTGGGGTTGAGTCCCGCAAAGCTTGAAGTGGTCACGCCCCTGTACACCTTTAATTACGAAGATATCCTGGCCTGGCTTCGGTCTCTGGACAGAGATGCTGACCAGTTCGCCCTGATTTGTCACAATCCGGCCATAACTGATATGGTGAACTTTCTCGCCCTGATGCAGATCGATAAAATTCCGACTTGTGGTATTGCCCTGTTGCAGGTTGATGTAAACCATTGGCAGGATTTGGGCGCGGGCATGGCCGAGTTGAGCTATTTCGGTTTCCCCAAAAGCGTCAGTGGAAAAACCATCTCACTGGGTCCAGGCTAGATGAGCGTTGTCCGAAAAGTTATTGATCGTCGTGGATAATTTTGTTTTCCAGACAAGGGATTTAAGTGCAGAACTCAACCGTGTTGTCCTCCAGCAAGCAAGGTTGACTCGGGAACAACTGCAGTCCCTGACCTCAACGCAACTCGAAGGTATTCACGGAGCGCGCAAATGCTTCAAACGCCTGCGCGCCTGTTACCGGTTGCTGAAATCATCGGATAGGGCAACCTTCCTGCAGGGCAATCAGTTCTTTCGCGACCTCTCCGCCAAGTTGTCTGTTCTCCGCGACACCCAGGTCATGAGGCAAACCCTGTTGTCACTGCGTGCCGGCAATCACGGGCTGGTCGATACTGCGGTCTTTGACCAACTGGAGCGACAGCTGGCATTGCAACAGCGAGAGTCGATAGCCCAGGCAATGGCCCAGGCACAGCTGGTATCCGATCAATTGGGGCAGTTTCTCCGTCGGTACAATCAGGCGGAAAAACTGACCCTGGACTCAGATGTTCTGCTCAGGGCCCTGGTCAAAAGCTATGCCGTGGCACGACGCAGTTGGAAACCGGCGCGGCACAGTGGTGATGACGATGATTGCCACCATTGGCGCAAATGCACCAAGTATTACTGGTATCAACTACGGCTGATATCGTTGCTCTGTCCACCACCCAAAACACAGCTGAATTCGCTGGACAGGCTCTGTAATCTATTGGGTGACTATCACGACCTGGCCGTATTAAAAGTGCAGTTGGCAGAGGTGCTCTCTGCTGAACAACCGTTGCAGGGGGTAATTGCCCAGCGGCAGCGGCAACTGTTTCGGGAGGCTGATAATCTTGCTGAGTCGCTATTCAAGCGTCGCGCAGGTCATTATGCCGTGTGGCTGGCCAATCGTTGGCGCAAGACTGTGCCTTAGTCAGGCTTTGCGGGTTTTGATGGGTCGCTTCCGGTTGGGAAAACAGGTTTTGCAGATGTCGCAACTCAGTCCATTGCAGTTGCGGGCGGGGCAGTGTTCGCGACCGTAGTAAATAATCTGCAAATGCAGGGCGTTCCAGCTCTCCTTGGGAAACAACCGTTTCAGATCCTTTTCTGTCTGCACCACGCTGTTGCCATTGCTCAATCCCCAGCGCTGGGCGAGGCGGTGAATGTGCGTGTCAACCGGAAATGCGGGGTGGCCAAAGGCTTGGGACATGACCACACTGGCCGTTTTGTGGCCGACGCCGGGCAACGTTTCAAGCGCTGCGATATCTTCAGGAACTTCCCCATTGTATTGATCCACCAGTATTTTTGAGAGATTTACAATGGCTTTGGATTTCTGAGGTGCCAGACCACAGGGGCGAATAATGTCATAGACCTGTTGCTGTGAAACCTCACTCATGGCCCGGGCATTATCGGCTAACGCGAACAGTCTGGGGGTTACCTGGTTGACTCGTTCATCGGTACATTGGGCGGATAGCAACACGGCTACCAGCAGGGTGAAGGCATCCTGATGGACAAGGGGGATTGGCGGGTTTGGGTACAGTTGATCCAGTCTATGGCGGATAAACGCTGCCCGATCTTTTTTGAGCATGTTTCAGCCTCTCTGTTGAGCGGCTTCGACAAACCTGCGGATGCGCATGGCCGCTTCCCTGCATTCCCCCAGAGGTGCCACCAGCGCCATACGCACTCTGTTTTCTCCCGGATTGATGCCATCCGCTGTGCGCGCCAGATAGCGGCCGGGCAGGACAGTAATATGCTGTTGCCTGAACAGTTCCCGGGCAAAATCCTCGTCACTGCCAATATTTGCCCCGCGGGTGTCCGCCCACAAATAAAAGCCGGCATCCGGCATGTTCAATGGCAGCACGGGCCCCAGAATTTCTTTAAATATCGCAAATTTCTGCCGGTATTGATGACGGTTGCCCAGTACATGCTGCTCATCGCGCCAGGCTGCGATGCTGGCCAGTTGTGACGGGACTGGCATGGCGCAGCCGTGATAGGTGCGGTAGCGCAAAAAATTTGCCAGGATACGACTGTCACCCGCCACAAACCCGGATCTCAGGCCCGGTAAATTGGAGCGTTTCGACAGGCTGTGAAATACCACGCAGCGATCATAGCTGTGACGACCCATTTGTGCGCAAGCCTCCAGCAGGCCGATCGGTGGATGATTTTCATCGGGGTATATTTCCGAATAACACTCATCGCTTGCGATAATGAAATCGTATTGATCTGCGAGCTGGATTAACGTCTGTAATGTATCGATGTCCAGCACTGCGCCGGATGGGTTGCCCGGTGAGCAGATGTAAATAAGTTGGCACTGCTGCCAGATCTCCGGGGAGACGGATGCCCAGTCCGGGCAAAAAGCATTTCCTGCGGTGCAGTTGAGAAAATGCAGTCTCGCGCCGGCGAGCAGGGCGGCGCCCTCGTAGATCTGGTAAAACGGGTTGGGGCTCACGACCACCGGATCGTTACTGCGATTTATGACCACCTGGGCAAAGGCAAACAGCGCTTCTCTGGTGCCATTGACGGGCAGTACCTGAGTTTCGGAGCAGACTGCCTGAAGTGTGAAGCGTTGACACAGCCATTCAGCTATCGTCCCGCGGAGTTCCGGAAGACCTTTGGTCAGGGGGTAGGCCGAGAGTTTATCCAGGGCATTGGCGAGTGTCTCCTTGACGAATTCCGGCGGCGGGTGTTTTGGCTCACCGATAGATAGCGCGATATGGGCGAGCGCAGCCGGTGGTGAAATGCCCGATTTGAGGGCGTTGAGTTTCTCAAAGGGGTAGGGGTGTAGCTTGTTCAGGTCAATGTTCATACGATCATCGGTTTATCGTGAGCAGTTGATGACAGAGTATTCAGTTTGTTATTGCCACAGCTTCATCTTTTGCAGCGGGGCCCCTTCAATATCCTCTTTGTTGCGGGCATCCAGTTCCCGGCAAATGGTATCGCGCAACTGCTCGCAGAATGCCGCGTCACTGAGCGGCTGATAGTCCATATCGACCAGTGAGAAGACATCTTCCACCCGCTCGCCAAGGGTCGCAATTTTGGCGCTCAATAGTCGTAGACGAAACTGCATAAAAATTCTGCCTAAATGCGCGAGCAGCCCGGGACGATCGGGCGTAATCACTTCCAGAATGGTTGCACTCTTCCCGATATCATTGCTGATGCTGGCGATGGTTCGCATCGTAAAGTGTTTGAGGTGCCTCGGTGTCCGTCTGTTTACGTTGAACATGGCGGGTGTTGGGTTTTTCAGCGTTTCTGAGAGGGTGCGCTGGATTTTGAGCAGCATCTCGGTTTTTTGCCCGAAGGGTTCGTTGTGCTCGTTCAGCACATAAAAAGTGTCAAAGGTATGACCTTCGGTATCGCGATGCAGGCGGGCATCCTGGATGTTTAGCTGGAGATGATCGAGCGTGGCCGCAGTGGTGGGAAATACGTTATTGATACCTTTGGTATGAATAAAAATCTGCGTGGCAATCGGGATTTCTACACCGGCGTCCTGAATCAGAATTACCGGGTCCGAGCTGTCTCCCTGAGCGGCGATGGCCGCAGTATAGGTGGCAATATCATCGGCCCGCTCCCTGAGGAAGAACTCGTCATCGACATTCCCCCAGATTGCGCGGGCGCGGTCCTCGTCAATGCCCAATTCCGCCAGCTGGTTAATGGCGGACAGCCGGTTGCTGTCCACCCACACGCTGCGATCAACCGGATTTTCCAGGCCGCGCTGCAATGCCCGTTTGGTCTCGGAGTAGAGTTGATGCATCAAGGCGGCTTTCCAGGCGGTCCAGAGGGTTGGATTGGTGGCGGTGATATCGGCGACAGTTAAAACAAACAGGTAATCCAGTTGCAGTTGGTTGCCGACCAATTTGGCAAATTTATAAATAACGTCCGGGTCAGAAATATCGGTGCGCTGTGAAGCGTTTGACATCAGCAAGTGGTGTTCCACCAGCCAGGCAATCAACTTTATCTCTTCGGTTGGCAAACCGTGTCTGCGGCAAAAATCGGCGGCATCCATGGCGCCCAGCGCTGAGTGATCTCCTCCTCGTCCCTTGGCAATGTCGTGGTAAAGCCCGGCAATGAAAGCCAGTTCCGGTTTCGGCAGGTTTTTATAAATGTGTGCGGCGACGGGAAATTCCTCTGCCACCTCCGGCCGGTCGAACAATCGCATATTCTTGATAAGCTGGAGCGTATGCGCATCTACCGGGTAGCGGTGAAAAAGATCGTGCTGGGTTTGACCGATAATTTGCCCAAACTCCGGCAGGTACCGCCCCAGAATGCCATAACGGGTCATGCGCTGGAGTTGGGTGCTCATTTTGTGAGGGCAGCGGAGTAAGCGGAGAAACAGAGCCTTGTTTTGCGGTTCATTGCGGAAATCGTCGCCGATCAGTTTGCGGTGCTGGCGGATCTGGCGGATTGTGGCGGCACGAATACCCTGAATATTGTCGTTCTCACCCAGTAGACAGAAGATTTCCAGCAGGGCAGAAGGGTATTTGGCAAAAATATACTCACCCAGTGTTTCGATATGGTTGTCGCGAACCTGGAACCGATCATTCAGTGCATAGACATTCTTTGCCTTATCTTTGCGCAAAATGGCTTCATCGAGATACTGCAACATGACATCGTTGAGCTCCCGCATGGAGAGTACGACCTGATAGTAATGTTGCATGAATTTCTCAACGCCGAGGCGCTCTTCGCTGTCGTGATACCCGAACATTGCGGCCAGCTTGCGTTGATAGTCGAACTGTAGTCTTTCTTCGGGACGCTCTGCGATGAGATGCAAGCCGTAACGGACTTTCCACAAAAAGGCTTCGCCCCGTTTCAGCTGCAGGTATTCCTCCGGTGTGAGGAAATCCCTGCCAACCAGTTCTTCCAGTGACTCGACGTTAAAATGGCGCTTTGCTACCCAGTTGATCATCTGAATATCGCGCAGGCCGCCGGGTGCCTCTTTGATGTTGGGTTCCAGGTTGTATTCGGTATTGCCGTGTTTGTTGTGCCGTTCGATCTGCTCATCCCACTTGGCGCGGAAGAACTGCTTGTCCGGCCAGATACGCTTCGGCCCGGTTTTCTTGATCATGGCGAGACGGAGTTTTTCATCGCCGGCAATGGTGCGCGTTTCCATCAGATTGGTGGCAATGGTGATATCAAATCGGGCTTCGGCAACACAATCCGACAAAGAACGCACGCTGTGACCGATTTTCAGCTGAATATCCCAGAGAAAGGTGAGAAACCCTTCGATACTGCGCTGGTGACGCCTCGGGTTGCCGCGCCTGATCAGCAGCATCAGGTCAATATCCGATTGCGGGTGCAGCTCGCCACGGCCGTAACCGCCCACTGCGATCAGGCAGATATTTTTTCCCCAATCGAATTGTGCCCAGGCATACCGCAGGATGAGGTCCATGAAACCGGCGCGTTCAGCAATCAGGTTGGCCGTTTGTTCACCCTCATGAAAGCGGGCATTGAAATGTGAATTGGCAGCGGCGATCGCATTCTTGAAGACCGGGATGGGGTTGCAATTATTGAGGTCTTCGCTGAAACGGCGTTCATCGAAAAAAAGCAGTGGTTTTGCTGGTCTGTTCATTACCACTGCTCATCGGTGCGTGCAGTGAGTACTTCAACGCCATCAGCGGTGACTGCGAGCGTATGTTCCCATTGAGCGGATAAGCGACCATCCCGGGTTTCCACTGTCCAGCCATCTTTCTTCAGCTTGGTGTAGTGTTTGCCGGCATTCAGCATCGGCTCAATGGTAAATGTCATCCCCTGTTGGAGTGTCATACCCGTATCCGGTTTGCCAAAGTGAAGTACTTGGGGATCCTGATGAAACTCTGTACCGATTCCGTGCCCGCAGTAGTCGCGAACAACGCTGTAGTAGTTGGCCTCTGCATGTTGCTGGATGATATGGCCGATATCACCCAGCCGGATGCCGGGGCGGACAATATCGATCGCTTTATAAAGGCATTCCTGTGTCACCTTTATCAAACGCACGGCATGCTCCGGTACGTCGCCGACGCAAAACATTTTACTGGTATCGCCGAAGTAACCATCTTTGATCACAGTGATGTCAATATTGAGTATGTCGCCGTTCTTCAGTACCTTTTTTGCCGAGGGTATCCCGTGACAGACCACCTGGTTAACCGACGTGCAAATGGATTTTGGAAAGCCGCGATAGTTGAGCGGGGCGGGAATGGTGTGTTGTTCATTGACCATGTAATTGTGGCAAATACTGTCCAGTTCACCGGTGGAGACGCCGGCCACCACATAGGGCTCTATCATTTCCAGTACTTCGGCGGCCAATCGGCCGGCCACGCGCATTTTTTCCAGTTCTTCGGCGGTTTTCAGTGTGACTGCCATAGTTATCTGTTCCGTTGCCAAGGATCAAAGCAGCGCATTGTATCGGATTGTCACAACCAGTGGCAGATTCCCCCGGAAAAAGCGGTTTCATCTTCAATAAAGCCTCATTTTGTGGTATAAAGCGCACCGCTTTGAAGCCAATGGTTTCTGGCGTAACGCAAACTTAACGACACACACGTATCGACACATCGGTCTGGGTGCCTGCAAAGCGGGTTGACCGGTGGGATATGTGGAGGTTTAACCCTAACCAGGACGATATTATTATGACTACTGTAACCATGCGTGACATGTTGCAGGCTGGTGTCCATTTTGGTCACCAGACCCGCTTCTGGAATCCCAAAATGGATAAATTCATTTTCGGTGCCCGCAATAAAATCCATATTCTCAATCTTGAGCACACGGTTCCCGCTTTTAACGATGCGCTGGAAATCGTTCGTCAGGTCGCCGCCAACGGCAATAAAGTACTGATGGTTGGCACCAAGCGTGCTGCACAAAAGGCTATTGTCGAACAGGCTGAGCGTGCGGGCATGCCCTATGTGAGCCACCGCTGGCTCGGCGGCATGCTGACCAATTACAAAACGATCCGTGCGTCCATTCGCCGCTTCCGTGAACTGGAAACCCAGAGTCAGGATGGCACATTCGACAGGCTGACCAAAAAAGAAGCGCTGATGAGAACGCGCCTCATGGAGAAGCTCGAGCGCTCAATCGGTGGCATCAAGGATATGGGCGGTTTGCCCGATATGTTGTTTGTGATCGATGTGGATCACGAACGCATTGCTATCCAGGAAGCCAATAAACTGGGTATCCCCGTCATTGGTGTCGTTGACACCAACAGTAATCCGGACGGTGTGGATTACGTGATCCCCGGTAATGATGACGCCATTCGTGCCATCAAGCTCTATACCACGGCTGTTGCCGATGCCATTCTGGAGGGCAAAGCCCAGTCTGCCAACGCCACCAGTAAAGACGAGTTTGTTGAGGTGGTAGAAGGCGAAGCTGCTGCTACAGAAGCGGCTGGCGAATAAATAGCTGCTTCATATGCATGAGCGCTGCTAAAAAAAGAGGGGGCCTGCCCCCTCTTTTCCAATTTAATTAAAATGATTGAGAGGAATGAACCGATGTCAGCAATTTCTGCATCCCTGGTGAAAGAGCTGCGTGAGCGCACTGGGTTGGGCATGATGGAATGTAAAAAAGCGCTGGTGGAAGCAAACGGGGATATCGAAAAAGCGATAGATGATCTGCGTAAGTCGAGTGGCCTGAAGGCTGCCAAAAAAGCCGGTCGCACCGCCGCTGAAGGGGTTGTGGCGATCAAGGTGGCCGACGACAACAGCTATGGCGTGTTGGTCGAGATCAACAGTGAAACAGATTTTGTCGCTCGCGATGACAATTTCCTGTCGTTTGTTAACTCGGTGGTCGAGAAAGCCTTTGCCGACAAGCAGACTGATGCTGCTGCACTGGCCAATGACGTGGAAGAAGTTCGTCAGGCGCTGGTTCAGAAAATAGGTGAGAATATCTCGGTTCGTCGAGTGATTCTGCAAGAGGCGCCAGTGGTTGGTAGTTACGTGCACAATAACAACCGTATTGGTGTGCTGGTGTCTATTTCCGGTGGTAATGCCGAGCTGGCTAAAGACATTGCCATGCATGTGGCTGCGGTCAACCCTCAAGTGGTAAATCCTGAGGACATGCCTGAGGAGTTGTTGGCCAAAGAGCGCGAGATTTTTTCGGTACAAGCCAGAGAGAGTGGCAAGCCAGAAGAAATTATCGAGAAGATGATCGATGGCCGGATCAACAAATTCCTTGCTGAGTCCAGCCTGGTTGCCCAACCCTTTGTCAAAGACCCGGATGTGAAAGTCGGCAAACTGTTGAAGGATGCCGGTGCTGAAATACTTTCGTTCACCCGCTTTGAAGTCGGTGAGGGAATCGAGCGAGAAGAGGTTGATTTTGCTGCAGAAGTCGCAGCCCAGGTTGGCTCTGCCAAGTAATGAAGATGGCGACGGGGGCTTCGGCCCCCGTTATTATGTAGGCCCTTGAAAATTTAGCCATGGAGAACATTTCCTATGCCCGGTTCGAGAGACAAAAAGTACAAACGGATACTTCTTAAACTCAGCGGCGAGGAATTAATGGGTGAAGAGGGTTTTGGTATCGACCCGAAAGTGCTCGACCGCATGGCACTTGAGATCGGTCAGTTAATCGGCATCGGCGTTCAGGTGGGGCTGGTGATTGGTGGTGGCAATCTGTTCCGTGGTGCAGCGTTGCATGCGGCGGGTATGGAGCGTGTCACCGGTGATCATATGGGCATGTTGGCGACCATGATGAATGGTCTGGCGATGCGCGATGCCCTTGATCGAAATAATATTTCTGCCCGGGTTATGTCAGCCATACCGATGAGTGGGGTAGTGGAGCATTATGATCGCCGCACGGCCATGCGCTATCTGACCGGTGGTGACGTGGTGATTTTTGCAGCCGGTACAGGCAATCCTTTTTTTACGACGGACTCTGCAGCCTGTCTCCGGGGGATTGAGATCGATGCCGGTATCGTATTGAAGGCAACCAAAGTGGACGGTGTATACTCTGCTGATCCTATGAAAGACCCTGAGGCTACTATGTTCAGTCGTCTCACCTATGACCAGGTCATTGAGAAAAAGCTTGCGGTAATGGATCTCACCGCAATATGCCTGTGTCGTGAGCATCATATGCCATTGCGGGTATTTCGTATGTCCAAACCTGGCGCCCTGCTGAATATTGTGGTCGGCAGTGATGAGGGAACCCTGATTGAGGAAAGTGTTAATGATTGAAGATCTGAAAAAAGATGCTGAATCGCGTATGGCAAAAAGTGTCGATGCCCTGAGCCATGCCTTCAATAAAATTCGCACGGGTCGCGCGCATCCCAGCATACTGGATGGTTTGACTGTGTCTTACTACGGTGTCGAAACGCCATTGAATCAAGTCGGCAATGTCAACGTGCTCGACGCGCGTACATTGTCTGTTTCTGTATGGGAAAGGGCATTGGTGCCCGAGGTGGAAAAGGCGATCATCAAATCTGACCTGGGATTGAACCCGTCTACTACCGGAGAACTGATCCGGATACCCATGCCGGCATTGACGGAAGAGACCCGCAAAGGTTTTACCAAGCAGGCCAGATCAGAGGCGGAGTCGACCCGTGTATCCATCCGCAATGTTCGCCGTGATGTGATGTCCGATATCAAGGAGTTGCTCAAGGAAAAGGACATCAGTGAAGACGACGAACGGCGCGCCAATGAGAGCATCCAGAAGATAACCGACAAGTATATCCAGTTGGTGGATAAAGCGCTGGCCGCCAAAGAAGTCGATTTGATGGAAATCTGATCCTTGGATCGCTGTCTGTTTAAGCATGAAACCGTCTAGCAAGGATCCTGAAAAGGTTCATCCGTTGCGGCATGTGGCTATTATCATGGATGGTAATAATCGCTGGGCTGCCATGCGGGACTTGCCCGGAAGCGCCGGCCATGAGGTCGGGGTTAATCGGGTTCGCGATGTGCTGGATGCCTGCCAGAAACATAACGTTGAAGTGATTACGTTATTTGCCTTTAGTAGTGAGAACTGGAAACGCCCGGATCTCGAAGTCCGCGCGCTGATGGCGCTATTGACCTCCTACCTGAAAAAAGAGGTTCGACAACTGGTTGAACGGGGTATCAAACTGCGGTTTATCGGTCGCCGTGACAATTTCAGTGCCCGGTTGAACAACTTGATCACGGAGAGTGAGGCATTGACCTCGGCGGGCACGCAAACCTTGGTGCTGGCGGTTGATTATGGTGGTCGATGGGAGATTGCCGAGGCCGCCCGAAAACTGGCGGGCCTGGTTCAGCAAGGCAGGCTGAAGCCGGAAGAAATTACCGAGCAGTTGATGCACAGTCAGATGTCGTTGACAGATTTACCTCCCCCGGATCTTTGTATCCGAACCGCCGGTGAGCAACGAATCAGTAATTTCATGTTGTGGCACATGGCCTATACCGAGTTCTACTTTGCCGATTGTTACTGGCCGGACTTCGATGGATTGGCATTTGACCGAGCCATTGATGAGTATCATCGCCGGCAACGACGTTTTGGCAAGCGGGAAACCGGGCCAGAGGGTAGTCGACGACATGCTTAGGCAGCGCATTATCACTGGCATTGCCATCGCTGTCGTTTTCTTTGCAGCACTTTTTTTGCTGGGTCCGACCGGTTTCTCCCTTGCTATCGCCTGCCTCGTCGGCTTTGGTGCCTGGGAGTGGTCCAACCTGAGTGGGTTTTCCAGTCTGTTGCAACGGGTGTCCTACCTGTGCATCGTTTTGATTGTGTTATTGCTGTCAGCTACTCTGATTGATTTCCCATCAGTGGCAGCCTTGGACTTTAACGCTGGTCAGACAATCCTGGCGTATACCGTGCCATGGTGGGCCATCGCCTTATTGTGGGTACAGGGGTACCCCTCAAGCGCGATTCTCTGGGGTAGCCGGTGGATGAGAGCCATCATGGGGCTGCTCGTGCTGGTGCCCACCTGGGTTGCTGCGGTGATGCTCATTCATCTCGAGCAGGGCCCTTGGCTCGTTTCCCTCGTCGTGGTACTTGTGGCAACAGCCGACATTGGCGCCTACTTCAGTGGTCGTCGTTTTGGCCGGCGTTACCTGTCTCCCCATGTCAGCCCCAAAAAAACCTGGGAAGGACTGTTTGGCGGTGTTCTGGCAAATTTGCCCATTGTCATCGCGCTGGGTTTTGGCTTTGGTTTGGATTTACGGCACTGGCTATTACTGGGGTTTACGGTGCTGGCAACGGTTCTCTCATCTGTTCTGGGTGATCTGCTGGAAAGCATGGTGAAACGTCACCGGGGTATAAAAGATAGTGGCAATATACTCCCTGGTCATGGCGGGTTACTTGACCGGATTGACAGCCTGACTGCAGCCCTGCCGGTATTTGCATTAATTACCGCTTCCAGTAATGGCTGGTTCTGACACTATGCAGCAACTGACGATTCTTGGTGCCACAGGCTCCATCGGTGTGAGCACTCTGGACGTTGTGGCAAGGCACCCCGACCGGTTCCGTGTTTATGCGTTGAGCGGGAACAGTCGTATTGCCGAGCTGGCCGAACAGTGCCGGTGTTTCAAGCCCACTTTTGCGGTAGTCGCTGACGTAGATGCGGCAGGGCAATTGCGTGAAAGGTTGCACAGCTGGGGCTTGAATACTGAGGTCCTCTGGGGAGTGGAAGGACTCTGTCAGGTTTCGTCGGCCAAGGCCGTTGATGTGGTGATGGCCGCCATTGTGGGCGCCGCTGGACTATTGCCAACCCTGGCGGCTGCCAGAGCCGGAAAAAAAGTACTCCTGGCCAATAAAGAGTCACTGGTGATGGGTGGCCAGTTATTCATGGATACTGTGCAAAAGTCTGGTGCCATCCTGTTGCCAATCGACAGTGAGCACAATGCTATTTTTCAGTGTTTGCCCCAGGGTTATGACCCAGCTGAAAAAGGTGGTGTGAGAAAAATTCTGCTCACCGCTTCGGGTGGGCCTTTCCGCAATATTCCACTGGATGATTTGTCATCTGTAACGCCGGATCAGGCCTGTGCGCATCCCAATTGGCAGATGGGGAGAAAGATCTCGGTAGATTCAGCCACGATGATGAATAAAGGGCTGGAGCTGATTGAGGCATGCTGGTTATTCGGTCTTTCGCCCGATGAAATCGATGTTGTTATTCATCCGCAGAGTGTTATTCACTCCATGGTGGAATATGTGGATGGCTCGGTACTCGCCCAATTGGGCAACCCTGATATGCGTACGCCAATAGCACACGCTCTGGCTTGGCCAGAGCGTATTGACTCGGGGGTTGCCAGCCTGGATATCATTGCCACTGCCAGGCTGGATTTTGGGGCGCCAGACCTGCAGCGCTTTCCCTGTCTGGGGCTGGCAATGCGAGCGGCAAAAGAAGGTGGCAGTGCGCCGGCAGTTCTGAATGCTGCCAACGAAGTTGCGGTTCAAGGTTTTTTGCAGGAACGGCTTTCGTTCATCGATATTGCCCGTATCGTTGCCGAGACCTTAGAAAAACACGAAGTGGCTGAACTGGAATCCCTTGAGCATGTCCAACAGGTCGACACAGAAGCCCGTGAAGTTGCCCTAAAGCTGATTTGTTCAGCACATTAATAAAGCGAGCCGTCTTTTCAGCAAGCAGAAAGGGCAAAAATATTCACTTCAGGAAGTAATAATGGATTTAATCCAAACAATTTTTTTCATGTTGGTGGCACTGGGGATTCTGGTCACCTTTCATGAGTTTGGCCATTTCTGGGTAGCCCGCCGCTGCGGTATCAAAGTGTTGCGTTTCTCCGTCGGGTTTGGCACACCACTGGTGCGCTGGCACGATCGATTGGGTACAGAGTTTGTCATCGCCGCACTGCCTCTCGGGGGTTATGTGAAGATGGTGGATGAGCGTGAGGGCAATGTGGCTGTTGAAGACTTGCCGTATGCGTTTACTCAAAAGAGCGTTTGGCAGCGGATGGCCGTGGTTATTGCCGGCCCAGTGGCCAATTTTGTGCTGGCTATTCTGGTCTACTGGTTGATATACAGCCTGGGTGTTACCGGTATGGCACCCGTTATTGATTCGGTTGCCCCGGGTTCAGTGGCGGAGCGTGCCGGCTTGCAGCAGGGACAGGAAATTGTTGCAGTCGATGGCAAGCCTACACCTACCTGGCAAGCACTCAATGAGCAGTTGGTCGGTCGGATTGGTGAGACGGGCTCGATAAGTTTCACGGCTAAACAGCCTGACAGGACCCAGACCTATGAGTATCGAGGTCAACTGGAAACCTGGTTGATGGAAGCCGATCAGCCAGATCCTATCGGCGGACTGGGACTGAAGCTCTACACGCCTCCAATTCTTCCGGTTGCCGAAAACATTACTTCCGGTGGTCCGGCAGATCAGGCGGGTCTGGTTACCGGCGATAGGATATTAAAGGCTGATGGCATAGCGATGGACGACTGGATCAGCTGGGTTAATTATGTGCGGGCCAGGCCAGCTGTTGCCATCGAGCTCAGTGTGCAGAGAGGTGAGGATGTCCTTGCAACGCGCCTGGTACCCGAGCGGGTCAACGGCGAGGATGGTAAGGCAATAGGGCAGGTGGGCATGTCCGTTCAGATGCCCGAATGGCCTGAGCATATGATCCGAAAAACGGATTACGGCGTGTTTGGAGCGCTTGGCCGGGGTGTTGAACAGACATGGAATATGTCTGTGTTGATACTCGACTCGGTAAAAAAAATGCTGACTGGACTGATTTCCTCAAAACACTTGAGTGGGCCCATCACGATTGCTAAAGTGGCGGGCGCTTCTGCCCAATACGGGTTTACGGCCTATCTCGGATTTTTGGCCTTTCTCAGTGTTAGTCTGGGTGTTTTGAATTTGCTTCCCATCCCGGTGCTGGATGGGGGACACCTGATGTATTACATGATAGAAGCAATAAAAGGGAAACCGGTGTCCGATAAAGTCCAGATGATCGGCTTCCGGATTGGGATGTTCCTAGTGATTGGGCTGATGTTGCTCGCCCTCTACAATGATCTGATGCGGCTGTAGCTGCTGTAACCAACAAGAATCAAGAGAAAACCAATCTCCAATGAAACACTTTTATCTATTGTTGTGCCTTTTTTTCCTGGCTGTCTCGGTTCGAGCGGAAGTGTTTCAGGTCGAAGATATTCGTATCGATGGTTTGCAGCGGGTGTCCTCCGGCACCGTGTTTGCCTCTATGCCGCTGAGCGTAGGCGATCTGGTGGATGACGATACTGTACGTCGCGCCACGAGGGCACTTTTCCGCACAGGCTATTTTGATGATATTCGTATATCGCGTGATGGTGGCATTCTGATTGTCTCTGTCAAGGAGCGTCCCGCAGTCGCCCAAATAACCATTGAGGGCAACAAGGCGATACCAACAGAAGAATTGTTAAAAGCACTGCGGGATAATGGCCTGGCCGAGGGGCAAATATTTCGTCAATCCATTCTTGAAGGGATGTCCCAAGAGCTCGAACGTCAGTATGTGTCACAGGGTCGATATGGCGCAAAAGTGACTACTGAACTTCAGGAAATGCCGAGAAATCGTCTTGCTATCAATATTATTGTGGACGAGGGCCAGGTCGCTTCAATCAAAAAAATCAACATTGTCGGTAACCGCGCTTTTGAGAAGGATGACTTGCTGGGATTGTTCGAGCTGAAAACCACGAATTGGCTTTCCTGGATGTTTGGCGATGACAAATACTCCAGGGAAAAACTGGCTGGTGATATTGAGCGGGTTGAATCCTGGTATCTTGATCGCGGTTATCTGAAGTTTAGTATTGAATCCTCGCAGGTCACCATCAGTCCGGATCGCAAATCGGTCTTTATTACAGTGAATATCAATGAGGGTGATATTTATACGGTGGATGAAATCAGGCTGGCCGGTGACCTGATTGTGTCCGAGGGTGAAATTCGTCGCCTCATCATGCTGAAGAAAGAACAGACGTTCTCCCAAGTATCGATGACCAATACCTCAGAACTTATCACCCAGCGTTTGGGGAATGAGGGCTATACATTTGCAGAGGTTAACGGTTCTCCAGAGATTAATGAGGACGATAAAACTGCAACAGTAACGTTTTTTATCAATCCCGGTAAGCGTGCCTATGTCAGGCGGATTGAGTTCCGTGGCAACACTAAGACCATGGATGAAGTCTTACGTCGTGAGATGCGGCAGATGGAAGGTGCATCTGCCTCGACCAGAAAAATCGAACAATCCAAAACCCGTCTGAACCGCACTGGCTTTTTTAAAGAAGTGAACGTGGATACCCAGCAGGTACCGGGTACCAACGACCAGGTTGATGTGGTTTACACGGTTGAAGAACAGCCGTCGGGCAGTATCGGCGCGAGTCTGGGCTTTGCTCAAACCTACGGTTTGGTGATCGGCGGCAATATTCAAGAGCGCAATTTTCTTGGTACTGGCAACAATGTCGGAATAGGTGTCAACCGTAGTCAATACTCTACCAACTTCTCTTTTAGTGCCACTGACCCCTATTTTACCCGGGATGGAATTTCTGCGGGGTTTGGGGTTTTCTACCGCAAGACCGATTATGGTGAGGTGAATCTGTCCAGTTTCACCACGGACAGCTTTGGTGGCAACCTGACGTTTGGTTACCCCATATCCGAGATTTCAAGCGTTGGTTTTGGCCTCGGCTTCGAAAATCTGAAAATTGATGAGGGAGCATTTGCCTCTGAAGGCGTTAAGGAATTTATTGACCGGAACGGGGACAACTTTAATATCTTTACGACCAGTCTCTCCTGGGGTTATTCCACCCTCAACCGTGGCAGGCTTGCTACCACGGGCACCTCTCACCGGGTGACAGGGGAACTGGCTGTCCCCGGAAGTGATCTCGAATATTACAAGGCATCCTACGCAGGGCAACATTACCGTCCGTTGACTTCTTCGCTCACCATGCGGCTGCGGGCAGACCTGGGTTATGGTGAAAGTTACGGTGGCACCTCGGTATTCCCCTTCTTCAAACATTACTACGGTGGTGGCAATGGTTCGGTGCGTGGCTACAAGAATAATACGCTTGGCCCACGAGATATCTCGAGGAACCCCTTCAATTGCGTAGATGCCAATGACCTGAGTACCTGTGAAACGGATGATGATCCCTTTGGTGGTAATGTACTGGTTGCTGGTAGTGTAGAGGTCATGTTCCCTGTTCCCTTTATCAAGGATCAGCGATCTCTGCAGGCTGCTGTTTTCCTTGATGCGGGTAACGTTTTTGATACTGATTGCGGTGATAGGGGTGAAGATTTCTGTCAGGAGCCGGACGTCGGTGAACTCCGCTACTCGGTGGGTATCGGTGGCACCTGGATCAGTGGCTTCGGGCCGATAACGGCCAGTATCGCCTTCCCATTGAATGCTGGTGAAGAGGATGAGCGTGAAGTCTTCCAGTTTCAGCTCGGGCAGACTTTCTGATAATTTAATTAAAACGAATGGAGAATTGATGTGCGCCTAGTAAAAAAGTTATTCATTATCACCGTCGCCCTGTGTAGCGCCTCTGCATTTTCGGCTGAGGCAAATGCGGCGGAGGGAAATATCGCCATTGTGGATTTTGGCAGGGCAATTTTCGGTACTGATGTGGCCAAGGCCCGCCTTAAACAAAAGCAGGGTGAGTCGGATTACGCTGGACTGGAAGCCAAATACGAGGGTACGGTTGCCGACATGAAGGCACTGAAGCAGGAAGTTGATAGCAAAAGTATGACCTGGTCCAAGGAGCAGGCAGAGGATGCCCAGAAAAAAATGGAGTATTACCGCGCCGACCTAGAGCTGATAACCCGAAAAATCCAGGCGGATCAGAAAGATTTACAGAACAGTATTGTTCAGGAATTGCGACCAAAAGCCGCCGAGGCACTCCAGGAAGTCGTCGATGAGGAGGGGATCGTATTATTGATTAATGCTGAGGCGGTGGTCACTGCGGCCCCCTCACTGGATATCACAGACAAGCTTACCGATCGCTTGAATAAAAAGACAAAGTAAGTCTGTTGATTATCAAATAGAGGACACTTGAGGGTGACAGTCAGTTATTCTCTTAAGGATATTGCCGAGCACATTGGTGCCGACGTTCGCGGCGACTCCGATTTTCGCATCTCCGGTATCAGCACACTCCGTCTGGCGGGTGCGAACGAATTGGCATTTCTTGCCAATAGTGCCTATCGCCAGGACCTGGATAGAACGCAGGCCGGGGTCGTAATTCTGGATTCGGAAATGGCGGAATACTATGCCGGCCAAATGCTGGTTGTGGCTAACCCCTATCTGGGTTATGCACTGACGACCGCTTTATTTGATCGCGCACCGATTGTTGCCGCTGGCATCCATCCCCGTGCCGTTGTGGCGGACTGCGCCAATATTGATCCGAGCGCATCGATTGGTCCGCTAGCGGTGATTGGCGAAGGAGTGAAGGTTGGAGCCAATACCCGGATTGGTGCGGGCACTATTATCGATAACAACGTCGCGATTGGTGAAAACTGTCGAATTGCCGGTAATGTCAGTATCTACCACGGTGTTGTATTGGGTGACTTTGTCACCGTTCACAGTGGTGCAGTTATCGGCGCGGATGGCTTCGGTTTTGCTCAACATCAGGGGCGCTGGATCAAGATACATCAGCTTGGTGGGGTTGTGATTGGCAACAATGTCGAAATAGGTGCCTGTACCACCATAGACCGTGGTGCACTTGATGACACGGTCATTGAAGATGGTGTGATTGTGGATAACCACGTTCAGATAGCTCATAACGTTCATGTGGGCGAAAATACTGCCATGGCAGCCTTCACGGGCATATCAGGCAGTACAATTATCGGAAAAAACTGTACTTTTGCCGGCAGGGCCGGTTGTGTGGGTCATATCACACTCTGTGATGGATCCCATTTGACCGGTGGAACCATACTGACAAAATCGCTCCTTGAGCCAGGTTCCTATTCATCCGGCACAATGTTTAGTAAAACCCGTGAATGGAAAAAAAATGCAGTTCGGTTTAATCAACTGGATGATCTGGCTCAGCGAGTCAGGCAACTGGAAAAAAAATTATAGCCGCCGCTGTTATTGTCGCCCTGCAGTATATGAGAAAAGCTGATGGATATTACTGAAATAAAGAAGCGGTTGCCGCACCGTTACCCCTTCCTTCTGATCGATAGGGTGGTGGAGCTTGATCCGGGCAAGCGAATTCTTGCCTACAAAAATATTACCGCCAACGAAGAAGTATTTAACGGGCATTTCCCCAACGTGCCGATTTTTCCGGGTGTGATGATTATTGAAGCTATGGCTCAGGCCGCCGGTGTGTTGGGATTCGTAACTGAGGACAAATATGCGGATGACAACGCACTGTACCTGTTTGCCGGCGTTGATGGGGTCCGCTTCAAACGGCAAGTGATTCCGGGAGACAGATTGATGCTCGAGGCGCAAGTTGATTCCGTCAAGCGAACTATCTGGCGATTTAAATGCCGCGCAACGGTCGATGGTGAATTGGCTTGTGAAGCGACGATTCTGTGCGCCCTGAAAACCTATTAGCCTATGTCACTCGTTGATCCCCGCGCCATTATTGATCCCTCTGCTGTGTTGGGTGATGGTGTCCAAGTCGGACCCTGGACCGTTATCGGCCCCGATACCGTTATCGGGGCTGGCACGGTGATTCATTCCCATGTGGTGATTCGAGGGCTGACCACCATTGGCGAAAACAATCGAATTTTTCAATTCTCCACGATTGGTGAAGATACCCCTGACCTGAAGTACAAAGGTGAGGCGACCCGCCTGGAAATTGGTGATAACAACACCATTCGAGAGGGCGTCACCATCCACCGGGGCACCATTCAGGACCAGGGCCTAACCTCAATTGGAAGCAATAACCTGTTGATGGCCTATGTGCATATTGGTCACGACTGTGTTGTGGGTGACAACTGTATCCTGGTCAATAATGCGTCTTTGGCGGGACATGTCCACGTGGGTGACTGGGCAATTATTTCCGGGTATGCCCTGATCCACCAGTTTGTGTCCATTGGCGCTCATAGTTTTACCGGTGCTGCGGCCTATTTAACCCAGGATCTACCCGCTTATGTCATGGCAGCTGGTTCTCCAGCTGAGGCGAAAACTATCAATGCTGAAGGGCTCAAACGGCGCGGTTTTGATAGAGAAGCGATTGCGGCTATCAAACAGGGCTTCAAAATTCTTTACCGGCAGGGGTATGGTCTGCAGGAAGCCATTGGTTTGCTGGAGACTCTGGCCAGGGAACAGCCTACAGTTAAACTGCTGGTTGATTCTGTTCGCGCCTCTTCACGCGGTATTCTTCGTTAACCCATGTCATCCCCCCTTAAAATTGGTCTGGTTGCCGGGGAGTCATCCGGCGATCAATTGGGTGCGGGCCTCATTAGATCTCTAAAATCACACTATCCAGATGCGCAGTTTGAGGGCATCGGTGGCGATAAAATGTTGTCCGAGGGCTTTCGCTCTTTATTCCCCATGGATCGTCTATCAGTGATGGGGTTTATTGAGCCGCTGAAAAGACTGCCTGAATTACTTCGAATTCGGCGTAATCTTTATCACCACTTTATCAAGAATCGGTTTGATCTGGTGGTGGGTATCGATTCTCCGGATTTTAACCTGGGGCTTGAAAAAAAACTCAGGCAGCAGGGGTTATTGACGGCACACTATGTCAGCCCCTCCGTTTGGGCCTGGCGTCAGGGCCGGGTAAAAAAAATAGCCAGTGCAGTGGATTTAATGCTGACACTTCTGCCGTTTGAAGCAGATTTCTATAAACAGCATGATGTCCCGGTGGTTTTTGTGGGCCACCCCCTCGCCGAGGAAATTCCTCTCGTTACAGACAGCATACAGGCCCGCAAGACGCTAAATATTCCGGAAGTCGGGCGTATATTGACGCTGATGCCGGGTAGCAGGGCCTCTGAAGTTGATTCCCTGGGTCGGTTATTCCTTGAGGTGGCACAAAGCTGTCGTCGGCGGTTGCCCGGTTTGCACCTGATTGTCCCCGCCGCCAGCCATGATCGCCTGGAGCAGTTAAATGGTCTGTTGAATGAATATCCCGAGCTGTCTGTCACGTTGCTCGAAGGCCAATCTCATCTGGCCATGGCGGCGGCAGATGTTGTGCTGTTGTCGTCCGGCACATCGGCGTTAGAAGCGATGTTGCTCAACAAGCCCATGGTGGTGAGCTACCGTCTGGGTAAATGGACCTATGCGCTGGTTTCCCGAATGCTGAAAGTCCCCTGGGTATCGTTACCGAATCTACTCGCGTCAGAAACACTGGTGCCGGAACTGCTTCAGGATAATGCCACCGTGGATAAGCTAAGCGATGCCGTGTTGGCGTATTTCCTGGACGAGAAAAAAGTTCGGGTGCTGCAACAGCGATTTACTGAGCTTCACCAGACGCTTCGCCACGGCGGCAATCGAGCCGCAGCCCAGGCGTTAGTGGACTTATTGGAGGACCGCAGGCGATGAGCGTTGTCCAGCTCCGTTACCGGGGAGAATTGCTGGCGGGGGTCGATGAGGTTGGCCGAGGGCCACTGGCCGGTGATGTCGTTACGGCTGCCGTGATTCTCGATCCCCGAAAACCGGTGGCTGGGCTGGCCGATTCCAAGAAGCTTTCTGCTACCCGTCGAAATCAATTGGCTGAGGAAATCAGGGAAAAAGCACTCAGCTGGCATATCGCCAGAGCTTCTGTGGACGAGATTGACCAATACAACATTCTTCGTGCCACCATGATGGCCATGGTGCGGGCAGTCGATGGCCTGACACTGAAACCTGAGTATGTGGCCGTTGATGGAAACCGGCTCCCGGACTGGGGGTATGCGGCTGAAGCCGTAGTCGGTGGTGATGATAGAGTTCCGGCTATCAGCGCGGCTTCAATACTGGCTAAGGTGTGTCGCGATGCTGAAATGTGTCTGGCGGAGCAGGTATTTCCCGGGTACGGTTTTGCCTCTCATAAAGGATACGGGACCAGGGCGCACCGCGAAGCTATTGCTTTGCTGGGCCCTTGCCTAATTCATCGAAAATCTTTTGAACCGGTAAAAAGTTTGCTGTCAGCCCGTCAGGGCGTTTTGACCTGATCGCCAGTGAGACACAGTTTCCTGGCTGATCAGTTGCCCGACCCTGCAAAGAGGGGTTTTTTGCTATGCTAGATGGGCAATGCGCAAGCGGGTACCCACTGTAATGTTATTTCTAAAGCCAGGCAGGCCTGCCTCATCCCGCCGCCTTCTTACTTGGAGTATGGCAATAGCCTACAAAGGAAATGCTTGTCTGCCCGCAAAATCCCTATGACTATCGCTGGTCAATACCCAGTTGATATATTCACTACAATACGGGAATTTCAATGAAACAGTTAAGTGGCCACGATTCGGTTTATCTCTATGCCGAGACACCCTCTACGCCGGGACATTTGGGGTTGCTCTATATTTATGATCAGTCCACTGCTGAGAAAGGAACGGTTCGTTTCAAAAGTATATTGCAGCATATCGACGAACACCTGGACATTTCTCATGTCTTCCGCTCCCGGTTAATGAGAATGCCGCTGGATGTCGATCACCCCTATTGGGTGGACGATGAAAACTTTGATCTCGAATACCACGTCCGGCATCTTGCGTTACCAAAGCCTGGGGATTGGCGGCAATTTTGTATCCTCGCTGCCCGGTTGCATTCCCGTCCTCTGGACATGTCCAGGCCTCTCTGGGAGATGTATGTTATCGAAGGACTGGATAACATCCCCTCAATGCCCAAGGGCTCGTTCGCTATTTATACCAAAATTCATCACTGTGCTGTGGATGGTGCGGCAGCCATTGACCTGGCTGGCTTGTTCCACGACAAGTCACCGGAACCGGATAGAGAGATTATAGAGCGGCAATGGAAGCCGCAGCCAAAACCGAAATTGGGGACGCTACTGGTCAATACCCTGGTGAACAACACCAGGCATAATTTTGAAACAGGTTTTGACTTGATCAACATGCTGCCGGCGCTGGGGAAAAAACTACTGGTGAAAACCCTGAGACAGGATATGGAGCCGAAGGAAACGATTGTCAGGCCAGAAACCCGTTTCAATCGGGATCACGTCAGTCCTCACCGGGTATTCGGTGGTGTGGATTTTCCCCTTGAGGATATTCGATCCATCAAGCGTGCGGTGAACGGTGCCACTGTCAATGACGTATTGCTGGCCCTGTGTGGGGGCGCATTGCACCATTACCTGCAGGACAAGGACGAGCTGCCGTATCATTCACTGCGCGCGATAGTTCCGGTCAGGCAGAATAAAAGAGACCGCAAAGGCAAGCAAACCATGGCGGTGATGACCCCGCCGCTGCATACGCAGGTTGTTGACCCGCTGGAGAGGCTAGAAGCGATCCAGTGGGATACCTCCACCAGCGCTGCTCTAGAGGAAGCTCAGGGAGCAAAAGATATGACCGACATCACCCGGCACATGCCTTCCTTTACCATGGCTCTGGGTATTGGCATGGCTACACACAGTCATTTGTCGAGAAAAACACTGGCGGGGATCGGCAACTGTGTCATGACCAATGTACCTGGCCCACAGTGGCCACTTTATATGCGGGGGGCGAAGCTGGTCTATGTGTCTGCGCTGGCACCATTGGTGGAAGGGCTGACGCTGATGTTTAACGCCGTGAGCTATGACGGTCGCATCAGTGTCTCCTTCCAGTCAGACAGGGACATTCTGCCCGATCCCCAGTTTATGGAAGATTGCTGGGAGCGGTCCCTGGATGAACTGCGCTGTGCGGCGACTCAACAGTGTGATGAGGCAGGTGCAAAGGTTATCCATAAGGTCAGAATTCCCAAAACCGCCAAGCGCAAACCAAATGCCAGTAAGTCTGGTTCCTGAAGACGATTAGGGTTTGAAATCAGTGCCCATGACAGTAGAGGAGAGAAGATCCGCCGTGGAAACATCGTTTGTGCACCTTCGCCTGCACAGTGAATATTCGCTTGTTGACGGAATGGTAAGGATCAAACCGCTGGTGCAACAGGTGGTTCAACTGGGCATGCCCGCAATCGGATTGACGGATGTCACCAACTTCTACGGGCTGGTCAAGTTTTATCAGGCAGCACAGGCCGTCGGGGTTAAACCCATTTGCGGTGCAGATTTGCAGATGATCAGTCCGGTTCCCGATGGTGTGCCTACCAGTGTCACATTGCTGGTGATGAATCAGCAGGGTTATCGCAACCTTACCAAGCTCATTTCAAGAGCCTTTCAGGAGGGGCAGCGGCGGGGGATACCCCATGTCGAACGCCAGTGGGTTAGCGAGGCCAGTGACGGGTTGATTGTCCTGTCAGGTCGTCTGGGCGATGTGGGCCAGGCCATGCTTTCAGGTAAATCGGATTATGCCAAAGAGCTGCTACAGGGCTGGCTGGCCGATTTCCCGGACCGGTTTTATCTGGAGCTAACCAGAACCGGTCGGCCGGACGAAGAGAACTTCATTCATGAGTTGCTGCCGGTTGCCGCAAGGTACCGCTGTCCTGTGGTGGCAACCAATGATGTTCGATTCCTTGACCGCGAGCAGTTTGAAGCCCATGAGGCACGGGTCTGCATCGGCGAGGGGCGCGTACTCGGCGACCCTCGTAGAGAGCGGCGCTATAGTGATCAACAATACCTCCGCTCGCCGGAAGAGATGGCCGAGTTGTTTTCCGATTTGCCGGAGGCCCTCGAAAATAGTGTCGAGATCGCCAAACGCTGCACGCTGGATTTAAAACTGGGTGAGTACTTTCTGCCGGATTACCCGATTCCGGAGGGTATGACCAAGGACAGCTTTTTCGAGAAGGTCTCTTTCGAGGGTTTGGATCGGCGCCTGGAAAAACTGCTCGACTCGTCTGCGACGGATTACCAGGCCCGGCGTCAGGTCTATCTTGATCGGTTGCGCTTTGAGCTGGATATCATCATTCAGATGGGTTTCCCCGGCTACTTCCTCATTGTCATGGACTTTATCCGCTGGGCCAAAGATAACGATATTCCTGTCGGACCGGGCCGAGGTTCCGGCGCCGGCTCCCTGGTGGCTTATGCGCTGGGCATCACGGACCTTGATCCGCTCGAATACGACCTGCTGTTTGAGCGCTTTCTCAACCCCGAGCGGGTATCGATGCCGGATTTTGATATTGACTTCTGTATGGACAATCGCGATCGGGTGATTGCCTATGTGGCGGATCGCTATGGCAGGGATGCGGTTTCCCAGATCATCACGTTTGGCACCATGGCCGCCAAAGCGGTTGTTCGCGATGTGGCACGCGTGCAGGGAAAGGCCTATGGCCTGGCAGATAAGCTATCGAAAATGATTCCACCGGATATCGGTATGACGCTGGAAAAAGCGGTTGCCCAGGAGGAGGTCCTGCGAGAGTTTCTGGAAAGTGATGAAGAAGCTCAGGAAATCTGGGAGATGGCGCTTCAGCTTGAAGGCGTCACCCGCAATGTTGGTAAGCATGCCGGTGGTGTCGTGATCGCGCCAACCACCCTGACAGATTTTGCGCCCCTCTACTGTGATGAAAACGGCGAGGGATTGGTGACTCAATTTGACAAGGATGATGTAGAGAAAGCGGGTCTGGTGAAGTTTGACTTTCTCGGTTTGCGAACACTGACCATCATTGACGGGGCCATCAAAATGGTCAATCAACGTCTGGCAAAGGTCGGTGAAGCCCCCATTGCGATTGACGCAATTCCGCTGGATGACGAGGCAACCTATGGCTTGATGCGGCGTGCGGAAACGACTGCGGTGTTTCAGCTTGAATCCCGGGGAATGAAAGATTTGATCAAGCGGGTGGAGCCGAACTGCTTTGAGGATGTTGTCGCGTTGGTGGCACTGTTCAGGCCCGGTCCACTGCAGTCGGGCATGGTGGATGATTTCATCAATCGCAAGCACGGTCGCGCCCAGGTGGCCTACCCGGATGCAAAATTTCAGCATGAGTCACTGAAGCCTGTGCTGGGTCCGACTTACGGTGTAATTGTCTACCAGGAACAGGTCATGCAGATCGCTCAGGTGCTGGCTGGATACACGCTGGGTGGTGCCGATATGTTGCGTCGCGCCATGGGTAAGAAAAAGCCCGAAGAAATGGCCAAGCAGCGCAGTATTTTCGAAGAGGGTGCCCGTCAACAGGGGATAGATCCTGACCTTGCGGTGAAGATTTTTGATCTTGTTGAAAAGTTTGCCGGTTATGGTTTTAACAAGTCTCACTCCGCCGCTTATGCGTTGCTGGCTTATCAGACGGCGTGGCTAAAAGCCCATTATCCGGCGGAATTCATGGCGGCAGTGTTGTCAGCTGATATGCAGAATACCGACAAAGTGGTGACCTTGATTGATGAGTGTCGGGCGATGGATCTCGTTGTGTTGCCACCGGATGTCAATCGCGGTCGATTTGCGTTCACGGTCTCTGATGACAATGAAGTGATTTACGGGCTCGGTGCCATCAAGGGGCTTGGTGAGGGGCCGGTCAACAGTATTATTGCTGCCCGGGAAGAGAGCGGCTCGTTCGGCGACCTGTTTGACTTTTGTGCCCGGGTTGATGGGCACAAACTTAATAAACGAGCCCTGGAGGCCTTGATACGGTGTGGTGCTCTGGACGCCATCGGACCAACGGGAGAGATCGGCTATCGCCGGGCAGTGATGCTGGCAGCCAGTGAAGAAGCTGTGAAAATTGCTGAGCAAAATTCCCGTAATACAGATGCCGGCATGACAGATCTATTCGGTGCTACACCCCAGGAAAGTGCCCCGGAAATTGGTTACCAGAGTTTTCAGCAGCAGCGGGGGCTCAGTGCCAAGGAGCGCCTGCGCAGCGAGAAAGAAACGTTGGGTCTCTATCTTACCGGGCATCCGGTCGATGAATACCTGGAGGAGTTGAAGCACTTTGTGCACAGTCGCATAGCCGATCTTAAACCAGACAAGAAGAGCCAGCTGGTGGCCGGCCTGGTGGTCGGTATGCGGGTCATCAAAACCCGGCGGGGAGACAACATGGCTGTGATTACACTGGATGACCGCAGCGGGCGCATTGAAGTGGCCATCTTCGCTGATGCCTACAAGGCCCATCGCGATAAAATTGACAAGGATGCCCTGTTGGTGGTCGAAGGTCAGGTCGCTGAAGACGACTACACTGGTGGCTTGAAAATGCGGGCTGATCATGTCAGGAATCTTTTTGAGGCGCGGGTCAATTACCTCAAGGCCATTTCCCTGAATATCAATCAGGAGAAACTTGGCAGCACCTGCCTGGATCAATTGGTAGACATTATGTCGCCGTTCAGTGATGGGGCCTGCCCGGTGAGAATCAACTATCAATCGAGTGTCGCCTCGGGAGAGATCATGCTGGGAGAACACTGGGCGGTGTCCCCGGAGGATGATCTATTGCATAAACTGAGAGAGCTGCTGGGTAATAATGGCATTCATCTCCGGTTCTAGCCGGGTATGCATTACTTCCTGCTGCCATTACAATTGCTGGATGTCTGCCCTGAGATGGCTGTAATCCAATTCCACGGACAAAAAAACCTATGAATCTCAATTACCTCGATTTTGAGCAACCGATTGCAGAACTTGAAGCAAAGATTGAAGAATTGCAGTTGGTTGGTAATGACAACGAGCTGAATATTACCGATGAAGTGGCCAAACTCCGTGACAAAAGTCGGCGATTGACAGAGAAGATCTACTCTGACCTTTCGGCATGGCAGATTGTACAGGTGGCCCGTCATCCCCAGCGCCCTTACACCCTGGATTACATCAGCCGGATTTTTACGGAGTTTGAGGAGCTGCACGGTGATCGACATTTCGGGGATGATAGAGCCATTGTTGGTGGTGTTGCCCGCCTCGACGGCAAACCGGTGATGGTTATTGGTGAAGAGAAGGGTCGCGGTGTGACAGAGAAAGTCTATCGCAATTTCGGTATGCCAAAACCAGAGGGTTACCGCAAGGCATTGCGCCTGATGGAAATGGCTGAGCGCTTTAAAATGCCTGTACTGACATTGATCGATACGCCCGGGGCCTACCCCGGTATAGACTCTGAAGAACGTGGCATCAGCGAGGCGATCGCTCAAAACCTCGCGGTGATGTCACGTCTTAAAACACCGATTATCTGCACGGTTATCGGTGAAGGAAGCTCCGGTGGTGCGCTGGCGATTGGTGTCGGCGATTACCTGAATATGTTGCAATACGCTACGTATTTTGTGATTTCGCCTGAGGGGTGTGCCAACATTATCTGGAAGACGTCTGCCAAGGCTCCGGACGCCGCTGAAGCGATGGGTGTCACATCTTCTGTATTACAGGAACTGGGCATCATTGATGAAACCATTCCAGAGCCAATGGGTGGTGCGCATCGGGATATTGAGGCCATGGCCAATACACTCCGGGAGCGGTTATCTCTGCAGGTTGATCAGCTATTGGAGACGCCCATAGATGCTCTTCTGGAAAAGCGCTATGAGAGGCTGATGGGTTACGGGAACTCCTGAAAACATTCGCTATTAAAAAGGCATTATATCGGCAATTCTCTCCTGGTGAGTCGAAGGGTTGTATCGCTCATTTGTGCTGGGAGGAGAGTACAATCAGTGTGCCAACCCTTTGTCCTTTCAGCTCAATGGGAAGGCGTAATTGTTCGAGAAGCCAGGACGGCGTATTGGCGGGGGCATCTGGCATTTCCAGATCCAATGCCGGCAGCCTGCATTGAGGCGTGAGCACCAGGTCTGCGCCGAGCGCTTTCAGCGTGGTATGTGCCTGGCTGTTGGCCTTTACCAGCCGGCCCCGCCGATCAAACGCCAGTAACCCTTCGGTTTTCCAGCCCAAAAACATGGTCTTGGTCGCTTCGATAACGTTATTGCGGGATTTAAAATACTCCTTGGCCAGATTGGACTCGATGAGCCGTGCAGCCATAATGGCGAAATCCAGGGCATTGCTCTGATAGCTGTCCGTCAGGCCGGATAAATCTACCGCTCCCAGCACCCGACCATCGTGCGGATCCCTGATGACATCCGCGGAGCAGGTCCAGTGCTTGATGCCTGCGCAGAAGTGTTCTGCGCCATACAACTGAACAGGTTCGGCTGCGGCGAGTGCCGTGCCGATCGCATTGGTGCCCGCTGTTTTTTCATCCCAGACTCCGCCCTGAATCAAGTTGATGTCACTGGCATGACTCAGCACGTTGTCATCCGCATGAATATCGAGAATGAGCCCCTCTGAATCGGCCAGAAGGATAAGACTGTTCGAGCGAAACAGCACCTCTGAAGCACGTTTCATGATGGGTTGGGCGGCACGCATGAGATCTGTCTGTAGAAATCGACGATATTCAAGCAGACTATTATCGCCAATCAACGGTGCATGTTGTAACTCCGGATCGGTATGTAATTGTTGGCAGCGGCGCCAGGAATCCTCGACCACCGGCCTGATAAAATCACTGGGATAAGATTGGTCGACGACAAATTTTTCCCAGACTGACAACAGCTGATTGTGCTGTTCCGGATCGCTCAGCATCTGTGTGCGATCACGCATTTGTGCAGTGGCCAGGGCGGCCTGTTCTCGGGTATAAAAACGATTATTCTGGACGAAGCCGGAGATTACGCCGGGTTTCACCGAGTTGACCTTGCCATTTTTCTGGCGGGAGACAACCAGTTCGGGGGGCAGGCCATCCAGAACATGCATGGGAGCCTCGCTGCCGTTGGGAAATTTTGAGGGGTGAACCGTGGCGGTTTCCATATCGTAAAATGCCGGTTTGAAACCCCAGGCCCGGCTTTCTTCACTGATGCCCCCGGTGCCGCGGAACGCATCGTTTTCATCCCGCAGTGCATCGACTGTTAGTTCACCTTTGTAGAGTTTCCGCCCTTTTTTCGGGGGGTTACTCTCTTCTTTTTGTGAATAATTGGCAGACATAGGAAAATACCTCTAGCCCAACGCAAACCATATAAAAATTTACGCCTCTATAAAAGTATAGACTAGCAAGCTCCCCTATCGTTGCCCGTGCTCATCTGTCCGACAGGGATATGGTGATATTGGCAATGCTGCCATTTTCGGTAGCCTTGCCTTGGCAGACGGTAGCCATTAACGTAGGGAGCCGACTTCCATAGATCTCTACCATGGCCTATACCCCAGATCTCCTTGCTTCCTACTTGCCCAGGCTGCGTGACGCCAGCCATTGCTATGTGGGTTATAGCGGTGGTCTCGACTCTCATGTTCTGCTCGTGTCGCTGGTCAAGCTATTGGGGGTGGATGCGGTCAGTGCCATTCATGTCAATCATCAGCTATCGTTGAATGCGGAAAGCTGGGAACAGCATTGTCAGCAGGTTTGTGATGGGCTCGGAGTGACATTAAGTATTGAGCAGGCCTCTGTCATTGTTAACGGCCAGGGTGTCGAAGAGGCCGCCCGAATTGCCCGCTATCGGGCTTTTGAAAAGCGTCTCCCACAGGATTCCCTGTTGCTGCTGGGTCACCATGCCGATGACCAGGTTGAAACAGTGCTCTATCGCTTACTGCGAGGCAGTGGGCCCAGAGGTCTGGCCGGCATGCCTGCCTCGCGCGACCTGGGTAACGCAGAGCTATTGAGACCACTGTTACCATTCTCCCGGTCGGACCTGGAGCACTATGCCCTTGCTGAAGGGTTGGTCTGGATAGAAGATGAGAGCAATGAAGATGTGTCCTTTGACCGCAATTTTCTGCGCCATAAAGTGATCCCGGTTCTGGCTGAACACTGGCCAGATTATGCCACAAGGGTCGCTCACAGCGCCCGGTTGTGTCGTGACAGTGATCAGTTATCCGATATGCTGGCAGCTCAGGATCTGATAGCCGCCTACGAACACAGGGAGAGGCTGGGGTGGAGTATCAGTCTCGAGGCATTGATGTCTTTTGATGAGTTGCGGCAGGCGAATCTGCTGCGACACTGGGCGGGCCAACATGATCTGGCACAACCGGGTCATAAAATCATCGATGCCGTGCTTCACGAGCTGTTGCCCGCGAAAGCCGATGCCGAACCGCTGGTAAGCTGGGCGGGCATTCAGTTGCGCCGGTACCAGCGCCGTCTTTATTTGTTACCCGGTGACCCCGATACCCCTGACTATCTACCGGTCTCGCTTCATTGGGATGGTAGGGGCGCGCTGGATTTGCCGGATAAGAGCACATTGAGTTTTCGTCTGGAGCAGGGGCGTGGGATCAGGCTGAAAACAGATGTCGATGCCTTTGAAGTGCGTTTTCGCAACGGCGGTGAACGCTGCAAGCCGGTCGGGCGCAGTGCATCCAATACACTGAAGAAGCTGTTTCAGGAATATGGTCTGGAGCCCTGGTTGCGTGGCCGGGTACCCCTGCTCTATCGGGATGACGTGTTAGTGGCAGTTGGTGATTTGTGGATTTGCGAGGGCTTTCAGGCGCAACCCGATGAGCAGGGTTGCACGGTGCAGTGGGACTTCAGGTCGTAATATTTATTGAGCGATACCGGGGTTTCTGGTAGTCTGATTCCCCATCTCGAAACCGATGGGCGTCGCTCTGAATCATCTCCTGATTAAATAAAAAATCGCTCTACTTTTCAAAAACATACCTGTTCTGTTTGGTATGAGTTCGGCATTCTTGACGCAGTATCCAAAATGTTCGGAAGGGTCTAAATGACACGTTATATTTTTGTTACCGGCGGTGTTGTATCTTCCTTAGGGAAGGGTATCGCTTCGGCATCACTGGGCTCGATTCTGGAGGCCCATGGTCTCAGTGTCACTATCCTGAAGCTCGATCCCTATCTCAATGTTGATCCCGGCACTATGAGTCCGTTTCAGCACGGCGAGGTCTTTGTCACCGAAGATGGCGCTGAAACAGACCTTGACCTCGGTCACTACGAGCGCTTTCTCTCCTCCAGGATGAACAAGCGCAACAATTTCACGAGCGGCAAGGTCTACGAAACAATCCTGCGTCGCGAACGCCGTGGCGACTTTCTGGGGGGTACCGTTCAGGTCATCCCCCATGTGACGGATGAGATTAAACGCAGGGTGCTGGCCGGTGGTGAGGGGGTCGACGTCGCCATTGTGGAAATTGGTGGTACCGTTGGCGATATCGAGTCGCAGCCCTTCCTTGAGGCGGTTCGTCAGTTGAAGCTGGAGCTGGGCTCCAGCCGTTCCATCCTGATTCATTTGACGCTGGTGCCCTATATTGCAACGGCGGGAGAAACAAAGACCAAACCCACCCAGCACTCCGTTAAAGAATTGCGCTCCATAGGCCTGTCGCCCGATATCCTGTTGTGCCGATGCGAGGTTGAGCTGGATGAAGGGCAACGCAAAAAGATCTCTCTCTTCACCAATGTGGAAGAGAGAGCTGTGGTGCCGTTGCTGGATGCGCGAACGATTTATGCCATCCCCAGAGATTTACAGCGTCGCGGCCTCGATCAAATCGTGATGGAGAAACTTCATCTGGAATACAGTGAGGCTGATATCAGTTCCTGGGATTGGGTGGTAGAGAATCAGCTCAACCCAAAACATCAGGTGACCATTGCCATGGTTGGCAAATACATGGAGCTTCTGGATGCCTACAAGTCTCTCAATGAGTCGTTGATTCATGCGGGTATCCGTAACCAGACCAAGGTGAATGTTCGTTACATTGACTCCGAGGATCTCGACAATGATCTGGAGTTGCTGACCGGTGTCAATGGCATATTGGTGCCAGGTGGTTTTGGAATCCGTGGTGTTGAGGGCAAAGTCAAGGCCGTCAGGTATGCCCGAGAGCACAAAATTCCCTACCTGGGTATTTGCCTTGGTATGCAGGTGGCCATGATTGAGTTTGCCCGCAATGTCTGCGGTCTGGCCAGAGCAAACAGCACAGAATTTGACCGCGATACGCCTCATCCGGTTATCGGTCTGATCACAGAGTGGATCGACATTGACGGCAAAGTTGAGGTGCGCGATGAAGATTCGGATCTGGGTGGCACCATGCGGCTCGGTGCCCAGAACAGTTATCTCGTGCCAGGCAGCATGGCACAGGAAATTTATGGGGCGGATGTGATATTTGAGCGCCACCGCCATCGCTACGAGGTGAATAATAAATATGTTCAAACACTTCAGGATGCCGGCATGCAGGTGGGCGGCTGGTCTGAAAACAAGACACTGGTGGAAACGATAGAGATTCCTGAGCACCCGTGGTTTTTTGCTTGCCAGTTCCATCCGGAATTTACGTCCACACCTCGCAACGGTCACCCACTGTTCAGTAGTTTTGTGAAAGCGGCATTGACCCATACTGGAGAAAACTGACCTGTGAGTGTATCCAGCGTTTCCCTTGAGGTGGGAGGATTCCGGGTTGCCAACAACCGGCCCTTTGTCCTGCTTGGGGGAATGAATGTACTGGAGTCCCGTGACCTTGCGCTGCGGGTTGCAGAGGCCTATGTAACGGTCACGCAAAAACTGGGTATTCCCTATGTATTCAAGGCTTCATTTGACAAGGCGAACCGTTCGTCGATCCATTCCTTTCGTGGTCCCGGCCTCGATGAGGGATTAAAGATATTTCAGGAAATCAAAGAAACCTTTGATGTGCCTCTGATCACCGATGTTCACGAGATCGCTCAGGCACGCCCTGTGGCGGAGGTTTGTGACATTCTTCAGTTGCCGGCTTTTCTGGCGCGGCAGACGGACCTGGTGAAAGCCATGGCGGCAACAGGCGCCGTGATCAATATCAAGAAACCGCAATTTCTTAGCCCAGGCCAGATGGGCAATATCGTAGAGAAATTCAAGGAGTGCGGCAATCACAAGGTGATGCTTTGTGAGCGAGGCTCCACATTTGGTTACGATAACCTGGTGGTGGATATGCTGGGTTTTCGCACCATGAAAGAAGTGGCCAAGGGATTGCCAATTATTTTTGACGTCACGCACGCCCTGCAGTGTCGTGACCCCATGGGTGCTGCGTCCGGTGGCCGTCGCCATCAGGTTGTCGAGTTGGCGCGGGCCGGTATTGCCGTTGGTCTGGCTGGTTTATTTCTGGAAGCACACCCCGATCCGGACCGGGCTCGCTGTGATGGTCCCAGTGCATTGCCGCTGGATGCCCTTGAACCTTTTTTACAACAAATAAAAGCCATTGATGATCTGATCAAATCACAGCCTGAACTGACTATCGTCTAGCACCGCCCGGTGTGTTTAATCCCCGTGTCGAACGTGTTGACTACGGTTGTCATCTTTTGAGGAAACAGCTATGACTAAAATTTCTGACATTCGCGCCTATGAAGTGCTCGATTCCAGGGGCAACCCTACCATTGAGGCTGATGTCATTCTGGAAGATGGCAGTGTTGGCAGTGCCTGTGCACCGTCCGGCGCCTCTACCGGTTCAAGGGAGGCGCTGGAGCTGCGCGATGGTGACAAGTCGCGTTATCTGGGTAAAGGCGTGCTGAAGGCGGTGGAGAATGTTAACGGTCCTATTCGCACTTTACTGCTGGGCAAAGATGCCTTCCAGCAACGGGAGCTGGACCAATTGATGATTGATGCGGATGGCACAGAGAACAAGTCGACATTCGGTGCAAATGCCATTCTGGCCGTGTCACTTGCGGCGGCTAAAGCGGCGGCAGTATCCCGTGGCATGCCGCTCTATGCTCACATTGCTGAATTGAATGGTTCGGCCGGCTGCTACAGCATGCCGGTGCCGATGATGAACATCCTGAACGGTGGAGAGCATGCCGATAACAACGTGGATATTCAGGAATTTATGATACAGCCTGTTTCGGCAAAAACCTTCACGGAAGCATTGCGTGTTGGCGCAGAGATATTTCATTCGCTCAAAAAAGTCCTCAGTAGCAAAGGGTTGAATACGGCGGTTGGTGATGAAGGCGGTTTTGCGCCGAATCTTTCATCGAATGCGGAAGCATTGGCCGTTATCAAGGAGGCAGTGCAGACAGCGGGCTACAAACTGGGTGTCGATGTTACGCTGGCGCTGGACTGTGCCGCGTCAGAATTCTACCGGGATGGTCAGTACAACCTGTCCGGTGAGGGAAAAAGCTATAGTGCCGAGGGCTTCAGTGATTTTCTGGCGGAGCTCTGTGATCAATACCCGATAATCTCCATTGAGGATGGTCAGGATGAATCAGATTGGGATGGCTGGAAATACCAGACAGAAAAACTGGGCAGTCGTGTACAGCTAGTCGGGGATGATTTGTTCGTGACCAATACCAAAATTCTGAAGAAAGGGATTGAGCTGGGCGTGGCAAATTCCATTTTGATTAAATTTAATCAAATCGGGTCACTCACCGAAACACTTGATGCCATCAAAATGGCTAAGAATGCCGGATATTCTGCCGTCATTTCTCATCGGTCAGGTGAAACCGAGGATACAACTATTGCCGATCTGGCTGTGGCCACGGCAGCGGGTCAGATCAAAACCGGCTCCTTGTGCCGTTCCGATCGAGTCGCCAAGTATAATCGTTTGTTGCGTATAGAGGCTGAACTGGGCAGTCTGGCCCCCTATCATGGCCGCGCCGAATTCAAAGTCTGACTCGGTCGACAGTGAGCGAAAAGGGGTAGCCTTGTGGCTATCCCTTTTTTATATCTTCAATCCGCGATCTGAGCTTGTCAGTGCACCCCCTGCATGCTCAGCATTATGCCATTTGTCCCACGAAAATAAGACCGGACCGTCAGTAATAGACGGGTTGCACTCTGATGATGTCGATATTTCCTTGCAACTGATTGAGTGGATTGGTTGGCCAGTCGTCATTGGAGAGCGAGCAGCTTTCCGCTGACGCCGTTTATTTTGTTCTGTAGAATCCCGTCATGCGCTGGCTCCTAATTGTTCTCACAGGTCTTCTTGCCGTTCTCCAATATCAATTGTGGTTGGGTGAGGGCGGTTTCTCTAAAAAGTTGATGCTGCAGCGTCAAGTTGAACAACAGCGTCAGGAAAATCAGGGACTGCAACTGAGAAACAGTATTCTGGAAAATGAGGTTGCCAACCTGAAAGACGGTTTTGACAGTATTGAAGAGCGAGCCAGAAAAGATCTTGGCATGATTAAAGAAGGTGAGACGTTTTATATGGTCGTTGAAAAGGAAGATCAGTGATTCATCACCTTTTTTCTTCCCAATGGTTTTGTTGCCAGCCTATGTTCCTGCTGTCGGGGCAGTAAAATGGCCACTAATTGGATTGTGGTGCCAGCGGCAGGGCAGGGTAGACGCTTTGGCGAGATACTCCCAAAACAATACCAGATGCTGGCGGGTCGAACGGTGATCGAACATACCCTTGAACGCCTACTGCAGATTGATCAATCGATTGTCGTTGTAGCAATTCATCCAGCCGATAGTCAGTGGAGGCGATTGCCCGTCTTTTCGCACCCCCGTATCCGCACTGTGCATGGTGGAAAAGAGCGCTCGGATTCCGTCAGGCTGGCACTGGACTGCCTTCAGCGCGAGGCACACGTGGATGACTGGGTGCTGGTGCATGATGTGGCAAGGCCATGTGTCCGTGTCACGGATATCAACAAGTTGATGGCCGCCCTGAAAACGCACACTGTTGGTGGCATATTGGCGGTACCCGTCAGTGATACGGTAAAACGGGTTGATCAGCAGGGGGGTATAAGTGCGACTGTCAGCCGCGCTGATTTGTGGCTCGCTCAGACACCGCAAATGTTTCGTTATGGTCTGCTCAGCTGGAGTTTAAACTCGGCTTATCGGCAGCAATGGCAGCCGACTGATGAGGCGGCTGCCGTTGAGAAATTGGGGCATTGCCCTCTCGTCGTAGAGGGTAGTAGCGACAATATCAAGATTACCCGGCGCGAAGATCTGGTGATAGCTGAGGCAATTATTAAATTTCAGGGCGAGTCCCCAAGACAGTCCGGCGAATTGGGATTGCCATGATATGAGAGTCGGTCAGGGTTATGATGTCCATGCCTTTGGAGCGGGCGACCATATTATTGTAGGTGGTGTGACCATTCCTTTTGACCATGGACTGATTGCGCATTCAGATGGTGACGTGCTGATTCACGCATTGTGTGATGCGCTTCTGGGTGCCTCGGCGCTCGGCGATATCGGACAGCACTTCCCCGACTCTGACTCCCGCTATTGCAATGCGGATAGTCGGGGATTGCTGCGACAGGTTAAATCAATGGTGGCAGAAAAAGGCTATCGCATGATTAACGCCGATATTACCCTTATTGCCCAGGCTCCAAAAATGTCGCCACATCTTGAGGCGATGCTGGCCAATCTCGCCCAGGATCTTGATTGTGATCGCAGTCAGTTAAATATCAAAGCCACTACCACGGAACAACTCGGTTTTGAGGGGCGTGGCGAGGGGATTGGCTGCCAGGCAGTGGTCCTGCTTGACCTCATCGTCAGGCCAACCGCTCTAACCTAAAGCGGTGGCCAGACAGCATCCACCCGATGACCTGTATTTAGACGTCGTCCGACCATCATTCATCACCTGTTGCTTCAGCATTTCCGCGAACTGCCAACAATATTGATGCGGGTAAAGCGATTTCCCTATCGGTGCGAATCAGTTTATGCACGCTCTCTCCAGGCACGTGTGAACAGCAGCCATTTATCTTTGCGTTGCGGGGAGTGGGCTGTAAACTTGCCGCCACCCAAACCCTGCCCTGAGACAATATGAACAGCCGACAGTTTTCCCTCGAATTTCCTTATGCTATTGCTCCGCCCTCGGTCAGCGCGCTGTTTCGCAGTGTGCCCGAAGATTTTCAAGTGACGGAGCAACTGGGTTTTGATTTGTCGGGAGAGGGTGAGCATCTCTGTCTCTATGTGGAAAAACGGGGTCAAAACACACGCTGGGTAGCCGGGTTGCTGGCGAAGCATTTTGGTGTTGATGACATGGCTGTGAGCCACTGTGGCATGAAAGACCGGCATGCTGTGACCCGGCAGTGGTTCAGTGTGCATCTACCCGGCAAATTACCGGAAATGCCAGAGCGACCCCCTATGCTGGAGGGTTGTCAGGTGCTTGCGCAGCAGCGTCACCATAAAAAGTTGCGGCGGGGGCAGCATGCGGGCAATCAGTTTGTTATCCAGTTGCGCCAGATTGAAGGGGACGTTTCAGTGCTGGAGCATTCCCTGCAGCAAGTCGTGAATGGTGTCCCGAATTATTTTGGCGAACAGCGTTTTGGTTGGGCCGCTGGCAATCTTGTCGAGGCCAATCGATTGCTGTCGGTGTGGGGCGATACCTCTGCAAACAGAAAGCAACACAGTGGACGCAGAAGGCAGCGGTCTCCTATCGACGGAATCTATCTGTCGGCGGCCCGTGCTTACCTGTTTAACCTGGTGTTGGCTGAAAGAGTGAGGCTTGGGCACTGGAAGTCGGCAATGCCCGGGGAAGTTGTCCCTGAAGGACCGCTTTGGGGGCGCGGACGGAGTGCGGCGCCTCAATCGGTTAAGTTGCTCGAAGAACAGGTTCTCTCCCCCTGGGGTGATTGGACCAATTCACTGGAATACAGCGGACTGCAGCAAGAGCGAAGATCCCTGCTGTTGATGCCTGCCAATATGCAATACCGATGGTCGAACCATGCTGATCACACTGAGCTGGAGTTGTCATTTGACCTGCCCTCGGGTTGTTTTGCCACTTCGGTATTGCGAGAGCTGGTGTCGCTTCGACCGATTTGCGGCGATGGCGCTGTTTAAGTGCTGTGGTATAGTTCGATTTTATTTTTATCAGGGGTGAAAGGGTGAATTCGATTGAGCTAGGTGGTATTGGTATGACCTCTCAGCGGACCCGTGAACGCCTTATTCAGCGGCTCAAGGAGCAGGGTGTCTCGAATCAGCGAGTCCTGGATGTGATGCGTGTAACCCCCCGCCATTTATTTCTCGACGAAGCCCTGTCTCATCGTGCCTATGAAGATACGGCACTTCCTATAGGCTATGGGCAAACCCTTTCCCAGCCCTACATTGTTGCGCTGATGACAGAATTGCTTTTATCCCTGGGGCCGCGCCGCAAGGTGCTTGAGATTGGCACTGGCTCCGGTTATCAGACAGCGATACTTGCCCAGCTGGTCGACCAGGTATACGGCGTCGAGCGCATTAAACCGCTGATTGATAAAGCGCGGGCTCGGTTGCGCCTGCTTGGGCTTAGAAATGTGCGATTAGCCCACAGTGACGGTGGCTTTGGCTGGTCGGAAAATGCGCCGTACGATGGCATTCTCAGTGCGGCTGCCCCCAATATGGTGCCCGATGAGTTGCTGTATCAGTTGGCCCCCGACGGTGTTCTTGTGATTCCCGTCGGCTCAGGAGAGGTTCAGGAATTACGGGTTATTACTCGGCAAGGGGATAGCGCAAATTTTGAAGAGCGAGTAGTTGAGCAGGTGCGGTTTGTGCCCTTGCTCAGTGGCCTTAGCCGTTAACCTTTCCGGGCTTTTTGATGGTTTTATTTAAACACTGGCTGTTGCTTTTCCTGAAAGGTATGGCGATGGGAGCCGCAGATGTCGTGCCTGGGGTTTCCGGCGGAACGATCGCTTTCATCAGTGGTATTTATGAGGACTTGCTGGACTCAATCCGCTCGATTAATCTCCACTCACTGAAATTGCTGAAAAATGAAGGTCCCACCGCATTTTGGCGGGCTATTAATGGCAATTTCCTGCTGGCACTGTTCAGTGGCATTTTACTCAGCATTGCGTCTTTTGCTTCGCTGGTTAGTCATCTTCTTGAGAGTCAGCCAATCCTTGTATGGTCCTTTTTCTTTGGTCTGATTGTCGCGTCCATCGTTTATATATTTCGTCAGTTGCCCCGTCTGCGGTGGCAGGAATGGACGTTTTTATGGCTGGGGACCCTGATGGCCCTTGGCGTTTCACTGGCGCCCCCGATCCAGGGTTCGACCGACTGGCTGATGGTCTTTATGGCGGGAACTGTTGCCATCTGTGCGATGATCCTGCCGGGTGTTTCCGGTAGCTTCATCCTGCTGCTGTTGGGTATGTATCCTGTCATGATTGACGCGATCAGCGGTTTTCAATGGCAGATTATATTGATTTTCATGCTGGGGTGCGTGACGGGCCTGATGGTTTTTTCTCGCTTTCTGTCCTGGCTTCTGCGTCATTATCATTCGTGCACCATTGCCCTGTTGACGGGATTTCTTCTTGGCTCGCTGTATATTGTCTGGCCCTGGCGGGAGACACTGGAAGTGATCATTGATAGCCGTGGCCGTGAAACCATATTATCGTCCCGATTGTTGCTGCCGGCAGAATTTGCCCGTGTGACAGGTTTGGACCCCAAGACATTGATGGCAACACTCTGGATGTTCGCGGGCTTGCTTTTGGTTCTGGGTCTGGAATACCTTGGTGGTCAGCAACGCAAGAAGCTCTGAATCGAGAGGTGTGACATTAGAGGGGGGAATGACTGTTTGATCTATCCGTCTTGCCGAGGTATCAGACTGCATTTATTTCTCCTCTGTGTCGGATTTTTCCTGGTATCGTCTTGCCATGCACCACCGCCGGCTCCTGTGGACCAGCGTCCGCCACCGCCCAGCCAGAAAATTAACTTTCATGAGGTATCAAGTGACGAAACACTTTTTGCCATTGCCTGGCGTTACGAAAAAGATCTGGAAAAACTTGCTCGCGCCAATGGCTTGTCGCCACCCTATACCATTTATCGTGGTCAGCGGCTTACATTGGATACCAATCGTCTTCCACCGGTTGTCAGCGCTGCCCCTCCGGTAAAAAAACAACCGAAGACCACGACTGTTCCCCCCTCGACAGAAAAAAAAGGCTCTCCGCCACCAGTTAAAGTGATTAAGCCTGCGCCGAAGCTCCCTGATGCGTTACCTTCTGTCTGGCGCTGGCAGTGGCCTACGCAAGGGCGTGTGGTCCGATATTTCAATAGTACAGAGTTGTTCAAGGGAATTGATATAGAGAGTCATTCCGGCCAGGCGGTGGTGGCTGCGGCACCCGGGGTGGTGGTTTATTCAGGCAGTGGTCTGCGTGGGTATGGGGAGCTCATTATCGTCAAGCACAGTGAGGAATTTCTCAGTGCTTATGCCCATTCCCGGCGAATTTTTGTGAAAGAGGGGCAAACGGTAAAAGGGGGTGACAAAATCGCAGAGGTGGGTGGCGATCCGGCGAATAGTAAAAGGCTTTATTTTGAGATACGCGAAAAAGGTAAACCGGTAAATCCACTGAACTTTCTTCCGCGGAAGTGATTGTTCAACAAGCGTTGATGTGCGCTGCATATTTGTTGGGGAATTGTCCCTGGATGAGACGAGCATAGCCTAATGAGAGACAACGCGTTAATCTAGCTGTGTAGTGTTTTCCGTTGAAATAATTCAAGTGGAAATATTGATTGTTGTGCTTATTGGATGTTAAGAATTTTTTGCAGAACAAGGACGCCAGATTGTGTCAGACGATAATGATTTTCTCGACCCTGAAGATGCCGATCAAGAAGCGATCGAGGCTGAAACGATTCCTGTTCACAGTCACAAAGAAGTGTTGGATGCGGCGAGTCTTTATCTAAAAGAAATTGGCTACGCGCCCCTTCTCTCAGCTGAGGAGGAGGTTTTTTATTCTCGGGCGCTCAGGAAAGGTGACGACGCTGCCCGTAAAAAAATGATTGAAAGCAACCTGCGTCTGGTGGTGAAGATTGCCCGCCGTTACATCAATCGGGGTTTGTCGTTGCTGGATCTGATTGAAGAGGGCAATCTCGGGTTAATGCGTGCCGTTGAAAAATTTGATCCCGAACTGGGTTTCCGCTTCTCTACTTATGCCACATGGTGGATTCGTCAGGCCATCGAGCGCGGGTTGATGAATCAGACCCGTACGATTCGTTTGCCTATACATGTGGTCAAAGAGCTCAATGTGTACCTGAAGGCCTCCCGTAAACTCGCGCAGGAGTTGGATCACGATCCAACTGCCGAGGAAATCGCCCGCTCACTGGATAAAGGTGTCGATGTGGTATCGCGCATACTCCGGCTCAATGAAAAGACCAGCTCAGCCGACGTGCCGATGGGCGGTGACGACGGCAGGATGTTGATTGATACACTGAAAGATGAGCATCCCAACGATCCCGAAGAATTAGCTGAGGATGACGACATTCATGATGCCCTGACCCTGTGGTTGTCCCAGCTTACCGACAAGCAGCAGGAAGTGATTATGCGCCGCTTTGGCCTTTCCGGTTATGATTCTGCAACCCTTGAAGAAGTGGGTATTGAGGTGGGGTTAACCCGCGAAAGGGTGCGTCAGATTCAGGTCGAGGCTTTGCGCAGGTTGCGGGAAATCCTCAAAAAACAGGGGATCGATAGTGCTATGTTGTTCGAAGAAAAGTGATGTTGTCCCGCGTGTCTCACCGCCTGCGTCTGGATTGTAGTCTGTTGTCAGGCGGTTGTTGGTTTCTCCAGAAAGCCAAGATGTTTTTGCACCAATTGCAGGGTTGGTTTAAACAGTTTCGGTGATGCGCAGACAATATTTCCGCTCTCCATGAATCCGTTGCCACCCCTGAAATCGCTGACCAGCCCGCCCGCTTCTTTTACCAGCAATACACCGGCCGCTATATCCCAAGGCTTCAGGTTCATTTCCCAGAAAGCATCGAAACGGCCAGCAGCCAGATAGGCCAGGTCTAGCGAGGCAACCCCGAGGCGTCTGATACCCGACGACTCTTTGGCCAGATCGGACAAACAGGCGAGATAGGGTTCCATAAACGCGATTGATGGCTGGTTGAAGGGTATGCCTGTTGCAACCACTGCGCCGGCCAGTCCAACCCGGCCCGATACCCGCAGACGTTTGCCGTTCAGAAATGCGCCGTGGCCACGGCTGGCAGTAAATTCCTCGAGGCGCATCGGATCGAAAACGACACCGTGTTCAAGGCGGCCTTTGTGCCGACAGCCAATGGATACTGCAAAATGCGGGATGCCGTGAATGAAATTGGTCGTGCCGTCCAGTGGATCAATAATCCACTGGTAGTCATTATTGTCCCCTTCAAGCAGTCCTGATTCTTCTCCAAGGATGGTGTGATCCGGGAATGCCTTGCGAAGATGGTAGATGATTTCCTTTTCTGCAGCATGGTCAATTTCGGTGACGAAATCGTTGCGGCCCTTCTCGTCAATCCTGATCAGATCCACTCGTTCCGTGGCACGGGCGATCATTTCACCGGCCTTACGTGCAGCGCGGAGGGCGATATTGACCATAGGTTCCATCGTAAAAGATTCCAGTCTGGGTAAAGCGCGGCATTGTACCAGAGAGGGATAGGGGCGGGGAGGGTAAAAGCGGTGAATTCGTGTCCTCATGCTGCTAGAATTCGCGCCTCCGGCAAACAGTTGCCGGGTAATACATTATTGAACAGCTCGGAAAGTTTTTTCGATCTCGCCTGCTGGAACCCCTATGAGTCATTTTGATAGCGTGCGTATTGTGCTGGTTAATAGCACTCATCCCGGAAATATCGGCGGGGCTGCCCGCGCCATTAAAAATATGGGATTATCGAGGCTGTATCTGGTCGCGCCCAGGGACTTTCCCGCTGACCGGGCAGTATGGCGGGCGGCCAATGCCGTCGATGTGCTGGATAACGCGATTGTCGTCGACGATCTTGATGAGGCGATAGCCGGTTGTGGTCTGGTGGTGGGCACCAGTGCCCGTGAGCGTCGTATCCCCTGGCCGTTATTGGACCCCCGTGAGTGTGGCGAACGCGTCTGGCTGGAGGCGGCACACCACGATGTGGCGATCGTTTTTGGCCGGGAGGACCGCGGGCTCACCAATGAGGAGCTGCAAAAGTGTAACTATCATGTGCACATCCCCTCCAACCCGGAATACAGTTCGTTGAATCTGGCTGCGGCTGTTCAGGTGTTGTGCTACGAAGTACGAATGGCGTCATTGTCGGCAGCTCAGAGTGAATCGCCTGCATTGCCGGATTGGGATATGCCCCCTGCCAGGGCGGAAGATCTCGAGTTATATTTTCGGCATTTGGAGCAGGCATTGGTTGACCTCGGCTTCCATGACCGTGAAAATCCCCGTCAAACCATGACCCGCTTGCGTCGCCTGTACGGCCGAATCCGGCTGGATGAAATGGAATTGTCGATTCTCCGTGGCGTACTCACTTCAATTCAGAATGCGGTACATCGCATGCAGTGCGCCGTGCAGAAGAAAACCGATTCATAACGTTTCAATCTATGATGACATAACCTACTAAAACAGTATGTTGTTTAGTTGACTAAAATACTTGGTTTTTAGATAATGGCCGCACTTGGATTTTTAATTCGTTATTGCGAGAAAAACATTATGCGGCTGACAACTCGTGGTCGATATGCGGTCACAGCGATGCTGGACTTGGCGTTAAATAATGAATGCGGGCCAATTAGTCTGGCAGACATTTCTCAACGGCAGGAAATTTCGCTTTCCTATCTGGAGCAATTGTTTGCCAAATTGCGTCAGAACAATCTGGTGAGTAGTGTTCGCGGCCCCGGTGGTGGCTATTGTCTGGCCCGAGCCAGTGATGCCATCAGTGTTGCTGAAATCATTGATGCTGTAAATGAGTCGATTGATGCGACCAGTTGTAGTGGCAAGGGTAATTGCCACAACGGTGATATCTGTTTGACTCATCATCTCTGGGACGATTTGAGTCATCAAATTCATCGTTTCCTCAGCGGTATTTCCTTGGATAGTCTGGTCCATCAACAGGATGTGCAAGTCGTCATGTTGCGCCAGAGCGATCAAGCTGATGCCAATTCAGGCTGCGCAAAAGTCTAGGAGTCTTTGCATGAAACTGCCTATATATCTCGATTACTCTGCTACCACGCCGGTTGATCCACGGGTGGCTGCCAAGATGTCAGAGTGCCTTACCAATGACGGTATCTTTGGCAATCCGGCCTCGCGTTCGCACGCCTTTGGCTGGCAGGCAGAGGCGGCAGTCGAAGCGGCCAGGAGCCAAGTGGCAGAGCTTGTTAATGCTGACCCGCGGGAAGTTATCTGGACATCTGGTGCCACCGAGGCCGATAACCTGGCGATTAAAGGTTGTGCCCACTTCAATCAGAAGAAGGGCAAGCATATTATTACTTCAAAAATCGAGCACAAGGCTGTTTTGGATACCTGCCGGCAGTTGGAGCGTGAGGGCTTCGAGGTGACTTATCTCGATCCTGATACTGACGGCATTATTCAGCCGCAGGTCGTCGCCGATGCCATTCGTGAAGATACAACGCTGGTTTCGCTAATGCATGTCAATAATGAGATTGGCACGATTAACGATATTGCCGCTATCGGTGAGATCTGTCGTGACCGGAAGGTATTTTTTCATGTGGACGCCGCCCAGAGTACCGGCAAGCAGTCGATTGACCTGCAGGCAATAAACGTGGATTTAATGTCATTCTCTGCTCATAAAACCTACGGCCCAAAGGGAATCGGTGCCCTATATGTCCGGCGCAAACCGCGTGTGCGCATTGAGGCGCAAACCCACGGCGGTGGTCATGAGCGGGGCATGCGCTCCGGTACGCTGCCCACCCATCAGATTGTCGGTATGGGCGAAGCTTTCCGGATAGCCAGAGACGAAATGGCTGAGGAAAACAAACGGGTACTGGCGCTGCGCAATCGTCTTTGGGATGGCATTCGTGACCTGGACGAGGTGCATCTCAATGGTTCCATGCAGCAGCGCATTGCGGGCAATTTAAATGTTAGTTTTGCCTTTGTCGAAGGTGAGTCGTTGATCATGGCGTTGAAGGACCTGGCCGTTTCTTCCGGATCTGCCTGTACCTCAGCGAGCCTGGAGCCCTCCTATGTGTTGCGGGCGCTGGGGCTTGACGATGAGTTGGCGCACAGCTCTATTCGCTTTTCCATTGGCCGCTTTACTACCGCTGAAGAAATTGATTATGCGATTGTCAAAGTCCGTGAGGCGGTTATCAAATTGCGTGAGTTATCCCCGCTTTGGGACATGTTTAAAGACGGTGTCGATCTCAGTCAGGTCGAATGGGCCGCACATTAACATTGAGAAGTTGAATCATGGCATACAGTGAAAAAGTTCTGGACCATTACGAAAATCCCCGCAACGTCGGCAAGCTGGACGACAAATCCAGTAATGTCGGGACCGGCATGGTCGGTGCACCGGCTTGTGGTGATGTCATGCGCTTGCAGATCCAGGTGAATGATCTCGGCATCATTGAAGATGCCAAATTCAAGACCTATGGCTGTGGTTCGGCGATCGCCTCCAGTTCCCTGCTGACCGAGTGGGTCAAGGGCAAAACCCTCGAACAGGCCGCTGAAATCAAGAATACCCAAATTGCAGAGGAGCTGGCACTGCCCCCGGTCAAGATTCACTGTTCTGTATTGGCAGAAGATGCGATCAAGGCCGCTGTTGGTGATGTGCGTCGCAAACGGGAGATGGGTGCCGAACAGGCAGAACATGGTCTTGGAGAAAAGTAATGGCAATTACGATGACCCCCGCCGCTGAACAACACATCATCAGGCATTTGTCGCACCGTGGGCATGGGGTAGGTATTCGCCTGGGTGTTAAAACCACCGGGTGCTCAGGGCTCTCCTATGTTCTGGAGTTTGTGGATCAGCAGGGTGAAGACGATCAGGTGTTTAGTTGTGGTGAGGCAAAACTGTTTATCGACCCGAAAAGCCTGACCTATTTGGATGGTACCGAGCTGGATTTCGTCAAGGAAGGACTCAATGAGGGTTTTCAGTTCAAAAACCCCAATGTCAAAGAAGAGTGTGGTTGCGGCGAAAGCTTCCATATCTAGAGTGCTTTGCACAGAATGATTGAACGGCACTATTCTACGGTGCCATCCCTGTTTACTGCTGTCAGCAGCCCGATGTTATAACCGGAATCTCTTCGTGGATATCACCAATAACTATTTTGAGGTATTTGGGCTGCCTGTCGAATACGACATCAATCTCAGGCAATTGAGTGAGCGATATCACGATTTGCAGCGACAATTTCACCCGGATCGACACGTGGCCAAGACTGCCCGTGAAAGGCGCCTCTCGGAACAATACACGACGTTTGTCAACCAGGCCTACGGTGAACTGAAATCACCGTTGCAACGGGCCGAATATCTATTGGGAATGATGGGGGCTGATCATGGGGATGAGTCTCTCTCGACGCTGGATCCCGATTTTCTGATGGAACAAATGTCCCTCAGGGAGGCCCTTGCCGAGGTTCGCGAGGCAGATGATTCGGAGGCCAGTTTACAGGAGGTGGCCAACCACGCGACAAGCCACTATGCAGCATTGCAGCGTGAGTTCAGTGAGCAATACAGCAGGGCCGATGTGCACAGCGCCGCTGATACAGTGGCCAGGATGCAATTTTTTTATAAGCTCTTGAAAGAAATTGAGCAGCTTGAACATGAACTAGACGATTATTGAGTGGTAAATCATTGTGGTCCTGCTACAGATTTCTGAACCTGGTCAGTCACCAGAACCCCATCAGCATCGGCGTGCAGTCGGTATCGATCTCGGCACCACCAATTCGCTGGTGGCTACTGTGCGAAGTGGTACTCCCGAGCTACTGACGGACAGTGCCGGCAATCAACTTCTACCCTCCGTTGTTCGCTATCAGGCAAATGGTGCTGTCGCAGTCGGTACTCAAGCCTACGATGCTCTCGTTGACGATCCACTTAACACACTGGTTTCCGTTAAACGATTTATAGGGCGTGGCGCGGAAGATATAAAGCGCTTGGGTACTCAACTGCCCTACGAGTTGGTTTCTGGCAGTGCCGGGATGCCAAATTTCAGAACCTGCGCTGGCGACATAAGCCCTGTCGCTGCGTCGGCAGAAATCCTTAAAGTCCTGGTTGAGCGTTCTGAATCCGCCCTCGGTGGCCCCCTGGATGGTGCCGTGATTACGGTTCCCGCGTATTTTGATGAGTCGCAGCGTCAGGCGACCAAGGATGCTGCCACGTTAGCCGGATTGAAAGTCTTGCGCTTGCTTAACGAGCCTACTGCGGCGGCCGTTGCCTATGGTCTTGACCAACAGGGAGAAGGGTTGATTGCTGTCTATGATCTGGGTGGTGGGACATTTGATATCTCTGTTCTGAGATTATCCCGAGGTGTCTTTGAGGTTTTGTCCACGGGTGGTGATTCAGCCCTCGGTGGTGATGATTTTGATCGCGCTTTGGCCGGTTGGATCGGTGAGCAGGCGGACCTGGGTGATAATCTTGATCCCTTTCAGCAACGCCAGTTATTAAAGCTGGCACGCAATGCCAAGGAAGCATTGTCAGTCACCGAGCAGACCCCGGTGAGCGTGGCAGATTGGCAGGGTTCTGTGAGCCGTTCGCTGTTAAACGAACTGATTGATCCGCTGATCGCTAAAACGCTCCAGGCATGCAAGCGAGCACTGCGCGACGCCGGTATTCAGGCAACGGAAATTGACAATGTTGTCATGGTGGGTGGTTCTACCCGCACTCATCGAGTCAAGGAAAGGGTGCGTGAGGTGTTTGGTCGGGAGCCTCTTCTGAACGTCGATCCGGATCAGGTCGTTGCCGTTGGCGCGGCCCTGCAGGCCGATGTGTTGGTGGGTAACAGGCCCGGTGATGAAACCCTGTTGCTTGATGTGATACCGCTGTCATTGGGCATTGAAACCATGGGCGGGCTGATGGAGAAAATGATCTATCGCAATACCACTATTCCTGTTGCAAAGGCCCAGGATTTCACTACGTTCAAGGATGGCCAAACAGCGATGGCAATTCATGTGCTGCAGGGCGAGCGGGAGCTAGTCTCGGATTGCCGCTCACTGGCACGGTTTGAGCTTCGCGATATCCCGCCAATGGTTGCTGGCTCGGCAAAGATCCGTGTCAAATTTCAGGTAGATGCCGACGGGTTGCTCAGTGTGTCAGCGCGGGAGCTGGTCAGTGGTGTGGAGTCCCATGTGGATGTGAAACCCTCCTACGGGCTCAATGATGATGAGGTCACCCGGATGTTGCGCGAGTCCTATACGCATGCCAAAGACGATATGCAGTTGCGTGCACTGAGGGAGCAGCAGGTTGAGGCGGATCGTCTCTTTGAAGACCTCAGCGCTGCCCTGGCGCAGGATGGCAAAGCCCTGCTGGATGACAGGGAATACCATTGTCTTGAGGTGGCTCTGGAGGATCTGGGTCGAGTTCGCAACAGTGGCCGGCACCGTGACATAGCCCGGCATGTTGAAATAGTCTCGAAAACCAGCGAGGAGTTTGCTGCCAGGCGGATGAATGCCAGTATCAAAAAAGCCCTGGCTGGCCACAGTATCGACGAAATCGACAGGGGAGAATGATATGACCAGGCTGGTTTTTCTGCCCCATCAGACGATCTGCCCCGACGGTATTGTTATTGAGGCGAACCCGGGCGAGAGTATCTGCGAAGCGGCACTTCGCAATGGTCTGGAGATCGAGCATGCCTGCGAAATGTCCTGTGCCTGTACGACCTGTCATGTCTATGTCCGCGAGGGGTTTGATACGCTTGAAGAGGCCGATGAGCTGGAAGAGGATTACCTGGATAAAGCCTGGGGTGTAGAGCCTGATTCGCGCCTCAGTTGTCAGGCGCTTGTGACTGACCGGGATTTGGTTGTAGAAATACCCAAATACACGATAAATATGGTATCGGAACAGCATTAGTGCTGGAGGATGATGGTGTCGATGAAGTGGACGGATGTAATCGATATTGCGATTGAGTTATCGGAAGCCCGGCCCGATGTGGATCCCCGTGCTGTGAATTTTGTCGATCTGCGAGATTGGGTGCTGGCGCTGGATGAGTTCGATGATGATCCGGCCCACTGCGGTGAAAAAATCCTTGAAGCCATCCAGATGGCATGGATTGAAGAACTCGATTAGAATGAACCACAGCTTCAATATGCTAGCAAGGGGTGTTAATGAGCTCAAAAGAAGAGCTTTATAAAGTACTGGTTGAATCAGTTCCCTACGGCACCCTTTTCTTTGCTTACGGCGTCTGTATCGATGCCAACAAACATGCACTTGCCCTGCTGGGCTGCGACCTCAAGCAGCTGGTGGGCGCTTCAGTGGATAGCATCACCGGTGACGAATCCACCGCGCTTGTCGATCTCAAGTTACAACTGAAAAAAGCCCTGCGGGACCGTACTGAAAAGCTGGACTGGTCATGTCCCGGTCGTACCGAAACCGTGGCAGTCAGTATTGTTTATGTGGGTGACGACAATAGAGAGCTGGTGGTGATGCTGCACACTCGGGAGCTGACCGACGAGGTTGCTTCACCTTCTGTCAGTGAGCCGGAGTTGTCCGTCACCGGTGCCGAATCAGTCGAGGTCAGCTCCCCCGATGTGATATTACCCACCAGCGATATTTATGACGGCGTCGCCGTCATCATCGACGACGGAGGCGACAGCAACCCGGGCGTCAAGCCCTGGGAAGCGCCTGCCAGGGATCACTACTATGACAGTCTTACCGGTTTGCCCAATCGTCAATTGCTGATTCAGTCCATCAGTCAGTATCTGGATCACCATCGCGACCAGCCGGTATGCGGTGCCCTGATGATTGTCGATCTTGATCACTTCAAGGATATTAATGATTCCTGGGGCAATGCTGTGGGGGATCAGGTAATCAAGAAGATTGGTCAGGCGCTGTCTCGCCTGGTCACGGGGGGTAACGTGCTCGCCCGTATGAGTGGTGACGAGTTCGTGCTTTTTATTCCCCACCTGGCTGATGACTTGTCAAAAGCCGCCTGGAGTGCGCAGTCGTTGGCCGAGAAGCTGGGTGAAATGGTTGCCAGTCCACTGTTTCTCGATGGCCATGAAGTCATACTGACCGCAAGTGTCGGTATCGCGCTTGTTTCGGACAGCAGCATCAGTGCCGAACGTGTCCTGCAGTTTGCCGATACGGCCATGTACGAAGCCAAGCGCAAGGGCCGCAACAGTATCGCTTTTTTTGATCCGTGCATCACGGAGAAAGCGCAGCGCCAAATTGGCATGAATACCCGGTTGCGCAAGGCGATGGATAACCACGAGTTCGTGCTCTATATTCAGCCGCAAATTTCAGTTGAGACCGGGCAGTTATTGGGTGGTGAGGCGCTATTGCGCTGGATGAATTCAGATAAAATAACCAATATGCCTTCGGAGTTTATTCCGGTACTTGAATCTTCCGGTTTGATCGTAGATGTGGGGCGGTGGGTCATTCGCACCTCTTGTGAGTACATCAGGAATTTTATTGATCAGGGTATCTGGCAAGACCACATGCGGCTCGGCATCAATATCAGCCCACGCCAGTTTCGCGATCCCCAGTTGCTGGATATCGTCCAGCACAGCATGAACAGTTACAACATAGACCCGAGCTTCCTCAATTTCGAAGTGACTGAAAATCTGGTCATTGAAGATGTGGATGAGGCTATTCGCAAAATGGAGGCGATCAAGTCGCTGGGCTCCATGTTTTCAATTGATGATTTCGGCATTGGCTACTCCTCCATGATTTACCTGAAGCGTCTGCCGTTTGACCAGCTGAAGATCGATCGTGAGTTTATTCGAAATATTCATCGCGATCCCGAGAGCCGGGGTATCGTGGAAGCGATCATGGCTGTGTCAAAGCAGTATGGTTTGAAAGTTACTGCGGAAGGTGTCGAGACACCGGAAGCTCTTGAGATACTTCGGGAGCTGGGTTGCCATTCCTATCAGGGTGCCCACTTTAGTATGCCCATTTCCTGTGATCGTTTTACCAAATTACTGGCTGCCTGAGTTTCCAGAGGAATCGGAATTTACTTTGGCTCTTTCTTGTAACCCTTTGTACCAAAGCGTAAAATGGCGCCTTTTTAAACAGACGTGTACAGTCGTATTTTGCGACCCTTTTCGCTTCTCTACCTGCCGCCATCTTTTGGAGACCCTAAATGGCTATAGAACGTACCCTTTCCATCATCAAGCCTGATGCTGTGAGCAAAAATGTTATTGGTCAGATTTATTCACGGTTTGAAAAGGCCGGCCTGAAAGTCGTTGCGGCAAAAATGATGCACCTCTCCGAAGAAAAAGCTGGTGGCTTTTATGCAGAGCACAAGGAGCGCCCGTTTTATGCCGATTTGGTGGGTTTTATGACCTCTGGCCCCGTCATGATTCAGGTGCTTGAGGGCGAAAATGCCGTGATGGTTAACCGCGACCTTATGGGCGCAACGAACCCGAAAGAAGCGGCAGCGGGCACTATTCGTGCAGACTTTGCCGAATCGATCGACGCCAATGCCGTGCACGGCTCAGATTCACCGGCCTCTGCTGCCCGTGAAATATCCTATTTCTTTAATGATGGTGAAATTTGCCCACGCTAGTTTCTGTCATTTCCGGTATCGCCGAGCAGAATAAGCCATGAGCCCAATTCTAGCCGACGTCAATACCGCCGTTGAGCCCCAGGGGTTGAAAACCAACCTGCTGGGGCTTTCTGCTGAAAAATTGTCAGACTTTTTTGTTAATACGCTGGCAGAAAAACCCTTCCGTGCTTCGCAAATATTGAAGTGGATACACCAATTGGGTGTGGATGACTTTGATCAGATGACCAATCTGTCAAAACCCCTGCGAGAGAGACTCAAGCAAGTTGCCGAGATTCGCGCTCCGGAGGTGGTTTCCCAGCAGGATTCCACGGACGGTACTCGAAAATGGCTGATTCGCGTTGCTGGTGGCAGCTGTATCGAAACAGTTTTTATACCGGAAAAGGATCGAGGCACGCTCTGTGTCTCGTCTCAGGTGGGTTGTTCGCTGGACTGCAGCTTTTGTGCAACCGGGAAACAGGGGTTTAACCGTGATCTGACGGCTGCGGAAATTATTGGGCAGGTCTGGATAGCTGCCAAATCTTTTGATTCCCTGGGTGCCGGAAAAGACCGGGTAGTGAGTAATGTTGTCATGATGGGTATGGGCGAGCCGCTACTCAACTTTGAGAACGTGGTCGACGCCATGGGGCTGATGCTTCACGATAATGCCTATGGACTGTCAAAGCGCCGGGTGACCTTGAGCACATCAGGTGTCGTTCCGGCACTGGATCGCCTCGGCGATGTTTCGGATGTCTCGCTGGCCATCTCTCTTCATGCCCCCAACGATGCATTGCGCGACCAGTTGGTGCCGATCAATAAAAAATACCCAATTGCCATGTTGCTTGACTCCGCCCGTCGCTACCTTGACAAGATGCCTGATGTGCGCCGCAAGATTACTATTGAATATACGATGATGGACCGGATAAACGATCGCGATGAGCATGCGCGGGAGTTGGCCGTATTGCTGAAAGATATTCCCTGCAAAATCAACCTGATTCCGTTTAACCCGTTTGCCGGTTCGTCCTACAGGCGAGTTACCAATACCGCACTGAATCGTTTCAGGGATATCCTTCATCAGGAGGGGTATACCGTGACTGTCCGAACAACTCGCGGAGACGACATTGCAGCAGCCTGTGGCCAGCTTGCCGGTACGGTGAACGACAGGACCCGCCGCAGTCAACGCTATCAACAAGAACAGCAAGTAGCGCCCGTGAGGTTTGTGGGTTGATTATAACGTCGAGCGGGTCACAGACGGCATGCGTATGAAGCTGAAATTGTCCTCGGTATTTTTTATTGTCGGGCTGCTGGCTGTGCTTCTTTCCGTCGGTTGTGCGACGACAAAAAGTGGTGCCGGTGTCGATAAGCAGAAGGTACTGGAAAATCGTCTTGATCTCGCCATGGGGTATTTGACAAGAGGGGATCACGAGCGCGCTCGTTTCCATCTCAACAAAGCGATGGAAGTAGACAGTAGTTCTCCTGCTGTGCACGATGCCTGGGCACTGTTGTATCAACAGGAAAAAGAGTTCGAAGAAGCAGAGAGCCATTTTCGGAAGGCACTGAGTTACGACCCGAAATTTACCCGGGGGCGCAATAATTACGGTATGTTCCTGTTGAACATGGATCGCTTCGAAGATGCCTATGATCAGTTTCTGAAAGGCTCTGAAGATCTCGGTTACCCCAGGCGGGCTGAGCTTTTTCTCAAGGTTGGTGTGACGGCACTACAGCTCAACAAGCTGGCAGAGGCAGAAGCTGCTTTTGAGAAAGCACTGGATCTGGATTCGCGAATGTCTCTGGCACATATTGAGTTAGCTGATCTGGCTTTCAGGCGGGGCGACTATCTGCTGGCACAACAACGATTAAATCATTATAACAGTACTAGAAACAGTCCTACTCCCCGGGGCCTTTGGCTAGGTGTCAGGCTTGCGGATAAGCTCGGTAACAGGGATGCAGAGGCTAGTCAGGGGCTGGCGTTGAGAAACCTTTATCCGGATTCACGGGAGAATCAGGAATACAAAAACTGGTTAAATGATGAGCAAAAACCTTAGCGAAGAACCATTGCAGCAACCTGTGCCGGAAAAGTCTTCACCCGGGGAAGTCCTGCGCCGGACCAGAAAGGAACGTGGACTGAGTGTTGAGGACATCATTGCCGGCATGGGTATAACGAGGGCGACTCTGAATGCACTGGAAAATGATGATTTCGATCGTTTGCCGTCGCCCCTTTTTATTAAGGGTTACGTCAAAACCTACTGTGCTCTGCTGGGCCTTCCCGACCAGGATATGCTGGCATGTCTTGAACAGTCAATGAGTGAGCAGGGTATTCATCAACGTGAGCCCGCTATAAAATTCCCACCGGCACCAAATAAAATCGGCCGTTTCCTGAAAAACGTCTTTCCCTCGACGGTGGTTACCATTTTGGTTGTGATTGCATTACTGCTGGTTATTCAGGTGGCCGATAAAATCGAATTACCTTTTTTGGACAGCAGCAAACCGCTGCTCGGTTCAGCAAAATCCACTGTCCTCAGTATGAAACCGGCAATGGCCTCAACGATGGACCAGGAAGTCAACGAGTCAGCCGTTGCAGTAGGTAAACAGGATAGCCCGCAGACGATGACACTCAACGTCACAAAACAGAGCTGGGTGGAAGTGTTCGATGCCTCTGGCGATCTCTTGCTTGCTGACCTCCAGCCTGCGGGAACACGGCTCGAGGTAACCGGCGATGCACCTTTTAAAGTGAATCTGGGTTATGCGCAGGGTGTAGAAATTCATTACGGTGGTAAAGTGGTGCCGGTATCCAATATCGCTGCAGACAACACGGCTTTCGTGAATGTCGGTCTTGAATCTGATCTGGAAAACTGAAAGGTTATGCAATCCCTGTCACCCATTGTAAGAAGAAAATCACGTCAGATTATGGTGGGTAATGTGCCGGTGGGTGGTGATGCGCCTATAACCATTCAAAGCATGACGAATACAGAAACCACTGACGTTGCGGCCACCGTTTCACAGGTCAACCGGTTGATTGCCGCAGGTGCTGACATTGTCAGAGTCTCCGTGCCCTCTATGGAGGCAGCCGAAGCATTTGGCGCTATCCGCAAACAGGTTGCGGTACCTTTGGTGGCTGATATTCACTTCGATTATCGTATTGCTCTCAGAGTGGCGGATCTAGGGGTGGACTGCCTGCGCATAAACCCGGGTAACATAGGACGGGAAAAACGGGTTCAGGCTGTAGTCGATAAAGCACGGGATCTGAATATTCCGATCCGGATTGGTGTTAATGCCGGCTCGCTGGAAAAAGATCTGCAAAAAAAATACGGTGAGCCGACGCCGGATGCACTGGTTGAGTCCGCGATGAGGCATGTCGAGATTCTGGACAGCCTGAACTTTCATAACTTCAAGCTAAGCCTGAAAGCCTCAGATATTTTCATGGCTGTTGCTGCCTATCGAAAAATTGCCACCCTGATTGATAATCCCCTGCATTTGGGCATCACTGAAGCGGGCGGTCTGCGAGGTGGTACGGTTAAATCCTCTATCGGCCTCGGTTTGCTTTTAATGGATGGTATCGGTGATACGATCCGTGTATCGCTTGCCGCCGATCCAGTTGAAGAGGTCAAGGTCGGCTGGGACATGCTGAAGAGTCTCAGATTGCGGAGCAAAGGGGTTAACTTTATTGCCTGTCCCAGCTGTTCCCGGCAAAACTTTGATGTCATCAAAACCATGAACGAATTGGAATTGCGCCTTGAAGATATTACGACTCCGATAGATGTGGCCGTTATCGGCTGTATCGTCAATGGTCCGGGAGAGGCAAAGGAAGTCGACGTAGGCCTGACTGGAGGTACGCCCAACAACCTGGTTTATATCGATGGCAAGCCAAGCCAGAAGCTTTCCCAGAACAATTTAGTGGATGAGCTTGAAAACTTAATTCGCAACAAAGCTGCCCTCAAAGCGGCACAACAAGAAAACCTGATAGCGAAATCCTGATGAAAAAAATGCAATCCATTCGGGGTATGAATGATCTGCTCCCCGAAGAGTCACCTGTTTGGCAATATCTCGAGCGTTCGGTTGCGGATTTACTGGCACGATATGGTTACCGGGAAATTCGTTTTCCAATCATTGAATCGACTGATCTGTTCAAGCGTTCGATAGGAGAGGTGACTGACATTGTCGAAAAGGAAATGTACACCTTTAATGATCGCAATGGTGAGAGTCTTACCCTGCGCCCTGAAGGCACAGCGGGCTGTGTTCGTGCCTGTGAACAGCATGGTCTACTCTACAATCAGACCCAACGCCTTTGGTATCAGGGACCGATGTTCCGTTATGAGCGTCCACAAAAAGGCCGCCTGCGACAGTTTCACCAGATAGGTGTCGAAGTGTTTGGCCTTGATGGTCCCGATATCGATGCCGAATTGCTGGCTATGACATGGCGACTTTGGCAGCAGCTCGGTATTGACCAGCAGGTTACCCTTCAGATCAACTCTCTCGGCACCAATACATCGAGAGCGCGCTATCGCGATGCGCTGGTCGAGTACCTGACGCGACACAAGGACAGTCTCGATGAGGACAGTCAGCGGCGACTGCACAGCAACCCGATGCGGATTCTCGACAGTAAAAACCCGGCAGTTCAAACAGTCCTAGATGGCGCGCCCATTCTGGATGATTTCCTGGATGATGAATCATTGCTTCATTTTCAGCAATTGCAGACATTGCTCAATCAGGCTGCTGTGCCCTATCAGATAAATAGTCGCCTGGTCAGAGGACTTGATTACTACGGCAAGACTGTCTTTGAGTGGGTCACCGATGCGCTGGGGGCCCAGGGAGCCGTCTGTGCCGGTGGTCGCTATGATGGCCTGGTTGAACAATTAGGTGGCAAACACACTCCCGCCGTTGGTTTTGCCATGGGGCTGGAGCGGTTGGTATTGTTGCTTGACGCGGCTGGTGTGGTGCCGGATAGTATCGCCCGGCAATTGGACGTCTATCTGGTTGCAGTGGGTGACGTGCAGGGTAAAGCCATGCAATTGGGTGAAGAGCTGCGGAGCCAGAGCCCACAGCTGCGCCTACTAAACCACTGTGGCGGCGGTGGTTTCAAGGCGCAAATGAAGAAAGCTGACAAGAGTAGCGCGTTGGTGGCTCTGATCCTCGGTGAGGATGAAGTGGCAAACAATAGCATTACGGTTAAGTTTCTGCGTGAAGACAGGCCGCAGGAGAGCATTGCCATTGATAGTGCAGTGGCGTTTTTAAAGCGTATTTTTTTGGATAACGGGAGCTAGTCGTGGCGGAACATCTCAGTGATGAGGAACAGCTTGAAAGTTTTAAACGCTGGTTTAGAGAAAATGGTCTCTCCACGATTGTCGTTGTCGTATTGGCTGCCGGTGGTTATTTCGGGTGGGAATTCTGGAAAGGCTATAGTGAGAAAACGGCGCAGGCTGCCTCTGTCATCTATCAGCAAATGATGGATACAGCGTTGGTTGATCCTGGTAAGCAACTCAATGACAGCCAAAAAGATGAAATCAGCGATCTGGCTGTTCAGTTGAAAAATGATTATCCAGGAACGCAGTATGCCCGTTATGGTGCCATGTTGTTGGCCAGGCTGGCTGTCGAGGATGGCGAGTTTGAAACAGCTACTGAACAGTTACAGTGGGCAGAAAAAGGAGCCGATGAGGGTCTTTCACTGGTGATTGGGCTGCGACTGGCTCGTATTGAAGCTGCCCGGGGAAATATAGATACCGCGATAGAAAGGCTGAAAAGCAAAGATGCGAAAACGATGACCAGTGCCTATGCCGAAGCACGGGGTGATTTTTATCTGATGAAAAATGATCGGGATTCGGCGCACAGCGCTTACCTGCAGGCTTTGCAGTCCGTTGCGCAAAATGACAACCAAAGCCGTTCTATCATCGAGCTGAAGCTGAGACATGTGGCCCCGGCCTCAGTAAACGAGGTTGATTCGATGGGCGCTTCTTCGGAGGACAGCGAATGAGAAACCTGTTATGCCTTTTTCTTGCCTCATTGCTGGTTTCAGGTTGTGCACCCTTAAAAAAACTCGGTAGTGCTGGCGATGGGTCGGAAAAGACCGGCCCGGCGGCACTTGTTGCTTTTGAACAGGAAGTAAAAATAACCAAACTGTGGTCGACCAACAGCTTGGGTGAGTACAGGTCTATCAACGGCGGGATTCGTCCGGTCTTGGCTGCTGGTGTTATCTATGCCGCAGATAGTGATGGTAACGTTGTTGCAGTTGATGCGGACACCGGTAAGCAGATTTGGAAAAAAAGCCTCGATACACCACTGGCTGGTGGAGTTGGCCTCGGTGGTAACCTGTTAGTCGTAGCGGGCACAGATGGTGATGTATTTGCGCTGGAAGCCGACACGGGTGAGCAAAGATGGAGTGCCTGGGTAACAAGTGAGGTTTTGTCCTCTCCGGCAGTCAATGCCGATGTCGTTGTCGTACAAAGTCATGATGGAAAGCTGGTGGGTTTACATGCCTCCAATGGTGAAAATCGATGGCAGTATGAAATTGATTCCCCCATTTTAACCCTGCGAGGCACCAGTCCCCCTGTTCTGTCAGACGAGATGCTGATTGCGGGATTCGCCAATGGCAAAATAGTTGCGCTTGCAGCTGACTCCGGTTCTCTACTCTGGGAGAATCGGCTGGCTATCCCCCAGGGTCGAACTGAGCTTGAGCGACTGATTGATATTGATGGTCGTGCAGTGCTGGTGGATGAAGTGATCTATGCTTCATCCTATCAGGGGCGAATTGGTGCTATTGCAAAGGCTTCAGGTCGTGGAATCTGGTACCAGGATTCCTCTACAGTGCATGATCTGGCCTACGGTCTTGGGCAAGTGTATTCAGTGCAGAAAGACGATGAAGTGCGTGCAATCAGGGGTAATAGTGGGCAGACAGTCTGGAGTAATGACCAACTGAGACTTCGCAAATTGAATAGCCCGGCTACCATTGAAGGCTATTTGGCTGTCGCTGATGGGGATGGTTATCTCCACTTGCTATCGCAAACTGACGGCCGATTTGTTGCACGGACCAGAGTTGATGGCGCTGGTGTTACTGCTCCGATGATTGCTGACGGACAGAAACTTTATGTACAGGATAACGACGGCGGCTTGACGGCCTATCAGATTGATTGAAGCCGCGACTTAAATGTCGCTTTCTGTTTGATACAGCCCCTCATCTATACACAGGCAGTTCTTGCCAGCCAGTTGTATGCTGGTGTTGCCAATAGCCGTTTGCCGAACTCAGAAACCATCGATGGGTATAAATAAATGATTCCGGTAATTGCTCTGGTTGGACGGCCCAATGTAGGAAAATCTACGCTCTTTAACCGCCTGACGAAAACCCGCGATGCCCTTGTTGCCAATTACCCGGGATTAACCCGAGACCGTAAATATGGTGAAGGGGAAATGTTTGGCCGTCGATATATGTTGATTGATACCGGCGGTATAACAGGAGAAGAGGAGGGTATCGACACGGCGATGGCAGCACAGTCGATGCTGGCTGTTGATGAAGCAGATGCTGTGTTGCTTATCGTGGATAGCCGGGATGGTCTGACACCCGTTGACCGGCGTTTAGCGACCTACCTTCGTGAAAAGGGCCGTCTGGTTTATCTGGTAGCCAACAAGATTGACGGGGTAAACGTCGATGTCGCGATCGCTGAATTCTACGAACTTGGTTTTTCGGATGTATTTCCCACCACAGCTACCCATGGGCGCGGTGTCAGGCACCTTATGGAAACGGTACTCGAGCCTTTTCCCGAGTTAGAGGAAGCGATTCATGCCGAGATAGAGCGGCGCATCAAGATTGCCGTTGTCGGTCGTCCCAATGTGGGTAAATCCACCTTGGTAAACCGCCTGCTCGGCGAGGATCGCGTCATTGTTTTTGATCTGCCGGGCACCACCCGTGACAGCATTTATATCGACTACGAGCGGGATGGAAAATCCTATACGTTGATTGATACTGCGGGTATCCGGCGTCGTAAAAATGTTTCTCAGACGGTGGAGAAATTCTCCATCGTAAAAACGCTACAAGCGATTGAAGATGCCAATGTGGTGGTGTTGCTGATTGATGCTCATGAGGGGCTTGTCGATCAGGACATGCATCTTATGGGCACTGCGATCGAGTCAGGTAGAGCATTAGTGGTGGCGGTCAACAAATGGGATGGTCTGGATGCTGATGCCAAGGCCAGGATCAAAACAGAATTACAGCGTCGCCTGAGGTTTGTCGAATTTGCGGATATTCATTTTATATCGGCTTTTCATGGGACTGGTGTTGGGCATCTCTACAAATCCATCGAGAAGGCGTACGCCTCGGCAACGGACAAGTTGGGAACTAACCGTCTCACCCGGATTTTGCAAGATGCTGTGATTGAGCATCAGCCACCACTGGTGAGGGGGCGTCGCATCAAACTCCGATATGCCCATGCGGGTGGACAAAATCCGCCGTTGATCGTCATACATGGTAATCAGACAGCGGATGTGCCCAGTCACTATGCCCGTTACCTGGAAAAAGCGTTTCGCAAGGCTCTCGACCTGCAGGGCACACCGATCAAAATTGAGTTTCGTTCGGGAGAAAACCCGTTTGCGGGAAAGAAGAACCAACTAACGACTCGGCAGTTAGCCAAAAAAAGACGGTTAATGAAACACGTCAAGAAGAAATAATCGCCTGCCTATTCGTGACTATTGTTTATCAATCAGGCTGCAGCCTGCGGTCTATCCTCAATTAACAATGCGTAGCTAGTCACGAAATCATCAGGGGAACCTGGGTATTTCGGGTGGAAGTGACGTAACCAGTATGCTCCCAGTCCTTTGATATCATGGGCCTCAGGTAGTGCCTGCTCCGAGCGACGATAAATCATCCAGGCAATGGCCGTGGCGTACTTGAGATTCGTAATCAGTTCTGCATGGGGATCCTTCAGGAAACTGTGCTGGCCTGCCAGTCCACGGATTTCACTGGCCATGTGCGGGTGATGGATCAAATATTTGTCCCAGACGGCCTGGTGTCTGGCTGGTGTAATACGGTAGAGACCAACGCGTTTTCCTTGATGCCATCCGCCGAGACCGGATTCCTGCGCGGCAGTGCCAACCAGAAGATTTTCTTTGGCGGCGGTCCATTCGTTAAGATAACAAAGCGTTTCTCTGATGACTAAATAACGTAGATCTTCTGTCGTAAAAATCATGGTGGCTCCCAGTATGACTATTCGCCTGATTGATACATCAAAAATTATTATTACTTTTAGCATGTTAAGAGTGAAAATTCAATTTAAAATAACAATACCTATTTAACTATCATCATCGAAAATAAACAAAGTGGACAATAATTGATCAATTCTGACGATCTGGTCAATTGTACTGATGATGATGAAGTTACGTTATGAGCTCTATGGGAGATCATACGTGTCCACATTATTAATCTGAGTTATTACTCAGATTGTGAATGCTTAATTTGAAAACGTCGCAGTACCTCTGTTATTGGTCCATGCTAGTCAATGAAAAGGGAGAAATTGGCATGACATCTAGAACTGAGAGTGATTCCCTGGGAGAGATTCAAATTCCTGAAGACGCACTTTGGGGTGCGCAAACGCAACGGGCAATAGGACACTTTCCCAATCTTGGCTACTCAATGCCTCGCGGCGTCATTCACTCACTTGCTCTGGTAAAAAAGGCTGCCGCCCTGGCCAATCTGGAACTTGCTGAACTGCAGCCCGAGCAGGCCTCACTGATTGTTGCGGCCTGTGACGAAGTACTGAGTCACAGGCATGATGAGCAGTTCCCGCTGCCCGTCTGGCAAAGTGGCAGTGGTACGCAGAGCAATATGAATATGAATGAGGTGATTGCCAACCGCGCCAATGAACTGGCGGGCCACAAGCGCGGCGAGAAAACGCCGATTCATCCAAATGACCACGTCAATCGTTCCCAGTCATCGAATGATGTGTTTCCAACTGCTATGCATCTGGCCGTCCTGTCAGCTTTGGAAAAAGTGCTGCTGCCAAATTTGACAACTCTCCGGGATGCCCTGGCCAAAAAACAGCACGAATTCTCAGCGCAGTGGAAAGTGGGGCGAACCCATATGATGGATGCGGCGCCCATGACATTGGGCCAGGAGTTCAGCGGTTATGTTGCACAGCTGGACTTCAGTCTGAAACAACTGCAGCAGGCAAAGCAGGATCTGTTGCCGTTAGCTATTGGTGGTACAGCCGTCGGTACCGGGTTGAACACGCCGGATGGGTGGCAGGAGGCCGTGATAACGCAGTTGCGGGAGTTGACAGATATGCCTGTCGTGACAGCATCTAATAAGTTCGCTGCCCTGTCGACGCATAATGCGATGTTGCGCGTCAGTAGCGCGTTGCGTCTGATCGCCGCTGATTTTATGGTCATAGGTAATAACTTGCGGATGCTGGCCAGCGGCCCCAGGGCAGGGCTTGCTGAAATACAATTACCGGCAAATGAACCTGGCAGTTCGATTATGCCGGGCAAGGTAAACCCAACCCAGATTGAGTCGCTGACCATGATTGCCACTCAGGTGATCGGTAATGATGCGGCTGTCGCCATGGCCTGTTCCCAGGGGCATTTGCAGTTAAACGTCTTTAAACCATTGATTATTTATAACGTGTTGAGCTCAGTTGAACTGTTGGGTGCCGGTGCGGATTACTTTAGCCGCTATTGCCTGACTGGTATGGGCTGTAACGCCGCCCAGTTGGCCAACAATGTAGAACAATCCCTGATGATCGTGACGGCATTGACCCCTGAATTCGGGTATGACAAGGCGGCCGAGATTGCCAAACATGCCCAGCAACAGGGTCAGACCATCCGCGAAGTTCTGATAGAGCAGAACATCCTCACTGGCGAGGATTTCGATACATTAATCAGGGAGCATGTGCTGGTTGATCGCTAGCTCGATTGTCAGGTCGGCAGGTTTATTGGCCGGTATTCAACCGAACCAGTGCGCAAGACGTTGTTGCGCATTATCTTTTACTTGTTGATCAATATAACCGGCAATGGTGGCAACAGCGCCGGTGATAACCGCCAGGTCATCCGCATAGCCTCCGGGGATAAAATCCGGAATAGTGTCTGTGGGTAGAATGAAGTAGGCCAAGGCACTGTAGACAGTAGCCTTGGCCCAGGCCGGGGTGTCCGGCCGTCTGGCGGCATAATAGAGCCACAAACACTTCTCAATTAATTCCCGACCAGCTGTTTTTGCTGCATGCCTGACTTTTATCCAGAAGTCAGTACCGGAATAGCGGAGCTTTTTTTCCACCTTGACAGGTGATGTGCCTGTTTTTGTCACCATAGGCAAAGGTTAGTCCGATCCTGGGCAAAGTCAAAAACAGTTTGGAGAACCAAAAGCCATATCCGGTCAATGACTTTTGAAAAGCCTTACATTTGCTCCATCACCTCAATACCGAGCAGGTCCAGACCTTTGGCCATTACTCTGGCGGTGAGCTGGGCAATGCCAAGACGGCTTGCTCGAGTGTCCTCTGCTACATCTTGCCTAAGGATCGGGCAGTGCTCATAAAACGTCATGAAACTGCTGGCCAGGTCATAGAGGTAACTGCAGAGAAGGTGGGGGTAGCCCTCTAAAGCCAGCTGTTCTAGTACGGTACTGAACTGCAATAGCTTCAGGGCCAGATCTTTTTCCTGTTGTGTGGTAACAACGATGTTTCCTGTTGAACAATCGAAGTTGATATCAGCCCGGCGAAAAATACTGCGGATCCGGGTATAGGCATATTGCAGATAGGGTGCGGTATTGCCTTCAAAACTGAGCATGCTGTCCCAGTCAAAAATGTAGTCATTGGTACGTGTTTTACTCAAGTCTGCGTACTTGATGGCACCAATGCCCACTTTTCGCCCAATTGCAGCAACCTCATCGATACCGAGATCGGGATTTTTCTCCCTGACTAATGTGCAGGCACGTTCAACGCCTTCCTGAAGCAGTTCTGTCAGCTTGACGGTGCCGCCAGTGCGCGTTTTGAACGGTTTGCCATCCTTCCCCATCATCGTGCCGAAGGGGAGGTGCTCCAATGCTATCTCTGCATTTACAAACCCGGCTTTTTTGGCCAGTGTAAATACTTGTTTCATGTGCAGTGATTGCCTGGCATCGATAAAGTACAGAATACGATTCGCATGTAATGCCGCGCTACGGTGACGCAGTGCAGCAAGGTCGGTTGTTGCGTATAGAAATCCTCCGTCAGATTTCTGCACAATAACGGGGCTGGGTTTGCCCGTCCTGTCTGCCAGCTCTTCCAGAAAGACGACCTTTGCTCCCTGGTCTTCTACCAGAAGATGCTGTTGCTGTAGAGATTCAATAATTCCAGCCAGGTCATCGTTATAGGCGCTTTCTGCCTTGATATCACTGTGTTTCAGCGTGACATTAAGATTCAGGTAGACGGCCTCACTGTGTGTGATTGAAATGTCGATAAAACGCTGCCAAAGCTGGCGACAGTGGTGGTCACCCGATTGTAGTTTGACCACGTATTGACGGGCCTTCTGCGCAAATTGTTCATCTTTGTCAAAATGCTGTTTGGCCTGTTGATAAAAAACCTCCAGATCTCCCAGAGCCAGTTCAGGCCGCTCCCCTTCACCCAAATGTTCCTCAAGCTCGGCGATCAGCATGCCAAATTGGGTGCCCCAATCCCCCATGTGATTTTGGCGAACTACGTCGTGGCCCAGGAACTCGAGGGTGCGAACCACAGCATCGCCGATAATCGTGCTGCGCAGATGGCCCACGTGCATTTCCTTGGCCAGGTTGGGCCCGGAATAGTCAACGACAATTTTTTGTTGATTCGACACCTGTACGCCGAGCTTTTCATCTTCACTCAGTGTTTGTAGTTGGTCGGCAATGAAGCGGTTTGACAAGCGAATATTAATAAATCCGGGGCCGGCAATATCCACATGATCGGCAATATCATCCAGGCTGAGATGCTTGACAATCCCGGCTGCCAAGTCCCGTGGGTTGCTTTTTTGTCGCTTGGCCGCCGCCATGGCGCCATTGGCCTGAAAGTCACCAAACTCGGGTCTGGTGCTGAGTGTGATATTGGTTGGGCAATCATCAGGAATGCCCGATGCCGACATGGCAGCCCTTACGCGTTGTTCAATCAGGGTTTTAATACTCATATGGCAGGGTGTGTCTTGTTAAATGAAAACGGGATTGTAGCCCCCCGTATCCAAAAAGCCAGTGGTTGCTGTTGATGGATACAGGGCCTGCCAGTATAGTCGAAGAGCATGGGTATACCTGACAGGAATCCGGTGTTGCCTGGCTTTCTCCTGATCGAGGTGTGAGTTGACACCAATTCCCCGACCATGACCCTGCTCGAATAGTCGTCGCATTTATGCTGTTCCGCGTTAAACAATTCATATTCATCCGAGGTGACCTTGCAAGTTCAACAGACCATCGAAAACAAACTGACAGCGGCGTTTACACCGGATTTACTGCAAGTGCTCAACGAGAGTGACATGCATGCGGTCCCCGCAGATTCAGAAACGCATTTTAAGCTGGTTATCGTCTCTGGTTCATTTGAGGGGATGCGGGCCGTTAAGCGTCACCAGCGAGTGTACCAGCTGCTATCTGATGAGCTGGCTGGTGGCGTTCATGCCCTGGCACTGCATATCTTCACGCCTGACGAATGGCGAGAGCAAAAGTGTGCACCTTCGTCACCGGACTGTATGGGGAAAAACGGCTAGTTCCGGAAGATCTCGCCACCGTTGAGCGGAGTTTGGGACCACTGAAATTATTCACGGATAACAATAGGGGTATTACATGAAAAAAATGCAAGCTTTACTGGTGATGCTGATGATTCTATCCCCGACAATTTATGCTGGTGGAACGACTGATACTGGTTCTGCCAGTGCCTATATTATTTCTCCCAAAGATGGTGAAACCGTGAGCAGTCCGGTAACGGTACGATTCGGCCTGCGTGGTATCGGTGTTGCTCCTGCGGGTGTCCAACGGGAGCATACAGGGCACCATCATCTATTGGTCAACGTCCAACAGTTGCCCGATATGGATAAGCCAATCCCGGCTGACGATCAACACCGTCATTTTGGTGGTGGCCAGACTGAAGTGAGTATTGAGCTGCCCCCGGGAGAACATAGACTACAATTATTACTCGGAGACCATTCCCATGTCCCGCACAAGCCTCCAGTGCTTTCTGAGCCAATAATCATTAAGGTGTATTGATCTAGCGCAAGTCGATGATTCTGTTTACTTAATCCAGATCAAATGGTGGTAGTGAAGCTCTTGGTTTAATGGCCTTGTCTTTTAGTGCTACCTTTCTGGAGAAAGTAAATGTTCAAGCAAAAAGCATTATCGCTGGCGATTCATATGACTCTGGCCGGGAGTCTTTTGGCCGGGACCACAGGTGTTATGGCCTACGAGGCGGGAGATGTTATTGTCCGTGCAGGTGCCGCAACGGTTGAACCTAACGATGACAGCAGCCGTCTTACACTTAATGGTGCCGGGTTGCCGAACAGCAAGGCCTATGTCGACTCCGACACTCAGCTCGGTCTTACCCTGACCTATATGTTGACGGATCACCTGGGTTTAGGTTTGTTGGCAGCTACACCCTTTAAACACGATATTAAAGCCAAAAACTTGCTGGTTCCCGGAAAGATTGACGCGGGTTCGACCAAGCATTTACCACCAACCCTGACGCTGCAATATTTTCCGATGAAAGCTGAGTCCCGGTTCCAGCCCTATGCCGGGGTCGGTATTAACTACACAAAATTTTTCGAAGAGGATGTTGCCAGTGAACTTGAGGGTATTGTCGGTGCAGGCGGCAAGTTAAAACTCGATGACTCCTGGGGTGTGGCGTTTGAACTGGGTATGGATTACGCATTGACCGACCGCTGGGTAGTTAATGCTGCAGTGTGGTATATCGATATCGATACCGATGCGAAATTCAATTTTCCGGGTGCCGAGGTGAAGACCAAGGTGGATATTGATCCGCTGGTCTATATGGTGGGGATAGGCTACAAGTTTTAACTAAGGATTTGGTTAGTTAGTTGTAAAAAAGCCGGTTTAATAAACCGGCTTTTTTGTGCGTGTATCCATCAAAAACCAGAACAAGGGATTAATTGAAAAATCCTAGTTGGCCAACTCGCGTAGTTTGTCCAGATTGAGCAGTTCTACTTCTTTTTTGTCGACCTTCAGCAATGTCTGTTTTTGAAAGCGGCTTAATACCCGGCTGACAGTCTCAACAGTAAGCCCCAGATAATTACCGATGTCTGCACGTGACATCGGTAACCTGAATCGTGTGGCAGAGAGTTTAAGTCGGAAATTGCGGTTTGAAATGCTCATCAACAGTGTTGCCACCCGCTCTTCGGCCGTATTTTTGCTGAGCAGGCTAAGAAGTTGTTGATCCCCAGTGATTTCCAGGCTCATCAATTGGAAAAAGTGGCGTTGCAGTGTGGGGATTGCAATGCTCAGGTCCTGGAGACGGTTGAAGGGGATTTCACAGACGGAAGAGGTTTCCATAGCGACGGCAGAGTTGGTGTAACGATTCTGGCCTATACCATCCATCCCGAATATCTCCCCCGGGAGGTGAAATCCAGTCACCTGTTCCTGACCACTATTGCTGATTGTATAGCTTTTGATCGAGCCACTGCGAACCGCAAAGACAGAATCGAATTCTTCTCCAGCATGGTAGATATGGTGGTCCTTTTGAAGAGGTTTGCCTCGCTGAATGATTTCGTCCAGGCGTTCTACTTCCTTGGTTTGCAGTGCAAGGGGGAGACAGAGCGCATTCATACGGCAGTCACCGCAGTGGAATGTATTATTGTGGGGGCAGACCGAATCCATCGACATCTCTCTGAACCTCTTATGTCTCATTATAGCGGCGATCATGATAACGGTCATTAATGACCGTTACATCGGCACGCCTGAAGACTATCGCAGAAATATCGGAGATGGTCGAGCCCCTGAGTGGTCAGCACCAGATAATCAGATTCTCTGGTGAGCCAGCCCATAGACAGAGCATTTTGGAAAAGTTTGGCGAGTTCCGGGCATAACTTGATGGTTAGATCACAACTGCTCAGATGCACCCGATGAAAACAGAGCAACTGATTGACCAGTTGCCAGGGTGGCAGGTTTTGCGGTTGATGATTTGGAAAGAGCCCGGTGCAGTGCACAGGGAGGTGCTTTTCATCAAGTGCCTGCCGATAATCGTGAATTGAGTCGGTATTCTGGTAGTAGCCTTCACCAAATTTACCCAATGCGCCCAGGCCAATCCCAATCCAGTCGATCAGGTTGTCCTTGGCCATTCCCCAGGGGGTGTACTGGAGAGTTCTGTTTAGGCGAAACTGCAGAAGTTTGTGTCCTTGAATGATAAAAAAACGATCCGCCAGAAGTTGATAGTGTTGACTGCTCATTCTCCGCGAGAGTTGACTGAGGGTCGTGGCCCCCTCCATTGACTGCAGCCCCTGCAGCTCAATCACTGCCGGTTGATAGCGAATTAACTCAGTAAGCCAGTGGTCCAAAGTATCCGGGTCGGCCTGATTGACCTGCAGACAGCAGTACCATTCTCCGAAGTGAAATTCGCTGGCTGTTGTCAGGATTGATGTAAATTGCTGTTTGTGAGGCGGTACTGCGCCATTAATGGTGAGCCGAAAGCAATCAAAATGAAGTCCCTTCATTAAGGCCAGTTTTTCGGCGGTTATATCTGTGAGCGTGCATTCAAAGCCGTATTCGCAGGCTTTCTTGTTTCGGAGATTAAAATAACTGTTGGACAAAAAGACCAGTTCGGTGAGTTCGCCCCTGTTCATGCCTTGTAATGGCCTGTTTCTAAGCCAGAATTTCACCAAAGGTTGGTACCTGAAGACAGGCTGAATCAGCTCGATCTCTCTGCTGACCAGTTCTGGGTAAGTGCTGTTGGCATTACCCGGTATATAAATGTTCAGCGCAACCGGTGAGATTGACGTGCGTCGCTTCTTCAGTTGTTCCTTGGGACAACTGACCAGCGATTTGAAAAACTCTGCCTCAATATCAGAGTGAGGGCAGAACAGGTTGTTGGGTACCGTCGCAACGTGCATTTGCCGACTGACTCACAGATGACAATAGGATTGGTTACTGAGGTTAAGGGGAATCGCCAAAGATCCACATGATATGGGTCAAATTTCTGACGTTAGAACGATTGATCCCCGTCATTAAATGGTTGGAAAAAAGGCATGATTGCTATGGTCAGGTCCGGTTTACGACCGTTACTGTCTCATCAAGTGCCACGGGATTGTCGGGCGCAATGCTGTCAGAAGGGAAGCTCCACGTTATTCCAGAGATGCTTCAGTCGCGTGTCGCGACCACAACCATTTCGGTAATAACGATAACGAGTAGGATTTTTCAGATAGTAATCCTGGTGATACTCCTCAGCGGGATAAAATTTACTGGCTGGCAGAATTCGGGTGGCTATCGGCTTGTTCAGGATATGGCTATCGATTAATGCGGTTTTACTCTTCCGGGCGGCGGTTCTTTGTTTGTCATTCAGGGGGAAAATAGCACTGAGATACTGGCTTCCCCGGTCGCAAAACTGGCCTTTACCATTCTCCGGGTCAATATTTGTCCAAAAGGTTTTCAGCAATCTCTCATAGCTGACCTTTTTCGGGTCGTAGGTGACTTCGACGACCTCGAAATGACCGGTTTTTCCACTGGTGACCTCTTTGTAGGTGGGGTTCTCGCTTTTCCCACCGGTATAACCCGAGATGGTGCTGATTACCCCATCCAGTTTGTCGAAGGGTGGCTCCATGCACCAGAAGCAGCCACCGGCAAAGAGGGCCTTTTCCGTGTCGGCGTAGGTTGCGGGGAGAAATCCAGCCAATAAAACCAGAAAAATGAGTTTTTTTATCATGCGATTTGCCCGTTGATCTATCCGGTTAAGCTGCTTTGACCCGTGAGGGTAGTCAGGGTTCAGAAGAAACTGGCCGATGTTTATTTTAGCTAATCGGGGTCGAGTGACTTACCCATAATATTGATTGAGGCTATGATCGAGATCTATTCTAGGTACTACGTATGCCGTTTCAATCGACTCTCCAACACTTTTCCCTGCAAAGTTTCCCCGATCATTACTATCAGGGCTGTGAGCTTTGGGAGAGGGCGCTTATGTCCCAGCAGCTGCCGCTCACACGGCTTGATTTCCCTCAGCCCTCACAGGTTAATCTGCGGTGTCAAACCGGGTGGATCGGTAATCTGGACGCCGAAGCTGTGCTGGTGGTAATTGGCGGTACCCACGGTATCGAAGGTTTTACCGGGACTGGAGTACAGGTTGACTGGATGCAAATGGTTGCCAATGGCCTCATAGCGCTTCCGGATCATACGGCGATGTTGATGATTAATGCGCTTAACCCGTGGGGGTATGCCAATAATCGTCGTTGTGACGATCAGGGCATTGATGTGAATCGGAATTTTATCGATTTCAGTCAGCCGCTCCCGATAAATCCTGGGTATGAGGAGCTGCAGCCTCTGCTTGGTATCCGTGATAGAGACGCCAGAGCTAAAGCCATGGATGGCTATTGTCTGCGAGTGGGCCAGCGGCCCTACGAAATTGCGTTCAGTGGTGGTCAGTTTAATGACCCTGCCGGACCGTTCTACGGTGGGCAAAGTCCCGGTTTCAGTCGGCAGGTTATAGAATCGCTGATAGAGCATTACTCCCTGGCCAAACGACGTCTCGCCGTTGTCGATCTGCATACCGGTTTGGGTCCCTACGGTTACGGAGAGGTTATCTGTGACCACCCGCTGGGCACGGATGGCTTAATGACAGCCATTGAATGGTTTGGTCCCGGTTGCGGTTTGCCCTCGACAGGCACGTCCAGTTCCGTGCCAAAACTGGGTCTGCTCGATTACGCATGGCATCAGGTTATGGGGCCGAAGAGCTGCTTTGTGACGCTGGAGTTCGGCACAATGGGCACTGCGGCACTTTTTGATACGCTCCTTGACGAAGCCAGTGTCTGGTCCAATTCTGAATGTGCCTCCCGCCACTCAAAGGCAGTGGTGGCTGAGCAGATGAAAGCGCATTTCTACCCTTTGGACGACCACTGGCGTGAGGCCGTGATATTTCGGGCGAGGCAAGTGCTTCATCAAGCGCTTGTGGGGGTTTCATGAATCAGCTACCACTATCAATACGCCCTGTTTCACAGGAGGATCTCAGTGCCTTGCTGCGGCTGGAAAATAAATGCTTCACTACTGACCAGCTCAGCCGCCGCAGTTTCCGGCACTGGATACAGGCAGAAAACTGTGCATTTATCGTTGCTGAATACGGTGACGTTATTGTCGGTTACAGCCTGATTATTTTCTTCAGAGGTACAACGCTGGCACGGCTCTATTCAATTGCTACTGATCCTGAATATCGCGGGAAAGGTATTGCCAGGGCATTGATGGAGGCCGGTGAACAGATCAGTAAGGATTCCGGGAGAGTGTTCCTGCGTCTGGAAGTGAGTGTGGATAATACGGCTGGAATCGCCCTCTATGAGTCCATGGGATACCAACCCTTTGGTATCTATCGTCATTACTACGAAAATAGCAATGATGCGCTGCGTATGCAGAAATGTATTCGCACAGTGCCCCCGGTTGCCGAAAATCGGGCTATTCCCTGGATACAGCAAACAACGACTTTTACCTGTGGGCCGGCCGCATTGATGATGGCCATGCGAGGACTGTCAAAAAATTATCAACCGACCCAGCATGAAGAACTGCAAATCTGGCGCGAAGCCACCACGATTTTCATGACATCTGGCCACGGCGGTTGTCATCCCATCGGGCTGGCTTTGGCCGCCACTCACCGAAATTATCCCGTGGAGGTCTGGATTAATAAGGAAACCACCCTGTTTATTGATGGGGTGAGAGGAGAAAATAAAAAACGTGTTTTGGCGCTCGTCCATCAGGATTTTGTCCTGCAGGCAAAAAAAGAAAAAATAAAAGTTCGGTATAGAGACTTTCATCACTCTCATCTGATCAGCGAGTTCAAGAAAGGTAACATACCGATTATTCTGATCAGTACCTATCGCCTCGACGGTAGAAAAGCCCCTCATTGGGTGACTATGAGTGGGTATGATGAGGATTGTTTATATGTGCACGATTCCGACCCGGATCCCGATGAACAGAGTGCCAGCGGTCTTGACAGTCAACACTTGCCCATCGCCCACGAAGATTTCCTGAAAATGTCCCGGTTTGGCCGAAACCCTATCCGAACGGCTGTGATTCTTAAAAAACGTGTTTCCTAAGGGACGCCCCCCTCGGTTATCAAGTTGGGTATTGGCCAATTTCATATCACCGGGCCTGGTATGGTATACCTCGTTTAATCATCGCTTTAGGCTACCATTTCGATTGCAATGCCTACGCTGGTTCCCTACTGGTTCTACGCATTGCTGGAGAACCCTCCTGTGTATATGCCCATACCAAGTGAAAGGTTGGTGCCTGTCCTAATTCACAACTGATTATATTCGATGGGGTTATGGCGTTCTCATTATTGACATAAAAGTATGGACATTTTAAAGAAGTTTGTTATTTTGGTTGCCATTTGGTTTTAATGAAAAGGGTAATAACCCTATATTTATTAAGGTTTTATAATTAAAACGACCCATCATTTTCGACAAAATCTAAGATGGTACGGAAATCGAGAGGATAGGGAACCACATGCAGCAAGCTTCAATTCAACACAAGATTATGGTTGTAGATAACGAGGCCTTTGTGGTCGAGGAGCTGGTCGAGTTTCTTCATAATCAGGGGTTCTCGTGCTTGGGCTGTACCAGCCCACAGGAGGCATTGGCCTGTTTCATGGAGAACCCGGAAATCGATATCGTGCTCAGTGATTTTCGCATGCCTCATATCAATGGCGTGCAGCTGGTAGAACAGCTCCGTCTCGAGGCTAATCCAGGGCGAGTTTTCGAGGCAATAATATTTACCGGTAACGCTGAAACAGATGATGTGATTGCTGCCTTGAGGGCCGATGTGGCAGATTACTATCAAAAACCATTGGATTTAAAGCAGTTATTGCTCGGTCTTTCCCGTGTCATTGCCCGTATCGAAAAACGTGGGGCGGAGTCAAAAATAAAAACCTTAAGTCAGAATCTCCGAATGCTTTCAAGTTCATTGAGTGACATATGCAATGGCATTGCCCCTGTCGACAACGATACCCGGAACGCATGCGGGATAGACGGCAAAAGCGAGAGTCAGTCTGATGATAAAGATCCATCAGCAAAGCTGTCCCCCAGACAGCGTGATGTAGCGAAATTGCTTGCGCGGGGTTTGACCAATTACAGCATTGCCTGTGAGCTAGGTATTTCCGAAAATACAGTTAAAATATATGTCTCCCAGATTTTGCGCATCTTCAAACTGAGCAACCGGACTCAGCTTGCTCTGGTGCTTGATAGCGGTCGCAGTCTGCAGCCCGTTTAGGTTCTCGTTTTCCCCTCGCTACAGCTGGATGAGGGCGTGTCCTTTCAGGATTCGATTCCCGTCACCTCCAGAGAATGGAGACACGCTGTGTTCGCCAATTTGAATGATAGGAATTATGGCCCTCTCCCCCTTCTTCCCTGTGCGATTGTATTTTCGCTGTATACAAACAAGTAACAAATAGCGTGAGTGATTGCTTGTGATCACTTCTTTCGCCAGATAGCCGAAGCTGGGGTAGCCATTTTGAGCGGGGAGTTGCTGCCATGGCAGGTCTGTATGGTTTGAGTTTTGGCAATTTCCGTCATACCACTTATCCGGCAACCAGCTGGATGTAATAGTTTGGGTGACTTGCTGGCTGACGAGCTCGATATAGGCCTGTTCGTTAAGGCTTGGATCAACCCTCAGCGCAGCGCGTGCTCCCTCAGCACTTAGGTGTTTGAATGTGAAAGTCAATAGCATTGGTAGAGTAAAAGAAATGATGGCGTAGAGAACCGTGAAAAAAAGTAGGAAAAGAGCTGCGAACTCAATAGCGATAGCGCCTTTTTCCTGACGTTTTTTGTATGACGGAAAATAACGTGTCCTTTTTTTCATGACCTTGAATTTCTTAGTGTATTAGTGATGGAGCACCACAGGTGGCCGATTCCACAGAGACGTCCGTTTGGCCTATGTTTAGTCCCAGGACGTCAGTGATAGTGCCCGTCAACAGGTCGCTAATATGGCTGAGTAAAGGCTTGAGCAGTTCGAGAACGGGTTCCAGTAAAAGACACAGGGTGCCAGAGCAGTTCACTGTCTGAGTACTGGAATCGGCAATACTGTTGCCGTCCTGGTTTTGGCTCAGGTCAATGCCACCCGGTTTTTCTGTCAAAAATTTCACAAGGTTGTATTCGATACAGTTATTCCATGTCAGCAGCACATTGAGCAGTCCACCGCAGGATCTGTAGCCATTATTCAACGTTGAAATGCCAAGCAGATCCAGCAGTCCTCCGGGTTTGGTATAGGCGTTAAAAGCCTGTGAGAATGTCCCGTTATTCCAATAACTTACCGGACAGGTGGTGAGTAGACAACTGGTTGGAATACTGTTGACCAGCATCCAGTCCTCATCTATCAGTGGTGGCAATACCTGATTGCCAGCACTGTCATATTCATTGCTGCCATTCAAAATCAGAGCTGTTACTGCGTCAACGTTGTAAAAACCATTGTTTGTCGAAGCTTGCAGGTATTGGGTGGCCAGGTTTTTAAGCAACAGGGGCTGCCCAGCTTCCGAGTAAGTCAGGTTGTTATCGAGGGAAGCAGGTCGGCGGAACAGCCCGCTTAACAGATCAAGCAGCTCGCCAACGATGTTATCAACGGCGCTGCCCAACGACAGCGGGTTGACCTCAGTGGATTGAGTTTCGTGCAATTGGATACTCGTGAGTTGCTCCTGGGCATAAAGTGGTGCGATTTCGGCTTTGCCTGTCAGTAGAGGGATGCCGAGTAAACGGATGAGTTCCTTGTCGGATGAGGCTGTGAGGCAACTGTTTGCGGTTGACCATTTCAGATCATCTGGTACTTCGCCAATGCAGACGTTGAGCAGTGATGAATCCACCAGGATATCGACTTCCACGGGGTTCACGCTACAGTCAATATCGGTAAGTGTGCCCTGTGCAGTAGCCAGATCAATCCAAATGGGCAGGTGAATCTGCGTTCCCAGAATTGTATTGGTCAGCCATGAAAGGAGTCCGCCGATCAGGTGGTTGCTGTTGACGTCCAGGTAAAGGCGTATTTGTGCATTGTAGGCCTTCGTGCCTATCGGACCTATCCCGATGGACGGCGGTTCGATGATACCCAGTTCAACATCCAATAACCCCAACAAATTGAGGTCGGGAATGATCAGGGAGCGACCTGCATAGCCTGCCAGTAGACTCGTGGCGATGAGGTCTCCGAGGTTAATCTGGGTGTCCATCACAGCCTCCGGCGGATAATCGCCGCTGGCGTTAAGTCGGATCAGAGCTGCTTCACTGCCACTGCCAAAAAGCTGCAAATTTGCATTATCGAGTAGTGGATCACTGAGGATGGCGTTGCCCAATACTGAAAGACTTCCCTGTAATACACTATCGCCAACCAGATTTGTCGATAGATCGACAATGTCGCGAACACCCAGCAGCCCGACTTGTGTATTAACAAGTTCTACCAGACCTGCAGGGGAGAGCGCTTTGAGCTCATTGACACTGAGGTTCACACCCAGTGCTTCCAGCAGACCAGAGGTTGAAACACTGGTATTCGCCAGGCCATGGCTATCCAGCAGTGTGAGGTAGTCCACATCCAGCCCGATAGTCTGCAACAGTTGGCCCAGGAGTTTATTGTTGTTGAGGCGCAGCAGTTGGGAGCCAACTGTGAAAGCGGCAACAGCGGGCGGTCTTTGGGCTGCAGCCACGGCGGTTAGGGTAATGTGATTGTCGACACCTTCAGCCATCCACGATGCGGCCTGTAACACGATGCTGCTTTTTACTTGACTGGATGTGATTGTCTGGACGGCATCTCCCGATGCGGATGCCGTGGTTTCCCTTAGCCCTGAAACAGTGCTGACGGCCACGCACTCCGTGTTTAGGTTTTGATAGGGACTATTGAGAAAGTTGTTTCGCTTTGCGCTGTCTATTGCAAACAGCTGTGCATCACCCGGGCTGGTAGAACAGTCGCTGTTTGGCAGTCTCAGCAAGGATTCAATAGCTGCCATATCGGCAATTTTCTGTAGACGACGTTGTTCCAGATAGAGTCTTCCGGTATCCAGCGCCACACCGAGAAACATCAGCAGAACCAGCAGAGTGGCTGCAGCCAGTAAACTAAACGCGCCTCGTTGGTGTGAAATCTTCAAAAGGTTTTTGCGCATGAGTAAACGTTCATCTTAGTCGTGTCTAAACTAGTGAATACGAATCACGGCCTCGCCCCTTATTTCATTGGGCAACGTGGGAATTTGCCAGTCAAAAAATCTGAGCGGAGGGATGATGGATTCGGGGTTGCTGTGGCGCAGGCAAACCCGCCATATGCCCTCCTGTCGATTTAAAAAACTTTCATTGAAGCCCGGGCATGTTTCCACCCAGTTGCTTGGAATCCAGGAGTGTTCGACCAGTTGCCGCACATAACCTGGTATATCAATTTCACTATCATGTTCAGCAACAAAATGCAGATCAACGGCTTCCCGCAGACCTTCAGATGCGATCTCCTGGTAAGTGGCAGATAGCAGTATAGGCAGGGTATAGCCCACCATACCGTAGAAAAGCAGAAAAATTATGATAAATACCAGGATGAACTCAATGGTGGCACTACCCCGGTTTTTTCTGCGTCGCGCTGAAATCGTTTTGGTCGCCATGACAAATTATTCGCTACAGAGACGCTAGCCCGCTGCCCGGTTCAACAGACGACTACCTGGGGATATTCTTGACAGCTTATGTCAGGCGGTTGCACCGAACGTTGGTTCAATCGGTACTGCCGGTATCAGAACTACTGCTGTTAACTTCCTGCAAAGCCGTTTGAATGGTGGTGAAAACGTTGGTGATTTCTACACCCACCAGTTTGGCAGTACCAATCATGGTTACGGCGATTAGCCCCGCAATGATGGCGTATTCAATAGCAGAAGCGCCGTCTTCCTCTTTAAAAAAACGGCGGATTTTTTTGCGGGTAGAAAGTGCTGGAACTGAATCAGGCATATTCGAAGACCTTTCGAGAATTAAATTAGTGCTAATTCAGTGTGAGTATTGCTTTAAACATATTTTAAATAAATAGTAATAAAGTACTACTTACAGATGGCTTATGTCGCTGGTAGGTTATCGCCCGCTGCAAATGAGATGGTCGTCTGGTATTTGTTTGTCAGTGATACGTTGATAAAAATAACTATTGTCACCGCTAATTATTTATTACGTATAAGGTTTTTCAGCCGACAAAAAGCGCAGCGATATTGGAGAGTTTAGTGTGAATAGTAAGGTGATGCTGGGGGTTGCAGTACTTTTACTTGGCGCTGCGGGAGTCACGGCATATTGGGGTGTTCTGATAAGTGAGGGGCAGGAAAATGTTGCCCGTATAGAGGCGCCTGTCGCACAGGAATCGATCGCCATTGATGAAGCGCCACTCAAACAAGCTGTTCAGGAGGTTAGCCGGCCGGGGGTCAATGTGATCGTGCTGGCGCAGTCCGTTTCAAAAGACAGATTGATTACTGCGGATGATCTGGCTGTAGAAATCATGCGCATCGCGCCTCCCGGTAGTTATTCCGAGCTCGATTCCCTGATTGGTAAGCGGCTGTTCCGCGACTTGCCCGCCGGGACAGTGTTGAATGAAGACAGTTTCAGTATTGGAGGGCCTTTGGCGAGAATGATCAGAGACTCTGAACGGGCATTGGCGATTCAGGCGGATGAGGTGATTACCAGTGGTGGGCATCTGTCACCGGGAGACTACGTCGACGTTTTGTTATTTCTGAAAGAGGGTGACAGGAATGCTGATCGTACCATGCAGGTAGTGGTGCCGGCGCTTCGAGTGTTGAGTGTTGGTGATCGACTGGGGCTGACGGTATCCGGTGAGCCAGTATTTCCGGCGATCGAAGAAGAGCAGCAGTCGGTTAATAGACGCAGTGCAGCTGCGCGTACAGTTGTGCTTGCTGTGCCACAAGTTCTGTTGACCCGGTTTGCTCTGGCGGCGCAGGTTGGTTCGCTGCGATTGGCGGTGCGCAGTGCGGATGAGCCACATTTGACCGATTTTTACGCAGACAGGTCAGTGGATATTGCTGAGCCTGTTAACCAGCAGCTCTATCAGTTTGAAAAATTTGTGTTGGGGCAAGCGAAGAGACCCCAGGCGGGTTTGATTCCAGGCCGACCTAAAGGTGTTGAAGTGTTCAAAGGCTCTGTTGTTTCGAGAGTCATTCCCTGAACCAGGAAGTTGTCGATATGCCTATAGCTCTGGATAGTCACCGAACATTTTTTTTTGCGGTTATCGCCGTCTGGTTGCTAGGGTCTTCACATGTTGAGGCATCCTGTAGTGATGCAGTGATGTTTCCGTCCGTTCTTGAAATGCTCCCGGGAGCACAGCGTGAGGTCGATATTGGGCAACCGATCCAGCGTCTTGCGATTGCTGATCCTAATCTGGCAGACGTGCAATTGACGTCGAAGCAGGCATTTTTGATTACCTCAAAGCAAAGCGGGGTGAGTAATGTCAGTGTCTGGACGGGTTGCCAAATCGAGCCGCTGCAGGCGCTTTTATATGTGGTTGGTCAGGCCTCGGCTGCTTTGCAGGATCCAGCGGCCCAGCGTCGGAGCAATACTCCGGTTTTGCCTAGTCAGGTGCAGACGGATATTCGTTTTGTCGAAGTTAACCGCACCAAGATGAAGGAAGTGGGGATTTCGTTGTTTGGTACCACGTCGAATAATTTTTTGTTTGGTTCACCGGGAGCCTCGCCCGGGTCGGTTTCCCCTGGCAACGTCAGCGGTGTGGTGGGTAATGTTCCTCTGTCAGATACGGGATTTAACATTGTCTGGGGAGGAGGTAGCCGGAAGGTACTGGGTGCGCTGAACGCACTGGAAAACAGCGGTTTTGCCTATACCCTGGCGCGTCCCAGTTTGGTGGCACTGAGTGGTCAGAGCGCCAGTTTTTTGGCGGGTGGCGAATTTCCAGTGCCTGTGCCCAACAGTGCCAGCGATTCCGTTTCTATCGAGTATAAGGAATTCGGGGTGCGTCTGGGCCTGACGCCCACTGTGGTTGGTCCCAATCGCATCACGCTTAAAGTTGCGCCGGAGGTGAGTGAGCTGGATTTTACGAATGGCATCACCATCGAGGGCACTACTGTGCCGGCACTTTCAGTGCGTCGCACTGATACCAGCATATCGCTGGCCAGTGGTGAGAGTTTCGTTATCAGTGGCTTGATTAGTATGACCAACATGTCGAGCGTCAGTAAGTTGCCCGGTTTGGGGGATCTGCCTGTGCTTGGGGCATTTTTCCGATCTTCGCGAATTGAGAGGGAGGAGCGGGAGTTATTGATGATTGTGACACCGTATCTGGTTCAACCGATGGCAGCAGGGGCTGAGTTGCCGGAACTGCCGGGTGAGGAATTGAAGAATTACGATCCTTCTCTGTTTGAGTTGCTTTTCTACGAAAAGGGTGACTTTTTACAGCCTGCCGGTCTCTCCCGTTGAGCGTGTCGTGAAATATGGATAATACATTTTTGGTATGCACTCAAGATGATTCGGAGGTCAGCTGGTTACAGTCGTCCCTGATAGGGTATGGCAAGGTCGTACAGGCATCGGAAAATCTCGAAGAGCTATTTCGATTAGTCGATCTGATGAGTGCCTCCCTGGTGTTTATGACGGTGAGCCGCCACCACCAGGTATCCCAATGTGTGTTGATAGAAAGTCTACTGGAAAGCCGACCGATGGTTGCTGTGGTGGCAATAGGTGATGGCTATGACAGTGAGTTAACCATTGCCGCCATGCGAGCGGGAGCCCGGGATTTTATCACCTATGGCTTGCGTGGCAGTGAAGTGATGGGCATTGTCAGGCGCGTGATGGCAAGATTACCGCAGCTGCCATCACGGCCTGATCAGGCAGATGTGACGTTTCTTTACGGTGCACAGCCGGATCCGGACGCCTCCTTTATTGCCACACACCTTGCTGTCGCCCTTGCTGAAGGCGGTTGTAATACCTTGCTTGTGGATATTGGTGTGCCAACGGGAGAAAGCAAGGCGATCCTGGGCTTGGAATGTACATTTGGTTTTGAGGACGCGCTGCGCAACTTGCGACGCATGGACGCCACTGTGATCGACAGTGCTTTTTCAGTCCATGACAGTGGTTTGACGATCCTACCTCTCTGTGAGGGGAGCTTCAGTTTGGAGTCCTGTAATTCTGCGGAGCTTTTCTTGCTGTTCGGGTGTCTCAGGCAGCACTTTACCCACATGGTTATTAATGCCTGTGGTATCCGCGACAGCGAGCTTCTCCGTTCACTGGCCGGCAGTTCACAGCGGCTTTACTGGTACGTCGACCAGAGTGTTTCCTGTAGTCAGCGCAACTTGTCGCTTTTGCACCAATGGCGTGTCGAAGGAGCCAAGCTGGATCACGCTGCACTTATTGTAGATCGCTATATCAGCCAGGCAGCCCCGGACGTATCAACGTTGGCAAGGATGTTTGATCTGCCCGTTAAGGGTTTTTTCCCATTAAATGCGCATTTGCGATTGCGCAGTCGCAATCAGGGTCGAACCACTCTGGATCTGTCTCCCAAGGATAGTCTTTCCAGATCTTTGTTAAAACTCTCGTTACACCTAGGGAGTAATGGCAAGGGGAAAAAAGGGCTATTGCGACGGCTCATAGGTGTTCGGTTATGCCTTCGTTAGAGGCGGCCTCTTTGCGGGATCAGGGCTCCCATAACTTAAAAGGGGTGCTGCATCGCTATATTATTGATGAGCTTGAGCAGGAAAACGACAATATTCTGGAGGGGAGCCGGAATCTACTGGCCCGCTTTGTACATGATCGCACTCAGGATTATGTGCGGCGCCGCCAGCTGGCCGTGTCGCGTTACGAAATCGATCGTTTGGCTGAAGAGCTGGTCGATGAGCTGGTTGGTTATGGCCCATTGGAGTTGCTTTTACAGAATTCACAGGTGACAGAAATTCTGGTTAATGGGCCGCGCAACATCTTCGTTGAACGGGACGGTATTTTGCACAAAACAGATTTGCGTTTTATCGATGAGCAACATCTTTTGAGAGTGATACAGCGCATCCTGGCACCGCTCGGACGGAGGCTTGATGAAGCTTCGCCGATGGTGGATGCGCGTATGCCCGATGGTAGCCGAATTAATGCAGTAATCCCGCCAATTGCTCTCGACGGCCCCTGCCTGTCCATTCGAAAATTTCGCAAGGATTTACTTAAAAGTGCTGATTTGCTGGCCTCTAGATCGCTTGATTTATCGGTTATGGAGTTTCTCCGTGTCGCCGTAGAGAGCCGCTGCAATATCATGATCAGTGGTGGTACCGGTACCGGTAAGACGACCATGCTTAACTTGCTGAGCCAACTGATTGACCGTCGCGAGCGACTGGTCACTATTGAAGATACTGCCGAATTGCAATTGCACCATGATCATGTCGTCAGGTTGGAAACGCGTCCACCCAATGCCGATGGTCATGGCGAAGTGCCGGCAAGCAGCCTGATGCGCAATGCCCTGCGTATGCGCCCTGATCGGATCATTCTCGGCGAAGTGCGTGGTGGCGAGGTACTTGATATGTTGACCGCCATGAATACGGGTCACGATGGCTCCATGAGCACAGTTCACGCCAATAACGCAGCCGATGCGATGCTGCGGCTTGAAACACTGGTTGGCCTGAGCGGTGTGCAGGTCACCGGGGTAACCCTTAGGCAAACGCTTTGTTCGGCAATTGATGTTGTCATTCAATTGGCGAGACTTCCCGATGGCCGCCGTTGCGTTGTCGAAGTGACAGAAATTATTGGTCTGCGAGACGGCGAGTATGTGACTAATGTCCTGTTTCGTTTTGATCGAAAGATGAATCGGTTCGAGCGGGTAGCGGTCAATCCTAACAGTTCGAAATTGAGCAATGCCCTGTGATTCGATCCCATCGATAGGGCGAAGTTGAATACTATGAGCATTATTTTGGTGTTGGCGTTACTGAGTACAGCATTATTGATTCTGGCATTTGCTTTTGTTCGCAAAAGTTTTAGCCGCGCGGCTTCCGAGCGTGTGGCCGAACGTTTGTTAATGGGGCAGGTGAAAAAAACCACATCGAAAAAAAGTATTCGCTCCTTCCAGCGTGTGCTGAAGCGTGCCAATGTTGAACTGTCACTTTGGTCGGGCATCGTTTCATCCTCTCTGGTCGCGATGCCGCTGATACTGGCCTACATACTCTGGGGAGGATGGGCCGTACTAGCAACCCTGATCGGTCTGGCTATAGCGGGATATCTGCTACTCAACTGGCGACACCAGTGGTTGGTGGAAAAAATGGTTTATCAAATGCCATCTCTGCTGGATCACATGGTTAGAAGTCTCAAATCTGGCCGCACATTGGGTGATGCCATGTTTTTGGCTATTGATCGAAGCCAACCACCTTTGAAGAATACACTGGCAGAGACACGCCGCAGTATTGAGTTGGGTGTTCCTCTTGGTGAGGCAGTCGAGGAGTTTGCTGAGGTATACAACCGGCAGGAATTCCATATTCTCGCTATGGGAATGCGTGTGAACCAGCGTCATGGCGGGAACGCCAGTGAGTTGCTGGAAAATCTTATTGCCATGATCCGGGACAGTGAAAAAGCCAGGCGACAACTTCGTGCGCTCACTGGCGAAACCCGTATCAGTGCATTCGTACTTGCTGTGTTGCCACTTGCTTTGGCGGCTTTTATTTTTGTTTCAAACCCGGAATTTCTGCTTGGGTTATGGCAGGAAGCAGGGGGGCAGCGATTGTTATCAATGGCTTTTGGGTTACAGGTGCTTGGCTGTTTTTTCCTGTGGCGAATGCTGAAGAGTATTTGATATGTCCCCATTTTTAATAAGTGCATGTTTACTGGCGGGTGGCGCATTTTTAATACTGGCGGCGGTTGTGAAGGATATTATTGCGCACCGTGCACTCGCTGTTCGCATCGCTACAGGGCTCGATACATCAGTGGCTCAGAGCATTAAAAGTGCAAACAGAGTGAGCCAGTGGGTTGGTAAAATCGATGCAGAAATTCCCAAATTACTTGATCAACTAGGTTGGCAACGCGGCAGTGGGCGGGCTTTGTTTTTTGTCTTTCAGGCAGGCGTCCCCGTCATGGCTTTGGGTGTCCTGTGTGTTCTGCTGGTTTTGGGTGGCGACCTTACTGATACGGCTTTGTTATTGATTTTTATCGCCGGGCTTGGATTTCTGATACCAAAACGCCTGTTAGTCTCCGCGGTTAATCGTCGAAAGGAACGATTGTCCAAAGAGGTTTCGACACTGATACCGCTTTTGAGAATGTTGTTAGGTGTGGGCATGACTGTAGAGCAGGCATTACGCGTCCTGATGAACGAGGGGCGCCACATTTTGCCGGAATTATCATTTGAGCTGCGGTGGGTTTTCGGCCGCGTTGATGCGGGCCTGGAGTTGGCACTCGAACTAAGAGAGATGGCCGCGTTGCTCGAGGTTGATGACCTGACTGACTGTGTGTCCATTCTTGACCAGCTTCTCAGGCAGGGTGGAGGGGCCATGGCTTCGCTGATGTCACTGAAAATTTTACTCGATGATAGACGTATGACAACCCTTCAGGAAAAGGTCTCAAAGTTATCCGCGAAGATGTCTGCTGTGATGGTTGCTTTTCTGTTCCCCGCACTGTTGATTGTTCTTGCCGGGCCAGGGTTTGTCGCGATCTTCAAGGCCTTGGGGGAGATCGGCGGATGAGGTTGGTGATCCTGTTGTTGGCGATTCTTGTCGGGGGGTGTGGTGTTACAGCGGAGACACCAAGTCACCCTATGGCGATGAACTGCCCAGCTTTATTATCGGAGCAGGAGTTGATAGTAAATTTCTCTCAGGAAATGCTGGAGGAAGGGAAGCCGCATGCGGCATTGGCCAATTTGCTGCGCCTTTCAGACGAAAACCCGGAGGTTCGCTGGCGAAAAGCACGAATTATGCGGCTCTTGGGTAATGCAAGCGCGGTTACTTTGTATCAGAGCCTGCTCGGCACCTGCCTTGAGGCCCGTGGCCTCCACGGGCTCGGCCAGATGGATTTTGCAAAGGGGAATTATCATCGTGCGCTGGATTATTTTCGCAAAGCAGCTGAGCTGGCACCTGCCGACGATGCGGTTCGCAATGATATGGGGCTGGTTTATATGCATCTGAGGCGGTTGCAGGATGCAAGATTTGAATTATTGACCGCGCTGGAGCTCAACCAGGCTAATCCGCAACCGGTCGATAATTTATTGACATTGTTGCTGTATCAGGACATGCAACGCGAGGCGAAAGGCTTGGTGGAAAGTCAAAACCTGTCACCCGAGAGATTGTCCCTGGCAAAACAAAGAGCTCGTGAAATGCTTGCTGCGGATCGGCGGTGAGTACTGGAAATTGTATACAGCGTAATTGTGTGAGGTTTGGGGAGAGATCAATGATAAAACAATTCATGGTGTGGCTTTTGGTAACCATGGCCCTACAAAATAGTACGGTATTCGCTGACGCAGCCACGGAGGCTTCTATGTCTCTGCCCGAGTCTCGCTCCACTGCGAAAACGCAGGGCAATACCGGTACCAAGCCTAGTCAAACAGAACTCTGGCTGCGGGCCCAGTCTAGCGGGCAGCACATCACGCCGCATCCGCAGCAATCCTCCCTGGAGGAACGGGAGTTGGCTAATCAACGCTTACTCAATAGCTATGGTCACCCAATTCCTGAGTTCTTTGATGATGAGGTGGGAGGGAAATTTGAGAAATGAGCCCGTTACATTGTTGTCAGGGCAATGAGCATCCCGGTAAAGAGATAAGGTGCATAGGCAATCGTTTTCTGCTCGTAATTTGGCAGAGAGAAAGCATCCTTAATTTTTTCTGGTACGTATGGCCATACCAAAGGTCCGCAGTAACGCCAGCACAATAGCGCCAGAGCTGCGACTGAAAAGGTTACCAATATTGGAGTGACGGCCGTTGCCAATGCCAGCGCCAACAACATTTTGATATCCCCTGCGCCAATCATGCTTCGATAATATCCGGGCAAGGTAAATAGCAAGACCAGTAATACGGATGCGATGGCCTCAATAACGTTTGCATTACATGGCGTATATCCCGTTATTGCGAGATGCAGCAATGCCAATAATGCCAGTGGGTAGGTAAGCCAGTTATCAATGCATTTATTTTGAGCATCCCGAATCGCACATGCTGCGCCCCAGAGAAATAGTACAAAAATAATTACGGATGACGACAAAACACTGCTTCCACATTTTTAGGTCAAAGATTGTATGAAGTTTAAGGGTGATGATCCCAGTATTGGTAAAGTCGGTTGGCGTCGATGGTCAATTTTGCGTCATCTTTCAGCCGAGCGCAAAACTCCCCCCACGTCTGTATCGAAAGCGACAGGACGCGGCTTGTATCTGCGCATCAATAACGACAAGAATATTATTGAAATCAGTGACAAGCTCAAACAACGCCTATCGTTGCTTTCCTGTATTGATGGTGTGTCTTTTGACAGTCTTCTTGTTCAAAACCATTCCTGGGTGGCCCTCTCACCTGCTGAGTGGCCGGAAGAGCTACCTGTTATAAAAATTTTAAATGCTCAACAGCAGGCGTTGTCTTTCACCTGTTGTGTTGTTAATGAAGGCGCCGACTGGTTGCTGTTGTTGGCCGATATCCACCAGTCGATGGTGAGCTTGCAACAATATGAAAATCGTTTGTCACTGTGGAATCAAGCGATTGAATACTCTGTTCGTATTCAAAGTGCCAGAGGCGAGGCGGGGGCAGTTCTCTCGGATTGGCTGGAGAGTCTGTCACTGCGTCTGGACGTTACCTGGGCGGTGGTGGTGGTTTATGACAGACATGGTCAGGTCAGTTTGCAACATTATTTTAATCCTGAACTGACGCTCGAACCACCGAACATACGCGAGCTATACAATCAACTCGAACTAAATCTTCATCACCAGTCATTCAGTGCCAACGGATTCTGGGGTGAATTGACCTGGTGTGTGCCCTATATGGATGCCGATGGTTGCCAGTCCTGGTTATGCCTCGGGCATAGCCATAATTCATTATTGTACAGATGGTGGAATATTAAGGATCTGGGCAAAATCTTTGCTCTGGTTGTCGAGCCGGCACTTTTAAAACAGCGCGAACGACAATTGGTTAAAACTTTAGATCGTTATCAATCCTTTGAGCTGTTAAGTAAGGGTGGTTGGTGGGAGTACTACCCGGATACCGACACTATGTGCTTCTCAAGAAACCTACTGAAGTCACTTGGGGTTGATGAGTCGAAAGACTTTGTCGAAATGCCGGCCAGGGTTTGGCTAGATATGATTGCCCCTGCAGATCGTCATGAACTGCGCTGTAAATTAAATACAGAGGGGCATTTAAAACATTGTTTTCGTTTTCTGGTCAATGACAAACACTCCTGGTATCAGGTTGAGGGTGTCCATACCCAGGACGAGAATAAGCGCTACATACTTGGCATCGCCCTCGACGTGAATGACATTCAAACGGTCGCATGGGAAGCCGAAAAAAACCAGGCAAGAATGAAGGGGTTGGTAGACAGTGCGCCCGGCATTATTTACATACAGCTGTATGACCAGGGCATGCTTACTATGTCGTTTTACAGTGGAAGCCTGAAAAATACGCTGGGTTGGTCTCTTGAGGACTTTGTAGAAAATTCCTATACCTATTATATCCATCCAGACGACCGGGAGAATTACTTCGCACATGTTCGGCACCTCTTGAGTTCAGGAAGTTCCGGCTTTCAATATCGCATTCGGGATATCAATGGTCAGTTTCACTGGGTACAGGATGAAGCCAGATTGATCAGGGATGATAAGGGGATGCCTGTAGAGGTCATTGGCTTGTGCCTAGATATCACACAGAGCAAGGAGGATTCCGAGAGGATATACCACAGTGAAGAGCGCTATAGAGCGTTGGTTGAGAACTCACCGGCGATCATCTTTCGGTATACCCCTGACCTGGAAGTTACCTTTGCCAATAACATGCTCTATTCGGCGTTGTCTCTCGATACGCGCGACTGTGATTCAATTAATATGCAGGACTTTGTAGTCAAAGAGTACTATCCGGAACTGAGAAAACGGGTGGACGACATGTATATGGAGGATGCCTGCTATACCTCGGAAGTCACCGTCAGAAGACACGATGGTCATCTCAGATGGTGGGTGATCTACGAGCGGGGAATCTTTGATGAACAGGGTTCATTGGTTGAGGTGCAGGCTGTCGCCCGCGACAATACTGAGCTTCATGAAGCCAGGCAGCACATGTTGCATAGTGCAAAAATGGCGACACTGGGGCAAATGGCAACCGGGTTGGCTCATGAAATATCACAGCCCCTCAATGTTATTCATATGGCCATTACCAATCTGGTGACCAAGGTGGATGCCGGGTCAGTCACGGATACCTATCTGGTGGTCAAGCTTGGCAGAATAGCTAGCCAGATTGCCAGAGCAGAAAAAATTATCGATCACATGCGAATATTTGGTCGCCAATCAGATATAAAGGGACGGATTTTTAATCCAAAAATTGCTGTTGAAAATGCACTTACCCTGCTGGAAATAAAGCTTCGAAAAGATGAAATAGAAGTCATCCGCGAGATTCAATCCCTCCCTAATATAGTCGGACACTCTGATCGCCTTGAGCAGGTACTGATCAACTTAATCGTGAACGCCAGCTCGGCAGCATTGGAACGCTCTAGAGATGTTGGTGGCCGCCCGTTGATAAAGATCGAGGGAGAGTCTGATCAAAGACTGGTGTTCTTGAGAGTAAGGGATAACGGTAAGGGAATTCCCCCCGAAATTATGGATCGTATTTTTGATCCATTTTTTACAACAAAACCTCCAGGAGAAGGAACAGGATTAGGACTGTCCATTAGTTACTCGATCATTAAACAGATGTCAGGGCGCTTGATGGTACAGAGTGATCACCAGGGCGCAGTCTTCACCATTGAGTTGCCGGTAATGTCTGCTTGATTATTGCGACACAGCTCACAAATTCCTTTTTTATTCCCCCCCGTTGCCTAGCCTGATAACAAAAACAACCAGGCTCCCCAGTCTATGTGTAATGACTGGGGTTTTTCCTTGGCACTAATACTAATTATCTATTTTTGTTTGTTTGTAAGGTGACTAGGATAAGCCCATATATTTAGGTACTCATCTGTTGCTAAATGGTATTTTCTGGCCAGATTTTTTTTGTTGTTTTTTGTCGGAATCAATAAAAAATAACTCAATTTTCAGTCGTGCTCGCGGAGTGGTGTTCGCATTGCTGTTTATGTCAACAGAGTAGGTCGTGAGTTAAGTGGTTAATTAAAAATTTTCTTTCAGGGCAGGATTTGATGGGATGAAGGAACTCGGATGAGAAAGTATGCAGTTAATAGACTTGCGATTTTAGGTTGTGGATTGCTGGTTGGGTGTAGTGTTTTCGATAAACAGCCGGAAGAAGTTGTATACCCATATGACTTTAAAGATGCTTCTGTTCAGCTTGAACAGCTGGGTGGTGATTTCATACGAAGAGGTTTTTTTGTTGAACCCGATAAGTTGTCCCGGGTCGCAGTAGGCGAATCGAGAAGCCGTGTGCAAGAAATACTCGGAGAGCCAGTTGAACGGTCTGGCGAAGAGTGGTGGTTTTACAATATCAACTTGCCACTTGGGGAGGAAGGTGATCATCTGGTCTGTCAATACCGGATTGCATTTGATACTCAATCTGAGGTGTCTGAAGTTGCCTGGCGTCGACCCCAATGTCGGGATTACTACGAAGCTCTGACCCGTCCAAAGCCTCCTGAAGTTCAGGATATTACGCTTTCCAGCGATGTTCTGTTTGGGTTTGACAGCGCTCAACTGTTGCCCGCTGGCAAGAAAGAGCTGGATATGGCTGCGAGTGTTGTTACCAAAGAAATGCAACTGACAGAAATGTCTATTGTCGGGCATACCGATCATCTTGGCGCTGATACCTATAACCTTGCCCTCTCCAAGCGTCGAGCTGAGTCCGTCCGCAGTTACCTGGTTTCACAGGGTGTTCCTGTCGAGCTAATAACGATTGATGGTCAGGGTTCGAGTCAGCCTTTGGTGCAATGTGAGGGACGTCGTGTCAATCAAACCCTAAAGGACTGTCTGCAGCCAAATCGCCGGGTGGACATCACGATCCAGGGGTATCGTTAACTTTTCAGTGTGATTGGAAGGTTTGGCTCGGCATATAGAGCCGATATATTTCGTGGCCATCTTGCGGTGATGATGGTTGCTGTGCGGGGTGAGGTGATGCTGTCTCACAAGTTGGATGAATGCGTTGCTATGACAAGTTTTTGGAGTAAGGAAGCATGACAGGCAGAAGTATTGGAGTGGTAGAGAAAGCCAGTGGTGAGGTTAGCACCTTGGCCTGGAGTAATTCTGTGGCTTTGCCAGAGGCCAGTGTCGTTAAGTTGCCATTTGGCCCGGAGGAAGTGAAATCCTTTCAGCAGTTGGGTGCTGATTTGGAGGTTACTCTTAAATCCGGGGAGAAAATCTCCCTCCAAAATTTCTTCAACCTTGGCTCTGAATCGGAGGCCGAAGGTTCCTCTGCTGCTCAGAGAAGTGAGCTTATCCTTGAAGACAAACACGGGGTGTTGTGGCTTGGCCAATACAATGAAGCCGGTGAAAATTTTGCCTTTGCGGAAATCAATGAAGTAGAGCCTGAAGGTCTTCCGGGGTGGGTTTGGCCAGTAGTTGCCTTGCTGGCTGCAGGTGGGTTGATTGCTGCAGCTAATGGCGGCGGTGGTGGTGGCGGTGGCCAGCAAGACGATAGCGATGCAGACGCAGACGCAGATGCCGATGCCGATGCCGATGCCGATGCCGATGCCGATGCCGATGCCGATGCCGATGCCG